>Ga0307468_100000060_pt1 | contig 40004 bp, 28 predicted proteins | sample atmdna_FD_203085 | JGI IMG/M metagenome (GOLD analysis project Ga0307468, IMG submission 203085) | Hardwood forest soil microbial communities from Morgan-Monroe State Forest, Indiana, United States - atmos_gases AM2C_05 | ecosystem: Environmental > Terrestrial > Soil > Temperate forest > Bulk...
GCACCACTGCCGCGACGGTCTTCGTGACCGCCTCGGTCACCGCTTATCTTGCTCCCCGCGTCGCTGGCTGTCTAGTAGGTTTCATTCCTCATGGTGCGTGCATCGCACGTAGAACAACTCCGCTGCATGTGCTTTAGGCTGCTTGATTCGCCTCTAAGCCAATCGTTGAAACTTACATCGCCTCTCGTCACGAAGCGAAATATACCCCTTGTGTGTCAGGATAATATGATCCAACACCGGAATATCCAGCGTCTTTCCGGCTTCGATGATCTTATTGGTAAAGTTGATATCTGCGGCTGAGGGCTTGAGTTTGCCGCTCGGGTGATTATGAGCCACCACGACAGACGCCGCCCCTAGTAAAAGCGCATTCCTGAAGACGATCTTCCCATCCGCAAGACTGGTCCGCTCATTGCCGGAGGAAAGCACTTTATATCCGCTGACCTCTTGGGAGAGATTAAGTACCAACAGAACCAGATGCTCCTGGTCATCGTCGAGTTGGCGATAGATGGCTTTGAGAATTTCATAGATGTCATTGGGAGAGTCCGCTGTTGGCAGTTTAGCGCCAGGATCGGCGAGAAAGTCTTGTCTGATTTTAAGAGTGATGGTTCGTAGCGGCTTAGTATAGATGGTGGTTGTATTGGCAAAATTTTTCATCCGCTATCTGCCTCAGATCAAGCTGTACTGAGATCGCCTATTATATCGGAGTTACCCGCTGATGCCTAACACGCACGTTCAGCCGGCGCGTGAACGGCAATGGTGGAACGATGAGCGGTGCGCTACCCGCGCTTGCCTGCAACGTGGAGTTAGACAACGCGTCCTTGAGAACGCCGCCGCGCCTGCCATCTTCGTGACGAATCATACAAGTGAATCAGGAGCGCGGCAACTGACTGTGATGAACCGGCGGCCTCACCAGCGCGGCGGCATCCACCAACTGCGAGGCTGGCGCACGCGATGTCTGGCTACGTGATTGTAACCACTCGCCCTCTCTTTTTCGTGCTGCTCCGAGGCCATACGGGCAAGCGATTTCCACAACCAGATGTAGATCGTCGCTGCTCATTTCGCCATGCCTTTCTTCACCGGACGGCCCGGCGGCGCTAATGTAATCTTCGACACAAGGATTGTCAGCGGGAAGCAGGAGCTAACTCACTGGTTAGATGAGCGGCAATGGCGCAATGCGGCGCAAGCTGTATATCTTGAGGGTTGCTTGATGAACATCCAAACCGATATACGTGTGATTGTTCATAGGGTTCTTCTCCCGGTGGTAGTTTAGGTCCAGACAACATCAACCTATCACCGAAGGGGCTCTCTTTCAGCTACCGGTTAGGCACATTCACAAGGCTCGCCTATCTTCACACAAAATACGATTCGCAGCGTCGGTCATGGCCACAAAAACTTTCTCGCTCTCACACCCTGCACTTCTAGCCTCTCACAGGGTTAATCTCTGCGCTGTAATGCTTTTTGCACAAGATCGGGGCGATGAAATTTGCTCTCATAGAGTTTAGCAGCGTGGAGCGTGTCTCCAACTCGCCAGCGAATGAACCCTCCAGCGCCGGGCGAAGCGGCATAGTAGCCTTCGGGAGTGAAGGCGATCCAGTCGGGAGCATTCGCCCGCCTGAGGTTGTCTGTCAGCAGTTTCAGGGTGAGCAGCAATTTCCCGCTCGTCGAGTCCTAAAGTTTCACTGTGCTGTCTTCGGCTCCGCTCGCGAGAATTTTGCCGTCCGGTGAGAAAGCCAACGCCTTCACGTTGCTATTGTGCCCCCAAAGCGTCGATTTCAGTTCTCCAGTTTGCAGGTCCCAGATCTTGATTGATGCATCGTCACTGCCGCTTGCCAGCGTCTTGCTATCGGGAGAAAAAGCGACCGTCCACACCCATTCGGTGTGTCCTTTCAGCATCCACTTCAACTCGCCTGTTTCTGCATTCCAGACTCTTGCATCATGGTCGCTGGCACCGCTCGCCAGGAGTCTCCCATCCGGCGAGAAGGCGGCGTTCCATCCCCACTCGCCTGTAGTTCCTCCTTTGGTTACCTGCCTTAGTTCCCCTGTTTCGACATCCCATAGCTTTAGAGTCTTATCTTGACACTGGCCCAAGACGGTTTTGCCATCGGGGGAAAAATCGGTCGCACGCCAACATTCGTAGCCGCCTTTCAACGTGCGCTTTAACTCGCCGGTCTCCGCATCCCGCAATTGTAAAGTCCACTCATCGCCCAGAGTTGTTAGGAGCTTGCCGTCCGGAGAATAGCCGACCGAATTCATCATGTGTGTGCGTCCTGTGAGCGTCTGCTTCAGCTCTCCGCTATCTGCGTCCCATAGCTCTAGAGTGTTGGCCGAGCCCGTTGCCAGCGTCTTTCCATCGGGCGAAAAAGCTATCGAATCAAATCCGTGATCCTTCAGTACGCGCTTCAGCATGCAATCTTGAATGTCCCACAGCATCACCCCGTGGCTAGTGGCGGCAAGCTTCCTGCCATCTGATGAGAAGGCAACTGCCCAGACCGGCGTGCGGTCCTCAGGTAGCTGATATTTTGGGTATCGTTGGCGTCCGGTCTGAATATCCCACAGAGTTGCAGGGTGGGTTCCGCCCGCAATTGTTTTTCCGTCAGGTGAAAAGGCAATCGCATAGACCGCCCTGTTCGCCTGGAAGCAAAAGAGCCGCGCTGGAAGCTCTCTTCCCTCGCGGCCCTGTGGTATCTATGAATGCTGCGGCCAGTTCGTCAGAAGGTTACGGCACAAAGCGCGGCACAAATTCCAAAGCCATCCCCGGCTATTCCGACCTAACTGCTGCCTCTATTGATAAAGATCAAATAGGCGCGTGGGGATTTGAACCCCAGACCCCTACCGTGTCAAGGTAGTGCTCTACCCCTGAGCTACGCGCCTGCAAAGTCAAGTGACAAAAGTAGCAGACCATTTGAAACAGTGTCAACCCTTGCGCCAGATCGCCTGCGGCTTGCTTATTAAAGGCATACGCTCCTGCGGCATAACTCATCAGGCTCACGCTTATTGGCGATAGATCACCAGATTCGATCCGTTCAAGGTGCGCGGGGTTGATTGGTTGAATGGGCGTGGACTCAGGTGAATGGATTCGCTTTTTGATTCGTCATTGTCGCTCAGCATCGATGGAAGCATGGTTAGAAATATCCAGGTCTTCATCTCAAGACGTTCCACACGGTCAGCCATAGCGCGCGCCCGATCAGCCTCCTTTCCAGCAACCCCGCTAATCTGCGAGCCGATCTGCTGAAGCAATTGATTGAGCGGGTTTCCATTTGCCAGAACGAACTCGTCGTTGCGGAAATACTGTTGCAGATCGAAGCCGTTGAGCGTCGCGGCTGCCGTTGTTAGCTCATTGAGACGATCAATGGTCGATTCGATTATCGTGTAGCCTCTCGGCGCATCCAGCGTACGATAGATGTTGGCAATCTCCAGCTGTGCGTAAAGCATCTGGTAGTTCTCTGCGCGGTTGGTCACTTGCGCTTGCGCCTCGTTCAATAGTTGTTGGGCTTCATTCTTATCACCCTTCTCCAGAGCCATTGCCGCAAGCCGGGTGAGAAAACCGACCCGTTCAGCCGCTGTAGATAAACGCATCAACAGCATACGGGCTTCTGCCAGCTTCCCTTCGTTAATCAAGCGGTCAGTCAATTGACGGTCGATATTTGCCTGCATATCCTGGCGCATTCTAGGGTCTGTGAGCTTCTCCTGGATGATCTGTCGCGCAAGATCGCTATTGCCATCATTGAACGCTTTCCAGGCGGCTGATTGGATGAGATGATTCTGCACATCCGGCGGCGAGGTGCCGGCGGCGGCGAGCAGTTCGCTGACCGGCGCGGTATTAATCAACTCCTGCACCTTTGCCCAGGGGCCGTTTTGCATCTCGGTGAACCGCTGCATGTCGCCAATTCGCCCCTCAAGGGTTGCCGCCTGTGACGGCACCAGCTTTTCAATATCCGGCAGCATGGGCTGCAACTGCCGCAGCAGATCGAAAGTGTTTCCCCATGGAACGCGCCCGCTTGTGCCCGCGCTTGCCGGGTTATCGAGCACGGCGCGCAAAATCGTATTGCAAAGATCCCTGGCAGCCGACTCGCTGAACCTCAACTGCTGGATAGCTGTGCCCTGCTGGTCGCTCTGCGCATCCGGCGCGGCACGGCGCTGCAACCATTCGCGCAGGAGATTCAGGGCGATATAGGCCGCCGTCGGATTTGTAGCGTAATTCTCAGAGCGCAGCCGGACCAGCATGTCGTCAAAGAGTTTTTGCGCGGCGTCGCGGTTCGCAACCGCCAGCGTATTGACGATGTTGACGACTTCCTGCGACACCCCGTTTGCCAGCCCGCGCTCGGCCATTTCCAGGGCTCTCGACGCATCTTTTGCGGCGAGCGTCGCCGCCAGTTGCAATTCCATCTGCGCGTCGAAGCTGGCCTGCGCAGCGGACGATTCCCCGGCATTGTTCTGCGGCGTCGCGTGCAAGACTTCAAGCGCTAATTCGGGGTCGCGCTGCGCCAGCGTATAGAGCATCTCGGAGCGCAACTGCATAGCGAAACCTGATAGGTAGGCATACTGCGGATCGCCATTATCAATCGCCGCCCGCAATTCTTTGAGACTCTCCTCCGCGCTCTTGAAGAGAATTCGCGCGCGCTTTTCATCAATCGCCCAGACCGCGTTGGCTGTCTGAACGAGCAGGCGCAGGCGGTTTTCAGGAAGCCTGAGCGATTGCGCATCCTTGATGATCTCGTCAATCACTGCCAGGGCCTTCTTTCTGCGTTCCTCGCGGGCTTTGGCTTCGTCATCTTTTTTAGCCGAATCCTGAAAAGCGCTAACCGGTGCGACAGCGATGAACATTACAATCAGCATCAGGAATAGGGTGCGCGGCTTGAACGTCATGCTCTTCTCCTACCATCTTGGTGAACCTGAACCGGGTTCGCCCGCCAGCCTGACATGGAGACGACTGCGGGGTAAGAAAGCGTGCCACGAAAGTTGAGCGGTCTTGTTCGCTTGATGAATGATTAGACGCTGACCATACGGGATTGTTCCAGAACCCACAGTCCGGGTGGTTAGCGTTTTCTTGCTTGCTAAGGATGAACGCATCGCCCTTCGGCCTTTGCACGGGTTTTCGCCAGCTAGTTGATTTGCAGGCGATGCCGCAATAGACTGGCAGGAATGACGGACATGGAGGCAAGGCATTGAACAAAATCGAACGTGTGACGCAGGCGCTCGCGGGCAAAGACCTGGATCGTCCGCCTTTCAGCTTCTGGTATCACTTTGGCTTGCAGCATGGACAGGGCCGCAAGCACGCCGAAGCCGAGATTGATTTTTATCGCGCTTATGATCTCGACTTCCTAAAAGTCATGAATGATTATCCGTACCCGTTGCCTGCCGGGCTCGATGCCCTTGATAGCGCCGACGACTGGCGGCGACTGGAACCGCTCCGCGCCGACGACCCGGCCTGGACAGAACAACTCGCGGGGCTGTCGATCATTAACCATCACCTCGGCAATGAAGCGTTATTTATCGATACGATCTTCAGCCCTTGGACGACGGCGCGCCGGCTAACGCGCACAGGAAATATTCAGGAAGCCCGTGAGCGCTACCCGGAAGCCTTGCTGGCAGCGATGGAGGTCATCGCCACCTCGCTTGCGAACTACGCGCAGGCGGCAATTGAGCGCGGCGCGGCAGGGGTTTTTCTGTCGCTCGGCGCGGCAACCGACGAGGTGATGAGTGAAGAAGAATACAAAACCTGGGGCCGCCCTTTCGACTTGAAGATACTCGACGCCGTGCGCGAAGCGCCCTTCAACGTGTTGCATATTCACGGCAGGCAGATTCACTTCGATGCGCTGACCGATTATCCGGTAAGCGCAATCAACTGGTCGCATTTCTTGACGCCGCCGTCGCTCGCTGAAGGCCGCATTCGTTCGGGCAAAGCCGTGATGGGCGGCATCGATGAGACGATTGCCGCGCACCTTGCGCCGTTGGAAATTGCGAAACAGATTACAAACAGTATAGAGCAGGTCGGCGCGCCCGGCTTGCTCATCACCCCCGGATGCTCTGTGCCGACAGACACGCCTGTCCGGTCGCTGCGCGCCGTCAAGCCGGCGGTTGAACATGGTGCGTGATCGCCGACGGCAAAAGCAGAAAGGCCGCACTTGCGGCCTTTCTGCTTTTGGCAAATCGAGATGGTCATTCTCAGGAAGCGATGGCGGTGCCGTCGAGGAAGGCGCGCAACCGCCGCGAGCGCGACGGATGGCGTAACTTGGCCAGCGCTTTTGCTTCAATCTGGCGGATGCGCTCGCGTGTCACGTTGAAGTGCTTGCCGACTTCTTCAAGCGTACGCTCTTCGCCCGATTGATCGAGGCCGAAGCGCATCTTGATGATCTCCTTTTCGCGCGGCGTCAGCGTCGATAAGACATCTTCGGTGAGTTCGCGCAGGTTGTTGGTGATCGCCGTCTCCGCCGGGTTCGCCGAGCGCCGGTCTTCGATGAAGCTGGCAATCGTCGTTTCGCCGTCGTCGCCGATTGGCGTCTCAAGCGAAATCGGCTGTTGCGCGATCTTCAGCGCTTTACGCACCTTCCACGCAGGCATATCAACCCGCTTGGCGAGTTCTTCGTGAGTCGGCTCGCGGCCCAGTTCCTGTACCATCAAGCGCTGGGTGCGCAGAATCTTGTTGATCACTTCGACCATATGCACGGGCACGCGAATCGTCCGGCCCTGGTCGGCGATGGCGCGCGTCACCGCCTGGCGTATCCACCACGTCGCATAGGTTGAAAACTTATAGCCGCGCCGCCAGTCGAACTTCTCGACCGCCCGCATCAAGCCGATGTTGCCTTCCTGAATTAAATCGAGGAAGTGCAGACCGCGATTAATGTAGTTCTTGGCAATCGAGATCACCAGTCGCAGGTTGGCTTCGATCATCTCGCGCTTCGCCTGCTCGACTTCCATCTCCGAGGTGACGATGGTCTGATGCGTGCGTTTGATGTCGACCGCCGACGCCATGTAGTGATGCTCGACTTCGCGTATCGTCTTGCGCAGTGCGCGCTGCTGTTTCTTCAGATCATCAATATCCTTGCGGCGCTTGTTTTCAAGCGCGCGCTCGATGCGCTGAAGCTCCATCTCGGTCTCGCGTATATGCTTGACGACATACTCAATCGCTTCCATGAAGCGGCGGCGCATCTCCATGCTGAAGGTAAAGCTGCGGACACGCTTCGACATCTCGATCAGTTGATGGGCGTATTGACGGCGCATGCGCTTGAGCTTTTTGGATGATTTCGGCTCGTCTTCAATCTTGGCACCGAGTTTCAGCAGCTTGTCATGCGATTTCATGATCTGCTCGAACTCTGCGAGCACGTGCAGGCGAATCTCTTCGCGCTGCTCTTCGAGAGCTTCCTCGGCCTCAGGGTCTGTGGCGATGTCAACGATGTCCTGCGGATTGATCTCGCCTGCCTGTAGCTGCTCGAACAGTTCTTTGATCTCTTCGATGGTGATGAACGAGCGCGAGAGCGCCTTGTAGATGCGCTTATTGCCGCGTTCGATGCGCTTGGCGATGCGGATTTCATCTTCGCGCGTCAGCAGCGGCACCGAACTCATCTCCCGCAGATAGAGACGCATCGGATCCAGCGACTCGTCTTTACCCGGCTCCAGATCGACATCGACGTCGTCGGAAGGCTCTTCGGCAAGCTCCGGCGTCTCCTCTTCTTCTACGGCAACACTTTCCCAGAGTGACTCTGCTTCATCCTCGTCAATCTCCGCAACGATGCGCTCAATGCCGACAGCGGGGCCGAAGTCCTCATGCCCCTCTTCGGTGGTCTCCAACAGTAGGTCTTTGTCCATCCTGCTTTTCATTCTGCCTTTCGCCTGTTTAGCCGTTATAATGCCGAACTAAAAGGCGCCCCTTGCGGTAAGCGGCGCCTTGTTGGTTTGTCAACAGCAAATAATGGTTGACATCCTGTAATGCACTACATAATATTATCATCTAAAGCCATATCATACAACATAATTGTCCGAGTAGCTAGATGCAAGGAGTGGATTATTTGGATGTCCAGGAGTGAAAAGTTAAACGGATCGCAAGCCGATATTTATGAACAACTTACGACAGCGCGGAATTACTTGCGCACAGTGGATGATTTTTATGCGCGGGCGGCGGCGGCGCACAATACGACGCTAGAGCATTATCAGGTACTTCTGGCTGTCCAATGCATGGGCGCATCGGCCTTGCCGCTCAGGGTCTTAGCCGAGCATCTGGTGCGTGACCGCACGGCAACCGGACAGCTTTGCAAGCGCATGCAGCAAGCCGGCTTGCTTGATCTGACTTACGAATCGAATTCGCACCGCCCGCAATTGCTCGTTTCGTTGAGCGCCCGAGGCAAGGAAGTCCTGCTTGCCATTACCGAAGACGGTCTGCGCAACCGCGACCGCTATTTGACTTCCCTGCCGCCGGATAAGCGGCTGTATCTGGCCGAAGCCGTGCGCTTCTCGTGGCTCGACGGCCTGGAAGAAGACCTGGCTGCGCCCGACCAGTCACCGACTACCGGGCATTAGATGGCAGGATGATGCATAGACACGCCGACCCCTCGCAGCAGTAAAAATTGCAAATAACCGGCCTGTCGACACGCTGCCCTTGCACCGTGTCGCCGCGTCGCTTTTACTGGGCCTTTACTGGTTGAGAACAAACCTTGCGAATATTTGAAATCAACACGCGCGTTCACTGTCAAAGCTTTGATGACATCACCGAGGCCGAATTGACGGCCCTGGCGCAACTCGGCTTCGATACGGTCTGGCCAATGGGTGTCTGGGAGATCAGCAACGGCGCACGCCGCATCTCCAAAATCGTCAGCGATGACTGGGAAGGCTCGCCTTACGCCGTGCCGCGTTACAAGTTCAACAAGTTGCTCGGCGGCAAAGATGCCTTCGCTACATTCGCCAGGCGGGCGCACAAGGCGGGGCTGGCGATCATCGTCGATTTCGTCTCCAATCACATGGCGATTGATTCTCCCTGGATAGACGAGCAAGCCGACCTCTTCATCAACAGCTTTCCGCGCGCCCGCAAACAGCAGACCGGTGAGTTCTTCCTGCACCCATCCGGCGAGATAATCGCCTTCGGGCGCGATCCTTTCTTTCCGCCCTGGCACGACACGGCGCAGCTTGACTATACCAACCCGGCGACTCGCGAGCGCATGATCGATACGCTTCTGTGGATCAGCCAGTATGCGGACGGTGTGCGCTGCGACATGGCGATGCTCGTCTTGCGCGATTATTTCCGCCAGCAATGGTATCCGCTGGCTTCCGACGATTGGGTCAAGGCGCGGATGGCCGGCGAGTTCTGGGATGAAGCAATCAGCACGGTTAAGAAACGCCGCCCTGATTTCAAGTTCATTGCCGAGGCTTACTGGGATCAAGAACCCTACCTGCGCGCGCTTGGGTTCGACCTGTGCTACGAGAAAAAACTGCTCGACGCGCTGGTCGCACACAATGCGGCGCATCTCACCGAACGACTGATGCTGGACGATGCGAGACTGCGGGCATCGGTTTTTTTCATTGAAAACCATGACGAAGCCCGTGCTGCTGCAATCTTCAACCATGCCGAAAACCTCACGGCGGCAGCGCTGATTCTGGCGCTCCCCGGCGCGGCCTTGATCCACGAAGGCCAGATGGAAGGCAAACGTGAAAAGCTCCCTGTGCAGCGCATCAAGCCGCTTCTCAACGAAGCACCCGACCTTGGGCTGCGAGAATCTTATGAGCACTTGCTCAGACTTACTGCCGCAGAGGTTTTCAAGAAGGGGGCTTTCTCGTTATTCGATAGCGGCATCTGGGGTGCGGTTGCTTTCATGAGACAGGATGCTGAACGTACGGTCGGCTACCTGGCGCAGATTTCGGAAGCCTGGCATAAATTCCATTCGGCGGCTTTCGACATAACACCGCTGGCTCGCGCCATTGGTGCTAGCCGGCAGATCATGGTCACCAACCTGATGAACGCCATCTCGATACGCATCGCAGAACAAGACGGCGCATTCAAACTCCTGCCCGAACAAATCGGCGTCGGCGAAGGGACGCAATTCTGCTTGATTGCAGTAACCGCCGTCTAGCCGAGCTTATCTTAGCTGAACTATTAATCGAAGAACGTTCAAACGATTGGCCGCCGGCCAGAGCCGCGCGCAGGCTGCAAGCAGATCAATTTCAGTGCAGGCGAAGGCGAGCAGACCGGCCTGCGGCTTGCGGTTTCTTGACTGCGCCCATGCTGGGGATTATAGTCGGCATCTATGGCGAAGATATATTCTGAGACGCGACCGCGCGTGCGCAGCACGACGATTCTGGCCGTCCGCCGCAATGATCACGTTGCCGTCGCCGGTGATGGCCAGGTCACTTTTGACAAGACGGTGATGAAGTCTGGTGCGCGTAAAGTGCGCCGCCTGTACAACGATAAGATCATCGCCGGATTCGCCGGCTCGACCGCCGATGCGTTCACGCTCTTTGCGCGCTTTGAAGCCAAGCTCGAACAGTATCACGGCCAGTTGCAGCGCGCCGCCGTCGAACTCGGCAAGGAATGGCGCACCGACAAGTACCTGCGCCATCTTGAGGCTTTGCTGATTGTCGCTGATGAAAAAGCCTCGCTGGTGATCAGTGGCGGCGGCGATGTCATCGAGCCGGATGATGGGATTGTCGCCATCGGTTCAGGCGGCCCATTTGCGACCGCAGCGGCGCGCGCCCTGCTGCGCAATACTGAGCTTACAGCTAAAGAGATCGCCATCGAAGCGATGAAGATCGCCGCCGAAATCTGCATCTATACCAACTCAAATCTGCTGCTTGAAGAGATCTGAGCAGTTGCCAGTTGCCAGTTCTCAGTTGCTGGTTCCTAGTAACAGAATTAGTTCACAGGTAATTTCTCGTAGACACTGACAACTGAGAACTGGCAACTGGCAACTGCAAAGCAAATCCTTTATAGTTCTGATTGCGCAGTTCGCCTTCGTTCTACTCAGGAGTGAGCTGCTTGAACACTTGGTCTAACATCGTTGCACGTCCAGTCGCCAAACCCGTTGTCAAGTGACGTGAACCGTAAACGCGAGAAGCGATAGACTGTTGAATAAACTATGGTCATTTATCTTTCAGGTGAAGTCACCGAGCAAGCCAAGCTCGATGAAATGACGCCGCGACAGATTGTCGCTGAACTCGATAAGTATGTCGTCGGCCAGCACGCCGCCAAGCGCGCCGTCGCCATTGCCCTGCGCAACCGCATTCGCCGGCAGAAACTGGCCCCTGACATGGCGCAGGATGTCATCCCGAAAAACATCATCATGATCGGCTCGACCGGCATCGGCAAAACCGAAATCGCCCGCCGGCTGGCGCGTCTTTCCAACTCGCCGTTCCTCAAGGTCGAGGCGTCGAAGTTCACGGAAGTCGGCTACGTCGGGCGCGATGTCGAATCCATGATCCGCGACCTGGTTGAGATCGGCATCGATCTGGTCCGCGAAGAAAAGATTGCCGAAGTCGCCGACAAGGCCGAGCAGAATGCCGAGGAGCGTGTGCTTGATCTGTTGCTGCCGCGCTCGAAACAAGTTGATGAGCCAGCCGAGGATGGCGGCTCATCTCTCGACGCTTTCGAACGAACCCGCGAAAAGCTGCGCCAGCAGTTGCGCGAAGGCCGGCTGAATGCGCGCATCGTCGAGATCGAAGTCCAGGAGCGCAATTCGCCAGGTCATTTTGAAATTATCACGCCGCAGGGCATCGAAGAGATGGACATCAACCTGCGCGATATGTTTCCGAATATGTTCGGCGGTCGGCCCAAAATGCGCAAGCTGCGCGTCGATGAAGCAATGGAATACTTGATTCAGGAAGAAGAGCAGAAGCTCATTGACATGGATCAGGTGGCGCGTGCGGCCATCGAGCGCGTCGAATCGTCGGGCATCATTTTTCTCGACGAGATTGACAAGATCGCCGGGCGCGAAGGCGGCCACGGCCCCGATGTGTCGCGTGAAGGCGTGCAGCGCGACATCCTGCCGATTGTCGAAGGCACAACGGTCAACACGCGCTACGGTATGGTGAAGACCGATCACATCCTGTTTATCGCGGCGGGGGCGTTTCACGTCTCGAAGCCCTCGGATCTGATTCCTGAATTGCAAGGCCGCTTCCCGATTCGCGTCGAGTTGAAGCCGCTGACCGTCGAAGACTTCAAGCGCATCCTCACTGAGCCGAAGAATTCGCTGACGCGCCAGTATGAGGCACTGCTGGCGACTGAAGGCATCAACATTGGCTTCACCCCGGACGCCATCGATGCGGTGGCGCACTTTGCTTTTTCGGTTAACGAGCAGACCGAAGACATTGGCGCGCGCCGCCTGCACACCATCATGGAGACGCTGCTCGACGAATACTCGTTCGCCGGGCCCGACCTCGAAGATAAAGACGTGACGATTGACGCCGCCTATGTGCAGAAGCAACTGGCAGAAATCGTTAAGAACGAAGACCTCAGCCGGTACATCCTGTGAGCACGACCCCAGCCGTTCGCTCTTTGCAGCAAGAAAATCCAAGCAGGGGCGACATCTGCGGGTCGCTCCAGAGTACAACTACCTCGCTTTCAGCAGGACCCTATGAGCCGCAAGCCGGGGCCGGCGCAAAGTCCCGCGCCGACAAGTTCTTTTTGCCGATGCCGGCGCGCTCCAGGTTTCAGAGCCGGCGCTACACCGCTATATATCTCGCCTTCACAATCGCTTTTGTAATCAGTTTTACAGCCTGCGGCAAAGTCGGCGCACCGGTGCCGCCGGCGCGTTTCACCGAGCGCACCGCAGATTTGTCAGCGATTCAGCGCGGCGGCAAAGTCATGCTGAGTTGGCCTGTGCCGTCGCTCGCCGGCAAGGAGGGTGATCGTAATTACATCGCCCGCGTTGAAGTCTTCCGCGTGCGCGAGCAGCGTGATCAAGAGCCGCTGCTCGATGCCGATGACTTTGAAGCAAAAGCGCAGGTGGTCGGCTTTCTCGACCGCACGCAAATCGAAGCGCAGGTGAAGCAACTGGGCCGCCTCGAATTTACTGATGTAATCAACCTTACGAATATTCGCGACCTGGCGAATACCCGATTGCGCTACGCCGTCCGCTACGTCAACAAGCGCGACCAGACGGCGCTCTTCTCCAACAGCGTCGCCATCGAGCCGGTGCCAGGCATCGCGCTACCGCCCGGCGGATTGACCGTCACCAATGAAAACCAGGACGCCGTGACCCTATTCTGGTCGGCTCCCGAAGCCAATGTTGACGGCAGCCAACCGGCTACGGTGGTCGGTTATAATCTTTATCGCCGCAATGCGAGGAAAACCAACCCCGGCGAGCCGCTTAATTCCGAGCCGATACCCACAACAACATTCACCGACACGAAGTTTCAGTACGGCACCGACTACATTTATGTCGTCCGCGCGCTGTCACAGGGAGCCAGCGGCTTGATCGAAAGCGCCGACAGCCAGGCGTTACCGTTCACGCCCAAAGATACGTTCGCGCCATCGACGCCGGAGCCGTTGACGATTGCCTCGGCCAACGGCGTCATCAGTCTCTTTTGGCCATCAGCACCCGAACGCGATGTTATCGGCTACAACGTTTATCGCGCCAACTCAGCCGATGCGCCGCCGGATCAATGGATCAAGCTGACGCCGCAGCCCATCACGCCGGTCACATTCCGCGACGACCGCGTGCAAATCGATCAAACTTATTTTTATCGGGTGACGGCCCTGGATCGTTTCAATAACGAGAGCAAGCCGTCGCCGGTGGTCAGCGAGACCGTGCACCCTTAAAGCAGTGGTCAGTCGCCAGTGGCCAGTTATCAGTTATCCGGTAGGGTAACCTTCCGCCTTCTTTGAGCGGTCTGTATGCGAGCTATCATCTGCATACTCTTTGCTGACAACTGGCCACTGGCAACTGACCACTGCTAGAATGCCAACATCCAGCGTTAATCGAATCAATCACGTACGGAGGAGAAGCAACCATGAGTTTGAAGCGCGTGGTCGTCACCGGCCTGGGAGCCGTCAGCCCGAATGGCATCGGGCGCGATGCCTACTGGAATGCAACCCGTAACGGCATCAGCGGCACAGGCCCGATCACCCTCTTTGATGCTGCCCAATTATCATGTCGGGTTGCGGCAGAGGTCAAAGATTTCGACTTCGACCGCTTCATCTCCAAGAAGGACAAAGACCGCGTGCAGCGCGCCGTGCCGATGGCTTTTTATGCGACGGAGGAAGCGGCTGCGGATGCTGGAATACCGATTGAATCGCTTAGCGAATCGGAACGCGAGCGCGTCGGCGTCGTCATCGGCACAGGCGCGGGCGGCATTGAATTCGCCGAGCGGCAGTACAAACAATACTATGATCGCGGCGATCACGACGCCGCTTATCGCCGCGTTAGCCCTTACTCCATCGTCGCTTCGTTCGTCGGCATGCTGTCGAGCGAAATCAATATGCGTTATCAGGTTCATGGTTGCAGCCATGTGGTCTCGACCGGCTGCACCAGTTCCAGCGACGCCATGGGCTATGCCTGTAATGCCATACGGCTCGGCCAATTCGACACGATCATCACCGGCGGCGTCGAAGCCTGTATCACCTTCGGATTGATGACGGCTTTCTGCCGCATGGGAACGGTGACCACCCGTTGGAACGAGCACGCCGAGCGCGCCTCGCGCCCCTTCAATGCCGACCGCGACGGCTTTGTTCTAGGCGAAGGCGCATGGATTCTCATCCTTGAAGAGATGGAACACGCCCGCAGACGCGGCGCTAAGATCTATGCCGAACTCGCCGGCTACGCCTCTACCTGCGACGCCTATCATCGCGTGCAGATCGCTCCAACCGGCCACGACGCGGCGCGCGCAATGCGCATGGCGGTCGAAGGCGCGGGCCTGACGATGAATGAAATTGATTATCTGAACCTCCATGGCACGGCGACCAAGATTAACGATAAGACCGAATCGGCGGCAGTACGAATTGCCTTCGGTGATCGCGCGCCACAGATTCCTGCCAGCTCAATCAAATCGATGATTGGCCATCCGCAAGGCGCTTCGGGTGCCGCCAGCGCCGTCGCTACATTAATGGCGATGCGCGATAACTTTGCCCCGCCGACCATCAATGTCGAAGCCCCCGACGTTGAATGTAATCTCGACTATGTTGCCAACACGGGCCGCGAGATGCGCATCGATACAGCGCTCTGCAATTGCATCGCCTTCGGCTCGAAGAATTCGGCGCTCGTATTCAAGAAAGACGAAACCGGTGCCGCCTGAGGGCAAAGTTTGTTTTTCATTCATACGCGCCGTCATAATTTCATACTGACCTGCTCACTCCTACCTCCCGGCTTGCCTGAAAGCATTGCATTTTTCAGCGCTTGAGGTTGGGCGCTTGAATCAATCACGATGGCACGCACCTTGCCCTTCGTTTCTGCGTGCTTGAATTGATGATTGGAGCATCGTGAACATGAGACTTGCACTCGCCGCATTCCTAATCGGGCTGACGCGCGGCGAGGAGGCAGCGAAAGCGGCAGGCAAGGGGAATTAGCAGGCTGGCAGCGGACTCAAGAAGGCTGGCGAGAGGATCAAAGACCAGGGGTCACCACAGTCTCGCCTACGGTATTTCGGCGAGACCCCAACCCGCTTCAAAGGCATCTGGGGGGAGCTTTGGAGCGGGTATTTTTCTGTTTGCAACAAGTTCAATGGTTTATAATCAGGCCATGCCCGAAGATCGAAACGTGATTGCTGAGTGGCGCGAGTCTGCGCCCTATTGGGAAAAGCATGCTGCCACCGTCCGTCAATTGTTCGCTCCCATCAGCGCATCGTTGATTCGCATCGCTGAGATAGATGCGGGCCAGCGGGTGCTCGACGTTGCCGGCGGCACGGGCGAGCCATCGCTTGAGATTGCCGGTATCATCGCCCCGCAGGGCCGCGTCGTCTGCACGGATGCCGTCGCCGAGATGGTCGCTGCTGCCGAACGACTGGCGCATCAGCGTGCCATAAACAATATACAGTTCAAACGATGCGCTGCCGATTCCCTGCCCTTCGCTGATGATACCTTCGACACAGTCGTCTCGCGGCTCGGTGCCATGTTCTTTGAAGATGCGCTCGCCTCACTCAGCGAAATATTACGCGTCGTGAAGCCCGCAGGGACGATTGCATTGGCTGTCTGGGGCGACCGGGCTTTGAATCCCTTCTTTAGCATCGTCGTTGATGTAATGGCCGCTTATGTGCAATCGCCGCCCGAAGACCCGAATGCTCCGGGGGCATTTCGCTTTGCCGAGCCCGGCAAACTGGCTGGCTTGGTCAAACTGGCAGGCGCGGTCAACGTGCAGGAGCAGATTGTTGATTTTCGCATCGAGGCGAGCTTAACGCCCGCCGAGTTCTGGCAATTGCGCTCGGAGATCAGCGATTCGTTGCGCGCCAAGGTCGCGCGCTTGACGCCGGAGGAATTGGCGCAGGTGGTGGAGGAAGTCGAGCAGCGGGCCAGAGGGTTTTTCAATGCAGGGCGCATGAGCCTGCCGGCGCAAGTCATCATCGTCAGCGCCAACAAGCCGCAATAGCCCGCTTGCCAGCGTGGCGTTTACCAGGCAATGGCCAACCCGGCAGCGGTACTATAGAAGCGAAAAACAATTCCCGAATCAGATCATCCGGTAGATAGGCTTCGCCCTGGCAACCAGGCAGTTGCACAGAGAAGGAGTCGAATACTCAATGCTGATCGCTAGGGCTCGGCTGAAGGATCTGAGGTCAAGACACGACGCGCAATCGTCACCATGCATTGATGACGATTGCGCGCCTTGAACTTGATTGCAAACTTTAAGTGAGCCTTATTAGCGGCGTTTGACTTCTGTGAGCCTGATGGCGATCGTGCCATTGGATTGGCGAATGACTGACGCCTCGCCGTTTGCGCCTCTGAAGCCTGAGGTGCCTCCGGTTATGGCAATGATGTCATCACCGAACGGGTGACAGGCATCACTTGGGTTCGTTACTGTTCCTGGGTGAAGGGCATCGACAACAATGTTAAATATCGTGCCTTGACCAGCGAGCGTCCCGTTGAAGCCTGGAAGGTCGATGTTCACGTTGGCGGCAAGAGCGCCGCTGCCATCGCTTACTCCCCAAATTCTTACGGTGCCGACTTCCTCATCGCTGGCAAATGAACACCCATCCGTACCACGACTACCAATCGTGAAGGCGGTGCCTTCTTCAAAGAATGCCGTACCTGCCGCTGCTGCTGCTGCTGCTGTCAGTTGCGTTGCAGTGACACCTTCGACGACAATTTTCACGCCATTAAATCCGCCAACCGATTGTGCCTGCCCAGTTCGCACGCTCCCCTGCCAGATACCCACGGTCACAAGAAGGGTTAAGACCATGCCGACGCCAAAAAGACGCTTGCCATTGATTCTCGATTCAAACATTGTTCTCATTCTCCTTTCCAACATTTCGATTAAGTTTTGCCGTACAACCTTAAAAGGGATTCGCTTGAAACCCTTCCTCTATATGGTCTTCATGAGCAATACATTTCTGCGATACTGCGATATTGAGGGAGCCCGGCAAGCAATCCTGAATTTCTACAACCCACCCAGAGCCCTAGCGACTTCCGATGCAGAATTGCAGCAAGATGCTGCGGCTTAGAACCAACTGATCTCACCTCATCAAGGGTCGGTTATTTTCCCCCGGATAACCTGATGGCTTGCTCGAAAAGGACCAATTTAAAAAGCTACGACGGTTCCTTTTTAGAATGCTGCGGGAACACGCCGCGATGGCAATGGTGCTTACCATCGCGGCGCATTATATCACCGATTGCATGGATTGCAAATTTTTTTCTGGGGCGCTTCAGGATTGCAGAATCCCTGTGAGATCAGCAATTCGCTGCCCCTCAAAGCCGCCCGCCCAAAGCCGGACGAATTGGCGTAAGATGGGGCAGGAAATCGAGCGCCGGTCGAGGGCCCTCTCCAACCATGGCCGCAGGGATAGCCGGTGCCAGTCGTCATTGCAGCCTGACGATAGCCAGGCCCTTGACTGCACGGCATCTGTGTTATCATTGATTGCATCTAAGGTTTGTCGAAATGAATGCGACAATAGGTCATCAGGTTCAAACAGGAGATTGCAAATGAGCGACTTTGATCGTCAACGTTCCAACTATTCACCGTCGGATGCCTGGTCATCGAGCAACTATCCAGGGTCTCGCCCGCTGACCGCCAGCGAAACCGGCGTCGCCGAACGCATTGCCTTCATCCGCAAAGTCTATGCACTGTTTTTCGCAGCGACGCTGTTTGCCGTCGGCGGAGTCTTCATCGGCTTCAACTTTCCACCGCTGATGCTCGCGGCGGCGCGGCATCCGATCATCATGTTCTTTCTAATGATCGGCGGCATCTATGCGGCGCAAGCGGTGCGCCACAAGCCGGGGATTAATCTCGCCGCCTTGTTCGGCTTCACGACGCTGACCGGTATCGTCATCTCGCCACTGCTTTACATCATCAGCAGAACGAATCCCGATTCAATCACCCAGGCGGGCGTGCTGACCGTCGGCATTTTCGGCGGCCTGACCGCTTACGTCTTTCTAACGAAGCGCGATTTCAGCTTCCTCGGTGGAATGCTCACGGTCGGCCTGATCATCATCGTGCTGGCCAGCCTGCTCAATATCTTTGTCGGCTCGCTCGGCATGGGTTTTGCGCTGGCGGTCGGCGTGTTGCTGCTGTTTTCGGGTTTCGTGCTTTACGACACATCGAATATCATCCGCCGTTATCCGGTGACGGAGTACGTCTCCGCCGCGCTCGCCCTCTACCTCGATGCGTTCAATATCTTCCTGGCGGTACTGCGCTTGCTGAACTCGGGCAGGCGTTAAAGATTCGCTTACAGACCGCAGCAGACGCCAATGCGGATGCCGTAGAGAGCCGCTTATATCTCTACGGCATCCGCATATTGTCCGCGAAGCCTGACTTACTCGCCGCGCGCCAGTCTGCCAAGCGCGCCGCCCGGATGCCAGCGCGCGTATTGCTCGCGCGTCAGCCCCTTGTGAGCTTCCAGCGCCACCGATAGCGCGCACAACACATATACCTTCGCCAGGATACTGGCGCGCGGCACGATGTTCAGCGCGCCGCCTTCGTTATCCACGCCGGCATACAGAATCACGTCGGCCATGCGCGCCAGCAATGAATCGGCATCGCCGGTGACGGCAATGATTTTAACCTTGGATTGGCGCAGCACATCGATGACATGCAGCAGTTCCGGCGTCGTTCCGCTGTTTGAGATGGCAATCGTGATGTCGTTGTCGCAGACCTGCCCGACCGAACCGTGCAAGCATTCGGTAGCGTGCAGGAAGTAGGCCGGCGTGCCTGTGCTTGAGAGCAAGGCGGCAACGTAGCGGGCGATGTGCTCGCTCTTGCCGATGCCCGTAACATGAACTCGCCCGCCGAGCGATTCGCTTTCAAGAATCAAATCGGCGGCGCGTTCGATAGCATCGGCTTCAGCGCGCGTCCGCAGCGCGGTCAGTTCATCAATTGCCAGATCGAAAAATGACTCGATCTCTTCGACAGGGCTTTTACGTGGATTGATTGCCGTAGCTTCTTTCATAAGATCGGATGGTGGCATCTGGCCGACCGCAGGCTCAAGCGTTACCTCCAGATCAGACGGCTCGACGGACACCTCGTCGAAGGCGTTTGGTTCGCGCATCGTTGCCATAAGAGCGTCCTAAGGGTCATTACCTGCAAGCGGCTTGATAGAATATGGGTTCAAAACGCGCCGCGTCAAGCCGGGGCCAGGGGTCAGGGGTCGGGGGCCAGTTGAAAGAGGAAAGGTCAATTGCCAGAGAAGAGTTGTTTAATCTATCCCCTTAGCTCTTGACAGGTCTCCGCTTTTGCCTGGCCCCGGCCCCCGACCCGTGGCTCCTAATCGGGCACGATGGCCAGCACGCGCGCCGGGCTGCCTGAGCCGTTAGCGATGGCCAGGGCACCGACGAAGATGGCCGCGCCGCGCGCCGGCAAGCGATCCAAATGCGCCAGATTCTCGATGTGATAAAGTCCTGCGGCGTGTGATAGTTTGTGGCCGGCGAAATCTTTTGAAGGGCCATAATCTATCGACAGCGTGTCGATACCTAGCGCCACAATGCGATGATTGGCGATGAGATATTTGACGGCTTCTTGCGAATAACCCGGAAAATGCAGGACGCCTTCATGGTCAGGGTTGCGATATTGATGCCAATCGCCGTAGCGCGCATCCCATCCCGTGAGCAACAAGACGGCAGCGCCGTCGGGAATGCGGCCCCTGCGCTCCCACGCCTGAATGTCAGCCACCGTCAACTGATAATCGGCGTTCTGTTGCGCTTGCTTGCGAATGTCTATGACGACGGCAGGCACAATGAACCGGCGCACATCAATGCGGTCAATCGTCGTTGCGCCTTTGATGAAATGGCCCGGCGAATCAACGTGCGTGCCGAAATGTTCCGGCAGGCGAAAGGCTCCCGAAGTATAGCCGTCGCGGTCAACCTCGCTGAGTTTTTCGTAGCGAAAGGCATCGCGTTCACCGCCAAAGGTCGGCGTGCTGGTGCTCAGGTCATGCGATAATTCGATGATCTGCGCTTTGCCGCTGAAGGCGCGTTCAAGCAAGCCGTCGCCCTTGACGGTTGCCCTCCGGTTCTGCGCCGCCGCCGCCATTGCCGCAAACAGGCAGATTGCGGTTACTACAACTATCCGTTTTGGTCGTCGAAAGATGTGCATGACCGCTCTCCTTATACTGAAAGCTGATGGCTTAGCGTTTTGCTGCAAGACCGAACTTGCGCACATCAGCCGAATCGGTTTAGAAGCGGTCTATGACCGCCGTTGACTGCAAGATAGAAAGCTCGGCGGCCATAGACCGCCTCTAAATGGGGAAACGATTTTGCAAGGGGTCTACTTTATCACGCCCGTCGGTGAGATGGCATTCACTTTGCGGCATCCGAGCAATCGTGAATTCAAAGAATTTCGCGTTCATTGCCGACCCGGCGGGTGATGCGTTCACGGTCGAGAAATTCAAGCAAGGGGATGGCGTATTTGCGCGTCAAGCCGCCGGTGAGTTCTTTGAAAACGCCAATGTCTATTTTCGCGTTGATGGCTTTTTGCGTCTGCACGCGGGCTTTCAATTCATCAATGGCGGTGCGGTGAAAAACGAAATCGCCGATGCGTACAATTGACTGCTCGGCGGTCAGCAGCGTCAAGAGCTTGCGCGCCATATCAATTTTAATGGCGGCCTTGGCTGAGGCTTCCTCAAGCGTTAGGGCCTGCCAGCCTGCGGCCTTGAAAACGGCTTCGAGAGCCTGTTTCGCGGCAACGTCGGCACCTGAGAGCGCCGGGCGGTGCGACGGCAACCGCAGCGCGTCACGCTCGGCTGCGAGGCTTCTTTCTTCAGTCAGGCGCGTGATGACGGCGCGAAAGATTTCCGGGCGCAAGGCCGTGAAGACGCGCTCGCGCACCTCTTCGCGGCTGATGCCGAGCGCCAGCGGCTCGCGTTTGTGATGGTCGGCGACCATGGCTTTGACGCGCGCCGCTAATTCCCTAAAGCTCGTAATTGCCAGAAGCATGAGCGGCGCGTTTGCAATTTCCATTACACGTCCCGCTTGAACCAGCGCGCGCGCGAACTCAGCGATTTGCACATCGGTAGCGCCCGTGCGCGCGGCTATCTCGCCGGCACCCATGCCGCGCGCCCCGGCCATCTCGATGAAGAGGGCGGCGCGCTCCATTCCGTCAGCGCCCTCAAGTTGTTCAAGCCATGTGCGCGCCGCGCGATCACGCAGTCGATGCTTTTCCGGCAGCGCATCGATCACCATGCCGCCGCCTATGGTGATTTGCGGCGAGTAGCTGCGAATGATAAAGCGGTCGGTTGGCAGCGCGGTGATCGGCGCTTCCAAGCGAAGCTGTACGATACGGCTATCGCCAGGGACGATCTGGCCGACGGGTTCTCCGGTTGTTTGCAGGATGACGATGCGCGCCATGACTTCGAGCGTGCCGTGATGCAAGCGGACGCGAGCACGCTGCAAGAGCGGGCGCGGCGCGCTTGGTAATAAATCTAACCTTGCATCAATCATCGAAGTCGATTGCAAACGACCGGCGGGCGCAAGCACGCTGCCGCGCTCGGCCTGTTCGCGGCTGACGCCTTGCAGATTGATCGCCGCGCGCTGGCCAGCCAGGGCGCGCTCCTGATCTTGTCCGTGAACCTGAACGTTGCGAATGCGTGTGCGCCCGCCCGCAGGCAAGACTTCGATGTCATCGCCGACTTTTAACTCGCCGGCGATCAGCGTGCCGGTGACGACCGTGCCGAAACCTCTGATCGAGAAGGCGCGATCAATCGGCAAGCGCGGCACGGCAGCGATATTCTTCGGTTGTATGTCGGCGGCGAGCTTGACGAGCGTTTGCTTGAGCTGTTCGATGCCAACGCCGGTGCGCGAGCTGACGGCGATCACCGGGGCGTTTTCGAGAAACGAGCCGCTGACGAAATCCTCGACTTCGGCGCGCGCCAGTTCCAGGAGTTCTTCGTCCACGAGATCAGCTTTTGTCAATGCGACAAGTCCCGACTTGATGTGCAGCAGGCGACAGATGTCGAAATGTTCGCGCGTCTGCGGCATGATGGATTCGTCCGCTGCGACAACCAGCATCACGAGATCGAGCCCATGCGCGCCGGCAAGCATATTCTTAACGAAGCGTTCGTGACCCGGCACATCGACAAAACCAAAGCGATAATCGCCGACCGCCAAATCCGCAAAGCCGATGTCAATAGTGATGCCGCGCGCTTTCTCTTCTTTGAGACGGTCGGCGTCAACCCCTGTGAGCGCTTTGACCAGCGCTGTCTTCCCATGATCTATGTGACCGGCGGTGCCGACGATGATGTGCTTCATGGTTTAGCCTTGAAGATCAACATACAAGAGGGCTCACGGCGGCGTCAAACATGCACTTCACGGATTAGGAAGGGGGTCATCGAGCCTCGCCTGCTGGCCGGCGATATTGATCATGTGGATCACTGCGTTGGCACAGAATGGATGATCACCGCATAGGCGCGCTAACGTCCGAACAGTTGCGCGCGCCAGTCGGGTTTATTTAATTGGCGATCCCAGGCTTCAATGCGCGGATCATCGGATTCAATTTTTTTCCACATACCGAGCCACGAGCGCGCCGCATCGCGCTTTTTCTGCGCCAGGCACAATTCAATCTGCGCATTGCAGAGTGCCTCGAATTCCGTGTAGTGCAACCGCTTTGTTCCGAGTAACGATTGCAGCAACGATTCGGCACGCTCGGTGTCGCCGGCGGCGATGGCCAGATGCGCAACCGCGACGATACCAAAGAAGTATTCAGGAAACCGTGCATGTACTTCCTGGATGAGCGCGTGCGCCTCTTCCTGGCGGCCCTGCTGCTCATAAGCGAGCGCCAGATTATTCAGCGCACCAGGCAAATCAGGAATTATTTCGAGCACTTGTTTAAGCAGCGTTTCAGCTTCTTGCGGATTATTCTCGCGCAATGCCGCGAACGCCTTTGCCATCAGGCGTTCGGCTTTAGGTGGCAGATCCTCGTCGGGATCGCCGTGAATTTGAAAGCCGAGCAGCATGACATCGCTCCACCCGCCGCGCATATACATCCGCAGTTGCCCGGATGGCAGCAAGCCTTCTTCGACGGCAACCTGCGCTGCTTGCATACGCAGTTGATCCGGGCCGCGTTGACCGAGCGCAAAATCCCGCAGCGCCGCAAGCATCTTCGGCGCTCTGACAAGATTTATTATCATCATTACAAATTGCCGCGCCCCTTGATCGCCACGATCCAGCAGTGCCGGCAGCAATTCTTCAATCTCAGGATGATCTCGCATGTACTGCTGCGCCGATTGGCGCAGCGCTTTATCCCCGGCTTGTTTACTTATCGCTTTGGTTCGGCTAATCAGTTCATTGATCGACAGCGCCGCCACCCACTGGTTGAAATGAAACGGAAACGGCGCGTGGCGCTCGCCTACAGGCAGACTCAAGCTTTCAAGATTTGCCAGCGCCACCTCCAATCCGGGGGAACGCGCCAGCGCTTTTTTCCAGTAATGGCGGGCGTCGCTTTCGCGCCCCAGCCGCAGGGCGGCGACCGCGACGAGGTGCAAGAACAAGCCTGCAACATGTTCGCTCGTCGCATAGCCTGCTTCTTCGGCCTTTTGATAAATATCGAGCACGCTTTCATCATCGCCTAGATAGCTGAAGGCTTCGACCTGCTTGACCCAATGGTCAGGATTATCCGAGGTGATGGTTTTCAGCCGCTCTGCAATTTGCTGCGCGTCTTCCGAGCGCCCTTTGAAGAAGAGGAAGCGGCTCAGATTCGATAGGGCGTGAAAATTTTCCTCATCCAAAACCAGCACGCGCTCGGCAAACTGGATGGCGTCATCAAGATGGCCTTCGATTGCGCACATCTGGCTGAGATTGTTGATCGCCGGCACAAAGTCCGGGTAAAGACGCAACACGGCTTCGGCCTTCTGGCTCGACTTGGCATACTGGCCGCGATCCATCAGCGAGCGCGATTGCTCGAAGAGCAAAGCTGACTCCTCGGCGGCTTCGCCGACCAATCCGCTGTTGGCAATGATCTCGGCGATTTGCGGTTCGAGCCTCGCAATATCGTGGCGCGCCTTCGCTGTCCGCTCATCTTCGGGAAAGCGTTCGACGAAGCGACGCAATGTCCTCAACGCCAGTGAAGGCATCACGGTCACCATATAAGCGCCGGCAAGCAGATGCATCACGTCGGCATCGTTGGGCGTGATTTCAAGCAACTCTTCGCCATAGCCGCGCATCGCCTGCAAGTCGTTCATCTCAATGCAGAGGTTGATCAGGTCCGTCAGCACTTCGGGCCGTCTCGCGTAGCGCTGATCGAGCGCTTCGAGCATTGCCCGCGCCTTGCCGATTTGTCCGCTTTCAGCCAACTCAGCCGCTTCTTCCATGACATCGAGAAAGGCTGCTGATCTCGGCTTATAGGTTTTCTTAGAAGTTCGCCGTCTTTTTTTTGGCATCCTGAATTCCCTTTCCGTCTCACCCTATGCTCTAGCGGAAAAGTAATATTGATTCCTATGCAATCGCTTGATGCCGGTCACGAAGATTGCAGTTTGCGTATGCGCTCGATGATGTCGGTAGTCGATGAACCCTGGCGATAGGGCAATGAGAGCACGCGCCCGCCGGCGGCTTCGACTTCTTCGCGCCCGACGATCTGTTCTATGGGCCAGTCGCCGCCTTTCACCAGCACGTCGGGCAACAGGGCGGCGATCAGTTGGCGCGGCGTCTCTTCGTCAAAGATGGTCACAAAGTCAACGGCCTCAAGCGCCGCCATCACTTCGGCGCGTTCCGTTTCATTGAGAATCGGGCGGCCTTCGCCTTTCAAGCGTCGCACCGAGCCGTCGCTGTTGAGCGCGACGATCAGCGCATCGCCCAACGCCCGCGCTTCGGCCAGATATTGCGCGTGGCCCGGATGCAGCAGATCAAAGCAACCGTTGGTGAAGACGACGCGCCGCCCTTTTTCGCGCAACCGTTGGCGCGCGGCGATCAAGGTTTTGCTGTCGACAATTTTTTCGCTCACACACCTATCGTTATAACATAACGACCAGCGGCTTGTGCATACCCGGCTCGAAGCCGCCGCCAAAGACAAAACCGCCGGCAGACATGAAGGCAACCAGTAGTTGCCCCTTATCAACCGGCGGCTCGGTGATCTGTTTACTGAGCGATGGCGCTGCGCTACAAGTAGCCATCGCACCCGGTCATCAACCTAAATCGAAACTTACGAGATTAGAACAGGAGATTGGCCACAGAGGCACAAAGACACAGAGGAAAATATTGAGAAACCCAGGAGAGGTTGAAGGTTTTCTTTGTGCCTCTGTGTCTCTGTGGCCACTTCTTTTGTCCCCTTCTTATGCGGTCTGATTTAGAACCCTTGCAAGATGAGGTTAGGCCCGGCGGTGTTCGGCCCGTCGCCGTGTGCGGGAATCGGCCCATCGAAATGGTCATGCCGCCAATGGCAGCCGTACCAGACGACGAGATCCGTGCCGTTCAAGCTTTCGCCGCTGACATACGGGTCAATGTTAATGGATGAACCTGATCCGCCAACATCGTCAATCTCGTTCGATTTGTACTTCAGGAACCAGAGGTCGCCCTTGCCGAATTTGTCATAGTTGCCATCAAGCGGATTGGCGACGATCTTCACCGATTCGCCGCTGACCAGGTTGCGCACCAAAAAGTACTGATCGTCGCCGGCGCGCGGTCGCATGGCTTCGGTATCGATAAGTTTCAGGGATCCCTTTGAGAATTCGTAAGCGGCGTTATTGATGTCTGTGTTGACATCGAAATCGAAGCGCCAGTAGACGTGGTGTTCGTGATTGTGACAGACGCAGCTATTGAACGTCGCGCCAAAACCGAAGCGCGGCTCGATGACCCCATCATCGTGAAAGACCCACTTGCTGATATAACGATACCAGCCGGCGTTCAACTCGCTCACCAGGGTCACGTCTTCGCGATCCCAGATGGCGACGCCTCTGAAGTTGCCTGTGTCTGTGCCATTTTCGAGAATCGTCTGCGGCTCCTCGGTACACATGCGTATGCCGCCATTAGTTCCCGGCACGTCCAGGCCGTTAGCGACAAACATGCCTTCTTGCCATGACCAGTCGCGAAAAGGGCCGCAGAAGTTGCGTTCATACTGCACATTGAGTACCGGCGCGTGCGCCTCTTTGAGCACCAGCTTGCCGCGATACTTGACGTTTTTCAAATCAATTCCCGAAGAGTTGACTCCAGATGATGCAGCCGGGCGGATGCAGGTGAAACGCCAAAATTCTTGCGTGCCACGCGAGATCACGACATCGAACTGGCCCGCCGTACCTTTACTGGTGGTCGACTGCCCGGAACTGGTCGGGCCGCAGTTCTGTGTAGCGACATTGGAGGTTGGCGGCGCGCCGCCTTCGTATACGACCACCGATTGGCGAATCAAGTTGATGCCGACCACCTGGTTGCCGGTCTTGCCGTCGGGCGGCATCAGGCCGACGGCGACGGTGCGCTGAACTTTACTGACCGGCTCATCGAGAGCCACCAGCGGCGGCATCGGCATATAGGGTTCCAGCAGATGTTTGCGCACGGCATCGCCGTATTGCCTGTCGCGCGAGAGGATGGCGACCGCCTCGTTGAATTCGTCTTCGCTGGTGTTTGGCTGCTGCTGCGTCTCGCTGATCTGTAGCCTGTTGTCTTTGAAGCTGCCAATAGCCACATAGGCTTTGTTGTTGGTGTAATCGAACACCTGTGCGCGATACTGTGTCGGCGCTTCCGTCTTGTCGCTGGCTTTGAGATCCGGATCGATGAAGTCAAAAGCGACAATGCGATTCCGTGTACCCTTCAATCGCCCGGCGAGCGCCGGGTTTTTTAGCAGATCGCCTTTAGTTTTATCAATCGTCGCCTGATCCGGCCCTATCGGTGTGACCGTGATTTGATGTGCCTCGATTTGAGGCGTCCGAGGCACAGACTTTTCGGCATTGGTGCTTCGGGCAACGGTGAGGGCAAGTTGTCCCGTAGCTGTCAACGCCAGTGCAAAGATCAATAGGCCAAGCGCACGTCGCATGAGTTTCCTCCTGAAGAGCTAATCCAAACATAGATGTGACGGCGGCGCAGGCGCACTGGCCAGGAACTCGATTCATCTTGCGATGCCAACAGCAACCCGCAGCCAATCGTCAACCAGTCATTTGATTATCCACTGACTCGAATTAAATTCCTAAGCTGAGAAGAACGGCAGGCTATTGGTATCACAAGGCGCGAAGGCCGGTCAAGATGTGACCCTGATGCGAGTCGGGGGATGGGGAGTCAGAGAGTGGGGGAGAAAGGGAGTGGGGGAGTGGAGGAGAAGGGGAAAGGCAAATGATAATCCGTTGCTGCGTACATTGTTTTCGCCGTCTACATCCCACTCCCCTTCTCCCCGACTCCCCACTCTCTTTCTCCCCTTCTTCTTCAATTATCGCTGACCGGCTTGCGTTTAAGCGTCGGCTTGTCTTTCGGCTCGGCCTCAGACGGATCGCTGTCGTTGCCCTGGCGCGTCGGCTTGCGGTGCAGCCTCGGCCCACCAGCGCTGCCGAGTTTGGTTTGCGTGGTGAGCGCAAGCAGCCGTGCCTTGATGTCGTTGAACTGAGAGGTGGAGACCGTGTACTCGTCGCGCTCTGGAAATCGCACCAGCAGATGTTGCGCTTTTTGAATGCGCTCGCCGCTTGCCGGGTGTGTGCTGAAGAGTTTTTCAAGCGTCCCCGGCTTTTTCTTTTCGCGGACTTTCAACTTCTCGAAGAAGCTCAACATCGAGGTCGGATCGTAACCCGAAGCCCACATATATTGCAGGCCGAGGCGGTCGGCTTCTTCTTCCGCGCTGCGACTGAATTTCAGAAACGACAGCGGCACCAGGATATTGACGGCATTCTGCACAATCGCGCCGACCGGCCCGCCGACGAAGATCAGCGGCAACGACAGCCATTGAAACAAACGGCCCTTCGTGGCCTGCTCGACGCCGTGTCGTGCCGCGACATGAGCAATCTCGTGCGCCATCACCCCGGCAATTTCCGATTCGTTGTCGGCTGCCAGAATCAGGCCGCTGTTGACATACAAAAATCCGCCCGGCAGCGCAAACGCATTAACGTCTGCCGAGTCTATGACTTTAATGGTGAAAGGAATCCGCGCATCTGAATGCAGCACGAGGTTCTGGCCGATGCGATTGATATATTCGCCGATGACCGGGTCGGTGATGAACTTCACCTGGCCATCGATCTCCGCCGCAAGCCCTCGACCGAGCGCCACTTCTTTGTCGGCTGAATAGAAATCGAGACTGCCTTTATTGATATCGCGCTTGCCGATCAGCAGCGGATCTTCTTTCTCTTTGAGGGGCTCCGTTTTGCTCTTCGCCGGCGGCTTGGCGATGTCGCTTTTCTTTTCGCCATTGCGCGCCAGGGTCGCTGGCGGCCCGGCGAGCATCAACAACGCCAGAGCCGCAGACGCGACTCGCTTCGACGCTTCTCCGCTAAACTGCATGAGGCGCTCCTTACAGTGATACCTATCCCGTTGGTTCGTTAAATGGCGCTCGCGAGACGCGCCCTCTCGTCCGAGACTCCACTGGTTATGGGTGGTCTTAGTGCGGCTGGCGTTCGATGAGTGGTCTTAGATCCGAAGTGATTCCCCAGCCTGCGAGGATTCTAGCACCCTGCCTCTGACTATTACAGCAAACTTCACTTGATGATTTCGAAATCGATCCACTGCGTCACCAGTCGCGGCTTTTCCTTGTTGGCCAGATCGCGAATGATCACCTGTAGATCGTAATCCCCCGGCACCAGCACGCTCCCCAACCGCATAGTGCCGCCCGCCACCAAACGCCCCACATCTGCCTGATTCGCCGTCTCCATCGGCAAGCTCCGGCCTTCATACACCTTCTGGCCATCTCGGTATAGCCGCAACTGGGTTTCCAACTGTGGTCGCCGCGTCACTCGCTCCAGCCCGGCATTGTAGATCAGATAGCCGTACTCGATCACCTGCCCCGCACGAAAGCGCCGCACCACGGCATTGGCTTGCGCGTCGCTTTCTTCGACACGGCCCTCGCCGTGCTGCGCCGCATTCTCGCCCGCCGTTGTTGGCTCCGGCTGCTCGACTGAAGGCGCGTTGACACCTCGCAGCATGATGCCCGACAGCGCCAGCGGCACCTTCTTGAGGTCAGGCACTTCGATGAACTGATTGGCCGCTCCGACTTTATTCGTCGCCTGGTCGCGCACCGCCGTGCGCAGTTGATACGCTCCCGGCTTCTTGATCGGCAGATTGATGCGATAGAAAATTCCCCGTTCCAGCGTCCGCTGGTAATCGGCGGCGTTCATGCTGACCATATAACTGCGCACGTTATCATCTATCGCCCGCCCGTTGTCGCCGAAGGTGAAAGCGCCGACTTCAAAGGCCGTCTGCCGTCAGCCGTTGGCTAACTCCTCAAAGACCAGATCGCGCGCGTCAATGTGCAGCAAGGCGTTGATGAACGCGCCTTTCTTGGCATCGTGCCAGAACTGCGTGGTCATCTTGACGTGAATGTCGCTTAAGCCGAAAGGCGAGGTCAGCGCCATCAAGAGTTGCTGGACAGCGGATTTGGCTTGCGGGCGATCTTCTTCGTTGGTGAAGCCATAGAAGCCGTTGCGCGAGCGCAAGCGCAGCCCTTCGCGTTTGAGGCGGACATCGATGTGCTGAAACTCGCGGCTGCCGTTCTTGGCTTTGAAGGTCGCTTCGTCAGGCACAAAGCCGATCAGGTAATAGCCGGTTTGATCCTGCAAGGCGCGGGCGATGCCGTGATTGAGGTCGTTGTTGTTGCCGACGAAGATGCCGCCGGTGCGGTCTGCGAGGTAGCGCAAGCCTTCCTGCGATTCGCGAAACTCGCGTTGCCGGTCGGTCAGCCCTGTGGCGATGGTCGCCATATACTTAGAATAGTTGGTGTTCTTATTGGGGTCAGTTAAGAGCGGCTCCAGATCGCCGCTCAGGTCGTCCGCCGCTGTCATCGCCAGCACCGCCAGGCCGCGCGCATCCACCGTGTAAAAACTTACGGCGGCGCGATTCGCCTGATCGATGAGATTCTCCAGCGCATCTTGGACGCGCGTGATGCTCTGCTCGCGGTTGTAGATTCGTAAGACATCCGAGAAGAGCACAATCGACTTGCGTCCCGGCAATTGTCGCAGGCCGCGCACCGCGAAGCCGAGCGCCCCCAGTGTGCCGATGGCAAAGACTTCCTGACGCAACTGATCCACCTGCGTGGCGACCGTATCCGGTTTGCCAATCGTGCCATGGAGGTCGAACGCCGGATCACCCACCGCCGCTTGTTTCGGTAGTACGCCCGCCGTCAACGGATCCATCACAACCGGCGCAAAGGTGTTGATCGAACCATGACTCGGACTCCAGCGCACTCGCTCAATCGCCGCATACAGCATGCGCTTGTCGTTGGTGAACTGCTGCAACGCCCCCATCCCGGCAGCCGTCCGCAGAATCGCCACCAGATCGCCCGCCTGCATCTGCTCGTCTACGAATTTCTTCAACGCCAGGCGCACCAAGGCGGTGCTCTCAAACGACAGCCCCAGGTCATCAACTACCAGGGCAATCGTTCGCCGTATGTTTTCCGCCTTCAGATGCGGCGGCGGCGCTGGCGCTTCGGCGGCGGCTTTATTGCCGCTCACCTTCGCCGCTTCCGGCGATGCGCTTGCGGTGGCCGATGCCGCCGCCGTTGCCGGCGCGACATATGAAAAATTGGTGATGTGCTGCGGGCGGTTGTTTTGCAAGACCTCGAAATCTTCAGCCCGCAGGTCGGTGACCGGCTTGCCTTTCTTATCCGTCACCGTAACGTCGACCTGCACCAGCGTGACGCCGATCTTCACCACATCGCCGGCCTGCGGCGCGGTCGCCTGATCTTTTTGCCTGGCGCTTTTCGGCGGCGGCGCGCTTGGCGCTTGTTGGGCGAATCCGGGGGTGAACAACGACAGCAATAGCAGGAGAACGACGGCCTGAGACGGCTTCATACAACCTCCACGGGCGATCTCGAATGATGAATCGCCGGAATGTTGATCTCTTGAAAGCCCCTTTACTGCCAGACTCTGGCTGGGTGAGATTGTTTGCCGCCGCGATTCTATCACGACTCAGCGACTGCGTGAAGGAGGCCGTCAGATTTCACTGAGCAGCCTGATGACCGAGGCGGTATCGCGCAAATCTGCAAGCAGCGCATCGGGATGGTGCGCGGCGAGTTGTTCAATCGAATGCTGGCCCGAAGCGACGGCCAGGACGCGCGCCCCGAAGTGCCTGGCGCATTTGATGTCGCGCGGCGTATCGCCGACGATGACAAACTGCGACGGCGGCAAACGGACGCCGAGATGTTCATTCATGCGCGTCGCGGCAATCTCCGGCAGGTGGTCGCGCTCTTCGGCATCGCTGCCGAATGCGCCGCGCCCTTTGAAGTATTGCAGGATGCCGACGACGCGCAGCTTCGCTTCGGCCAGCCGTTCGACATTTCCGGTCAGCAAGCTGGTCACAAAGCGCGCATCCGCAGCCAGCGCCTCAAGCAACTGGCTGACGCCGGCGCACAGGCGAAAGACTTCGCCGGTCGCCGCCAACTCATCGAGTATCTCGACCATTGTGGTTTCGAGCCGTGGCAAGTACTCGCGGATTTGCGCCGGCGTGAAGCCTTCGCATTCGAGCGCTTCACGATAAATCGCCAGATCGGTCTTGCCGCCGAAATCGACTTCGGCAATGCGCCCGCAGGTGCCGAATACGTCGATCAACATCTGCCGAATGCGCCCGCGATATTCGGGCCGGCGGACGGCGCGTATCAAGGTGCCGTCGATGTCGAACAGAATCACGCGCACATCAGTAGGCGGCAGGCGGTAGGCAGTAGGCAGTTTGTTTGCTGATTGCTCGTTAATATTCGATTTCATTTTAAGAAGAGACCCGATTTCAGAAACCTTGAATTTAATTCGCCGCTCTCAAATTAGATCGGTTTGCAATTGAGTGTAAGGTAAGCGCAATGATTCACCGCAGAGAAGCCGCAGGACACAGGATGGCTGGAGATGTGCTTCGCACGCGGCGGGAGCGCAGAGCCTGGCGCATCTAAATCGAACCGCACGACACTGGGACAGAAGATTGGCCACAGAGTCACAGAGACACAGAGGAAAATATTGAGAATCCAAGAGCATTTTAGAGTTTTCTCTGTGCCTTTGTGCCTCAGTGGCAATCTCTTTCTGTGCCATTCTTATGCGGTCTGATTTAGATTATCTCTGCGCCTCCTCTGCGTTCTCTGCGTCTCTGCGGTGAATCCTCACAACCCCGTACCTTCAATTGAACACCGATCTAGAACCGCCTACTGCATACTGCCTACTGCCCTTACACATTAAAGCGGAAATGGATCACGTCGCCGTCCTGCACGACGTATTCTTTGCCTTCGAGCCGCAGCTTGCCCTGCTCGCGACATTTGGCTTCGCTGCCTAAGGCGACAAGGTCTTCAAAGCGCACGACCTCGGCGCGAATGAAGCCGCGCTCGATGTCCGAATGAATCGTCCCGGCGGCTTTCTGCGCGTGCGTGCCGCGTTTGATCGACCAGGCGCGGCACTCATCTTCTCCTGAGGTCAGGAAGCTGATTAGATCGAGCAGCGCGTAGGCGGCGCGGATGAAGCGGTCGCGCGCCGGCTCCTTGATGCCGAGATCGCTGAGGAATTCGCGCTGTTCTTCGGCGTCGAGTTGAGCGATTTCCATCTCGACTTTGCCGGCCATGGCGATGACCGAGAGGTGTTTCGCTTTAGCGAGTTCGACTACATTGGCGGGCGGCTCGCTGGCGGCGTTGTTTTCGTCAACGTTCAACAACACGAGCAGAGGCTTCAGGCTCAGAAAGCGAAAGCCGGCCAGTAGCGTCAAATCTTCGTGGGTCAACGGCAGATCGCGCAGCGGGCGTTCATCTTCGAGCACCCCTTTGAGTTGCTCCATCAACTCGGCCTCGCGCTCTTTGCCCTTCTCTTTCTTGAGGCGCTGTATGCGATTTTCGACCTGCACGAGATCGGTCAAGACCAGTTCATCGTCAAAGGCGCGGATGTCGCGCAGCGCGTCGGCGTCCTGCAAGAGCAGCGGGTTGTCGAAGCCGCGCACGACGTGAACCAGCGCGTCGACATCGCGCATGTGCTGCACGAGTTTCGGATCAAGTCCGGCTTCCTGGCGCTCGCCGGTTTCGCTGGGCGGCCCGGCGACGTCGACGAAACTGATCTCGGCGAAGGTCTTCTTTTTCGGGTTGAACAGCTTGGCGAGGTTCTCGACGCGAGTGTCTGGAACCTTGATGACGCCGACGTTGGCTTTCTCTTTAGCGCCGTAGCCGCCGACTTCTGCCGCCAGCCCGGTCAGCGTGTTGAAGATGGTCGTCTTTCCCGACCCTGCAAATCCTACCAGTCCGACTTTCATGTTCTTTCCTGTCTGTTGAATAAAAACTTGATGACCATACAACTGCCTTTCCCCTTCTCCCTCACTCCCCTACTCCCCCACTCCCCTTCTCCCCGACGGTTCCCGGCTTGACTACTTCCATTTCAAAATAGATCTCTTTGCCGCGCATGACGGCGTTCAGATATTGCTCCCAGAATTTGCGAATGAAACGCCATCGCGGGTGGCGGTTGTCGAGATTGATCAGGTATTCAAGCCCTGTGAGTTTCCACAGATTCAGCAAAGTAACGCGCACCACTTTTTGCTTGAAGCGTACCTCTGTATAGAAATCGAAAACCGCGCGCGCTTCGGTGAAGTTACGAAATGAGTAACTGTTCAGGTGATTGCGATGCGTCAGGTCGGTCGCGAAATCGGGATTCGTCCAGTGCGGCGCGAGGAGTTTGACCAGGCCGCCGGCGCGCGTCAGGCGATGGAGTTCGCACATCACGGCCATGGGATTCTGTACGTGCTCGATGACATGTCGCCCGATGACTTCATCGAATTGATCGTCGGCAAACGGATAAGGCAGATCGTCAAGATCGTGTATGACATCGGCAGCCGTGCGCGGATTGACATCCATGCCGACAGCGCCCGCCACCTTGTTGGTGCCGCAACCGATGTCAAGCACACGTCGCGCCGTCGTGTTGGTGGTTGCTCGAATGTTTGCCTGGCTTGTCATAACCCTTTCGGCGGCGTCATCCACGGCGCGGCTTCATGCGACTGAAGGTTTTGTTGATCTTCTTATCGCGCTCTTTGCGGCTCTGTTGCAGGCGCGTGTCGGTGCGCGATTGCAGGAACTCAAGCTCTTTTTGAATCTTCCGGTAATTCTCAAGACGGCTCGCCGTAAGCCGGCTTTCAGCGATGGCGGTTTTAACTGCACATCCCGGCTCGCGCTCGTGGCCGCAATCCGAGAAGCGACACGCCGTGGCCAGTTCCGCAATATCGGCAAAGCTGTCGGTCAAGCCTTCGCCGGCTTCCCATAACTGCAACTCACGCATTCCCGGCGTATCGATCAACAAACCGCCCGCCGGCAGCACAATCAATTCACGATGCACGGTCGTGTGCCGGCCTTTGCTGTCTTCTTCGCGCACCTCCTGAGTCTTCTGCCGTTCTTCGCCGAGCAGTCGATTGATCAGCGTTGACTTGCCGACGCCGCTTGAACCTAAAAATGCAATCGTTTTGCCGACGGCGAGATAATCATCAAGCGGCTCTAGCCCGGCACCGCGTTTCGCGCTGATGGCATGAATGGCCGTGCCGAGCGCTACCTGTTCGACTTCGCGTATGCAGGCTTCAACATCTTTGGCGAGATCGGCCTTGCTCAAGATGATGACCGGGCGAGCGCCGCTCTCGAAGGCGAGAATCAGGTAACGTTCGATGCGCCGCAGGTTGTAATTATGATCGAGGCCGATGACCAGAAAGACCGTGTCGATGTTGGTGGCGAGAATCTGCTCGGCGCTGGTTTCGCCCGCCGCCTTGCGCGAAAACTTGCTGGTGCGCGGTAGCACCTCGTGAATCACGGCGCGGTTTTCATTCGGCAGTCGTGAAATCGCCAGCCAATCGCCAACTGCCGGAAAGTCTTCGCGCCCGTGCGCCGTGTAGCGAATCTTCCCGCGTACCTCGGCGAGCAGTTCGTCGCTCGCAGTCATCACGCGATAAACGCCCTGATATTCGAGAGCCACGCGCGCCGCTTCAAAGCCTTGCGCGCGGTAGGACGCAAAGGCGCTTTCGAAATGCTCATTCCAACCGAGGGTCAACAGGTCGTACATAAACCAACAAGGACGAGGCCGGCGGGCGGCGACCGCCGGTCTTCATCTACTTTTTCGCAGCGTTGCGCGCAATGTGCTTGCCGAAGCGCTCCAGGTTGGCGCTGCTGAACGCATTGAAGCCGGCGAAGCGCGCCGCCGCGCCCAATTCTTCTTCGATGCGCAGCAACTGGTTGTACTTCGCAACGCGGTCGGTGCGCGATGCCGAGCCGGTCTTGATCTGCCCGACGTTCGTCGCCACTGCAAGATCAGCAATGAAGGTGTCTTCGGTCTCGCCTGAACGGTGCGAGATCACCGATGTATATCCATGGGTCTTCGCCAGATCAATGGCGTCGAGGGCTTCCGTCAGCGTGCCGATTTGATTGACCTTGACGAGAATCGAATTGGCAACTTTCTCGCGGATGCCGCGCGCCAGATAAGTAATATTGGTCACGAACAGGTCATCGCCGACCAGTTGCACACGTTCGCCAAGCGCTGCCGTCAAGGTCGCCCAGCCCTGCCAGTCCGATTCCGCCAACCCGTCTTCGATGGAAACAATCGGGTACTGATTCACCCAGTCGGTGTAAAGCTTCACCATCTCGTCGGCGCTTTTGCGCTCGCCGGTCGATTTCTTGAAGACATAGGTGCCGTTATCGAAGAACTCGCTCGACGCCGCATCGACCGCCAGGGCGATCTGCTCGCCGGCTTTGTAGCCGGCATTACGAATCGCTTCGAGGATAGATTCGAGGGCTTCTTCGTTCGATTTCAGATTCGGCGCAAAGCCGCCTTCGTCGCCGACCGACGTCGAGTGGCCGCGCTTTTTTAAAACCGACTTGAGGGCGTGAAAGACCTCGACCCCGGCGCGCAGGGCTTCCGAGAAACTGGCAAAGCCGGCGGGCACGATCATGAATTCCTGCAAGTCGACGTTGTTGTCGGCGTGTGCGCCGCCATTCAAGATATTCATCAGCGGCACAGGCAAAGTGCGTCCGCCGACGCCGCCCAGGTAACCGTAAAGCGGCAGCCCTAGCGCATCAGCCGCCGCCCGCGCCGTCGCCAGCGAGACGGCCAGTATGCTGTTAGCGCCGAGCTTGCGTTTATTTGGCGTCGCATCGGCCTGAATCATCGCCAGATCGATATCGGCTTGCATCAAGGCATCGCGACCGACGACCAGCTTGGCGATTTGCGAGTTGATGTTGCTGATGGCTTTCGTGACGCCTTTGCCGGCATAACGTTTCTTGTCGCCATCGCGAAGTTCAAGCGCTTCGTTTTCACCGGTCGACGCGCCCGAAGGCACTGCCGCACGTCCGATGATGCCGTTTACCAGTGTCACTTCCGCTTCAACGGTCGGGTTGCCGCGCGAATCGAGAATCTCCCTTGCCGTCACTCGCTCGATTACCGTCATTTATTTGATTGCCTCCATCCTTGGTGAGTTTGGTTGTAGTAAAAACCCGATGCGCAGTCTCTTTTGCAGGTTGGTGATTTTCAATTATGGCTTCAGCTATAAACGTCGGCATAAGCCTAACTGCCTTTAGTAAGCAAACGACTCAAGAAAGTTGCTCATCAGGTTATAAGGTCATCCCAGCAATGTCTGACCGAATTATTTATGATAGCGGAGAGAGTCGAGGTTTGCCACCGCGCGCGCTGCTATGAATCATCGCGGGGTGCGATTAGATCAGTTTGCGATTGAGTGTACGGTGAGCGCAAGGATTCACCGCAGAGACGCAGAGAACTCAGAGGAGGCGCAGAGATAATCTAGCTGCGCCAGGCTCTGCGCTTCCGCCGCGTGCGAAGCACATCTCCAGCCATCCTGCGTTCTCTGTGTCTCTGCGGTGAATCCTCATTGTAGAGCGACCCTTCGCCTCAGCGCTTGCACAGCTTTTAGGACGAGCCTTGTTTCAATGCTCTATCCCGCCAGCGGCGCACGCTCATCACGTCGAAGCGTTCGCCTTCAAAAATAATTTGCGTCACGGTCTTCTTGCCATTATCGCTTTCGCGCTTCAGATAGCGGCTCACGTCCATCCAGCGAATTTCGCCGTCGGATGTGCGAATCACCAGCAGCACAGGGTAAGCCTGTTGCTGCCAATAGTCCGCCCAACGAGAGTCCTTGATCTGAAAGACCTCTGCGCCATCGCGTTGCCGCGTCGTCAAGTAGGAATCGCCGGACTTGAGTTGCAAATAGAGCCGCTTGCCGGTAGCGCGTCCCTGGTCGTCTTTAAACTCAATCTCGCCATCGATGCCGTGATCGCTGTTGGTGTAGCCGCGATAGATTTGTCCAGCTTCAACCAGGATAGCGAAGGCATGGCCAACCAGAATCAGTTCGCGGCTCTCGTTATCAATCATGAATTGGCTTTCCACCTGCATCTGACGCGCCTGCTCTTTCACGGCAGGCGATTCGAACTTTTGCTCCACGACATCCCGCAAGAAGATCGGCTTTCCGCAATCGGGACAGTAGACCTTGCCCTTGCCGCCGGGAGCAAGCGCTTTGTCAATCCTGGCCTGATCGGTGAAGGGCTGGTTTACCGAATCGCATTTCTTGTTGCCACAAACGTAATGCCGCAGCCGCACAACTTCCTTTGCATGCTCGGTGAGGTGGTTGTGAACGTAGCGGAGAAAGACCAGGCGCGAGTTCTCGTCCACATCGGGGGTGAAATAAACCTCCAACCGCGCTCTGCCTTCGGCCTCGCGGGTGAGCTTCAGTCCCAGGCTTTGGCCGGTTTGGGTTTTGAAGTCGGCGGCGAATTTCCAGAGTTGGTCGGTTCCAAAAGCCTCTGTGTGATGAAGCCGCACCACCAGCGTGGTGTAAATATCTTCGACCGGGCCAGTGAAACGATAGGTCACCAGGACGTTCGGATGGTCGGTTTGTTTCGGACGCTCGCGGCGGAAGTAACTGGGGAAGGTCAGCAGCGCCGAGCCATCGCAAGGCTGGCGCAAACACCAGGCGCGGCTGACGAACGTCTCATACAGCGTGCGCAAGACCACAGCTTCGTCCTCGGCGGGCAAGCGATCAAAGTCCTGGTAATCGAGATCGCCAGCGAGCATTTCGTCTTCGCGAATGCAGCCGAGTTCCTGCGGATGTTTCCGCAACTTGCGCACAACGGCGGCGGCGTAACGGCTGAGCACTTCCGGCCTCAGCAGAATGAAGCCGCCGAAATCGACGCGCTGAATCATGCCCGGCCCCGCCAGCAATCCCACTGCGGTCTGTAGCTCCTCCAGCTTGAAGCGCTCCCCAGGTAGCGCCAGTTCCATGCGCTGTTTCAGTTCGGCCAGACGGATCAGAACAAGGTCGCTGTCCCGCAGACGCAGAATTTCCTGCTTCATCCGATGGTAAAGCACAGGGGATATGGTTTCAGGGATGTTCTGCCAGTCAATGGCTTCGACGATGGCGGCGCGCAACTCGTCGCAACCTTCTCCGGTTTTCGCACTGGTCAGTCGCAAGGGGGACAGAAAGCCACGCTCCTTGATGAACTTGTTCATGCTGGCATCGCTGACCACCAGCCCGCCACGATCAGTGCGTCCGGCGACCAGCAGCTTGGCAAAGGGTTTGCGCGCCGCTTTTTGCAGGTCGCGATCCCACTGGCCTAGCCCCTCGAACGGGTTTTCGTACTGGGGATTGAAGACCAGCACCGCCGCTGCGGTTTCGTCCATGAAAAGCTGATGGACGAGGCGGTAATCCACTTGTCCTGCGAAATCCCACAGCCAGATTTCGCGCTCCACGCCATCCTGATTCGCGCTGTGCGGCAGCTTCCATTGCGTCGCCCACGCGCCATCAGTCGAGGTGTTGCGCTCTTCATCCTTGATGCCCAAAGCGAGGTAATTGGAGAGTCCTGTCTTGCCCACACCGGAATCGCCGACGAGCAGAACTTTGGCGTTCGTGTATTGCAGTTGTTCCGGCGCGGGCGGCAAGGCTAGCGCAGCGGCTTCCGGCGCTTGTGCTTCAGCGGCAAACTCTGACAGATTCCATATTCGCATGACGCCATTGGCAGCGCCTGACAATGCCTGCCTTCCGTCGCTGCTCCACGCCACGCTATTGACACTGGCGGTGTGGCCTTCCAGCACCCGCAGGCAGCGCCCGCTCTCCACCTCCCACACTCGCACTGTCTGGTCGCCGGAGCCCGACAGCACCTGCCTCCCGTCGCTGCTCCACGCCACGCTATTAATACCGTCGGCGTGGCCTTCCATCACTCGCAGGCAGCGCCCGCTCTCCACCTCCCACACTCGCACCGTGTCATCAGCGGAGCCCGACAGTGCCTGCCTCCCGTCGCTGCTCCACGCCACACTCCAAATGCTGTCGCTGTGACCTTCCATCACTCGCAGGCAGCGCCCGCTCTCCACCTCCCACACTCGCACCGTCTGGTCGCCGGAGCCCGACAGCGCCTGCC
>Ga0307468_100000061_pt1 | contig 38788 bp, 12 predicted proteins | sample atmdna_FD_203085 | JGI IMG/M metagenome (GOLD analysis project Ga0307468, IMG submission 203085) | Hardwood forest soil microbial communities from Morgan-Monroe State Forest, Indiana, United States - atmos_gases AM2C_05 | ecosystem: Environmental > Terrestrial > Soil > Temperate forest > Bulk...
CGGCACACGTCTCCCGTCCTGTACATCCGCTCTCCTCCTAATTCGCTGTTCGGGTCCGGCACGAACCTCTCGCCCGTCTGCTCGCTTCTCCCCCTATATCCTCTCGCTAACCCCGCTCCGCTGATGTACAACTCCCCTTCCACTCCTATCGCCACTCCCCTGTACTCTTCGTCTAGGATATACACTCGCGTGTTGGCTATCGCTCTCCCTATCTCCACTTCCCCCTCATTCTCATCCTCTCCCTTCACCTCGTATACCACGCTCCCTACGACCGTCTCCGTCGGCCCATACTCGTTTATTATCCTTCTCTCACCTCTCCTCCACTCCCTTAGCCTCTCGTACCTTAACGCCTCTCCTCCTATCACCATCACCTCCACCCCTTTCATTTCATCCCCCACCATCTCCCTTAGCCCTTCCATATGCGTCGGCGTCAGCTTCACCAGCCTCCCTTCTCCTTGCTTCCTTATCTCATCGGCCAAGCCTTCTATCCCTACCCCTTCTCGCGCCAGCCTCACCTCTGCTCCTACCATCAGCGGCCCGTATAAGCTGGTCACCGTCAGGTCGAACCCTATCGGCGAGTGCACGATTGACCCCTTCATTTCTCCCAGCCCGTAGTAGCCGCTGCTCCACCTCAGGTAATTGGCTAGCCCGCGCTGCTCGATCATCACCCCCTTGGGCCTGCCGGTTGACCCTGACGTGTAGATCACATAGGCGAGGTTATTGCCTTCTATCCTCACGCCCAGGTTGCTCTCCGGCTGGCGGCTTATCTCCTCCCACTGCCGGTCAATGAAGACCTTCCCGCAGCCGCTGTCGCCTACCAGATCGGCTAGCGGCTGCTCGGTGACCAGCGCCTTCGCCCCGCAGTCGTCAAGCATGTAGTTCAGCCTCTGGGTAGGGTAGGTGGCATCCAGCGGCAAGTAGGCGGCCCCCGACTTGAGCACCCCCAGCAGGGCGACGACCATGCCGATGCCTCTGGCGACACAGACCGCCACAATCTGGTCGGGGGCCGCGCCTCTTGAGGCCAGGAAGCGGGCGAGTTGGTTGGCCCTGGCATTGAGTTGGCGATAGGTAATCGTCTCGCCATTGCTTGCGACCGCCACACTTTCAGGCGTCCTCTCAACCTGCCTCTCTATCATCTCGTGCAGCAGCAGCCCCTCATCTTCGTACTCCCTCGCCGTGTCGTTCCACTCCCTGACTATCTGCTGCGTCTCTACTTCGCTCAGCATCGGCAACTCGCCGATTCTCTGCTCAGGATCGTTCGTGATTGCTTCCAACAGGTTTTGGAAGTGACTTATCATCCGGTGAACGGTTGAGTTATCAAACAGGTCTGTGTTGTATTCCAATGTCCCTGCAAATATTGCCCCCCTCTCAGCTATCGCCAGAGTCAAATCAAACTTTGAGATTTCGCTTTTAACTCTCAAAGGCATCAAGCTAAGGCCGGGCACTTCTAGCGCCCCTCGCGCATCAGTCTGTGTGGAAAACGTAACCTGGAACAGCGGGTTATGATCTAAGGAACGGTCGGGCTGTAACTCTTCCACCAGTCTCTCGAATGGCAAATCCTGATTCATGTACGCGCCTAAGGCAACCTCGCGAACCTCAGCCAATAGTTCTCTAAAGCAAAGGCCGCCGGATAGCTGGACACGTAACACCAGCATATTTGCGAAGTAGCCAATGACTCTCTCTATCTCAACCTTGTTGCGATTTAAGACGGGAGCGCCCACCAGGATGTCCGGTTGACCCGCATATCGGTAGAGCAGCACATTGAAGGCGGCCAACAGAAACATGAAAAGCGTAGTGTCTTCCTGTTCGCTCAAGTCTTTGACTTTTTTGCTTAACGTTTCTGTCAGCGTTAATGATTGCCTGGCCCCCCTGAAACTCTGCACGACAGGGCGTGGCCGGTCGGTTGGCAATTTAAGCATCGCGGGCGCGTCTGCAAGTTGATTCTTCCAGTACAGTATCTGTGATTCCAGCACATCTGCTTTTAACCACTCTCGCTGCCACATCGCATAATCCACGTATTGAATCGGCAGTTCCGGGAGCGCGTACTGATGGTCAGTCAGGCAGGCGCTGTAGATATGCAGTATTTCATGAATCAATATTTGCATTGAGGATAAATCCGAAATGATGTGATGCGTGGTGATTAATAATATATGATCTTGCTTATCCAATCGGAAGAGTGCGATTCGTAGCAGCGGGGCTTTGGCGAGGTTGAAAGGCCGGTTCGCTTCTTCCTCGACCAACAGCATTGAACGTTGTTCCCGCTCTGGCTCCGGCCAGCAGCTTACGTCTACTAACTCTATGCTGCTGGGTATTCTCTCGCTGACCACCTGGACGGGATTGTCGTCTAAGGACTCGAAGCTAGTTCGCAGCGACTCGTGCCGGGCTATGATTATTTCAAAGGTTTGTTGCAGGGCATCAATACTCAAATTGCCCTTCATCCGCGCCGCCCACGGGACATTGTAAAGAGGGCTGCCCGGTTCTAGCTGATCGAGAAACCACATCCGTTGTTGAGCAAAAGATGTAGGGAAGATGTAAGCGTTATCTGCCATAGACCCTCGTGCTGAACATTAAAAGCGAGACCGTTGATTACTTCCTGCGATACAACTCGCGCGAAACCGGAAGCAAAGCCGGAGATTGGCTGGCCATAGAATTGCCTTTAGCCTCCTCAATCGCTTCGGAGAGTTTGGCGATTGTCGGGGAGTCAAAAATGGCGCGCAATCTCAATTCCAAATCGAAGGCTTTGCGGACTCTGGCCGTCACCTGAACGGCTGTCAGGGAAGACCCTCCGATACTGAAGAAGTTATCATTTATTCCGATCTTCTCGATTTTTAGAACCTGAGACCAGATGTCCGCTAAAGCAAGTTCGGTTTCCGTGCGCGGCGCTACGAAAGGCGTTCGCGCGTGCGGCTTGAACTGGTCGGGCAGGGGGAGGGCATCACGATCAACCTTGCCGTTTCTTGTCAGCGGAAGCGCCGCCACCTGCACAAATAGGGAGGGGATCATGTATTTCGGCAACTTCTCTGCCAGGAAGCTGCTCAGAGTATCGGCTACGGATGATTCCGGGAGTTCCGTAACCACGAAAGCAATAAGATGTTTTTCGCCCGCCCCGTCTTCGCACACGACAGCCGCACGATCTTGCACCGCGTGATGCTGGCCCAACACTTCCTCGATCTCGCCCAGTTCGATGCGGTAGCCTCTTATCTTAACTTGATTGTCATAACGGCCCAGGAAGACTAGGTTCCCATCAGGTAAGTAGCGAGCTAAATCTCCTGTTCTGTAAAGTCGCTGTCCCGGCTCTTTGCTGAAAGGGTTCGGGATGAATTTCAAGGCGGTCAAATCCGGGGCCTTGATGTAACCCCGCGCCAGCCCATCTCCGGCAACACACAATTCTCCGGGAGCACCGACGCTTACAGGTTGCAAATGCGAATCCAACAGATATATCTGTGTCTGCGCTATTGGCCGACCTATCGGAACCGCCCCCGATAAACTGACACCGCGAGGGACTTCATAGGTGCAGCACCCGACCACGGTTTCGGTAGGCCCGTATTCGTTAACAAATCTGGTTTCAGGCGAACAGGCTTGCCAGAAGCCTAAGCTCTCGCCATGAATGGCCTCTCCCCCGATTATCATCGCCTTCGCGAAGTCTGCTATTTGACTGCCATCTAGGTACTGACTTAGCGCGTTCATATGAGCCGGTGTGATCTTGATGAGGCTGAAGCAGTTGTGGCCTGACAGGGCTTCCGAGAGCGCATCCATAGCTCTATCTTCGGGCAACAGCGTCACCGTCTTGCCCGCCAGCAAAGGCAAGAACAGGCTGGTAATGGTCAAATCGAAGGTCAGGGGCGAATGCACTGCGCTCCCATTCCCGTCGGCGACCGGGTAGGCCCGTTTCGCCCAGTTCAGATAATTCGTTAAACCTCGATGCGGGATTAATACCCCTTTGGGCTTGCCGGTCGAACCTGAAGTGTAGATCACATAAGCGATGTTTTCAGGCGACAGGCGAAGGGCAGGGTTCTCTTTAGATTCTCTACAGATGATTTCCCAGCCCGCGTCCAGGCATACTACCTCTGGCCCGTCGGCTGGAAGATTGCAACGCGAGCGCTCGCTGGTCAATACTACCGCGACCTCGGCATCTGCCAGCAGGAAGGCTAATCGTTCTTCCGGGTACGAGAGGTCGAGTGGAAGATAACTGCCGCCCGCTTTGAGGACGCCTAGCAATCCGACCACCATCTCTACGGAGCGTTCCATGCCGACCCCTACGACCGTTTCCGGCCCTACGCCGAGGCCGCGCAGATGATGCGCCAATTGATTGGCGCGCGCATTCAGATCGCCGTAGCTTATTCGCTCCTTTTCAAATGCCAATGCCGTTTGGTCAGGTTCGAGTTCGGCCTGGGTTTCAAACAGATGATGAAAGAATTCGTTTCGCGCGTAATCGGTTTCAGTGTTATTCCAATCTATCAATATCCGATGTCGCTCGTCTTCTGTCAGCAGATCAAATCTGTAAAGCGGCTTGTCTCTATTGTCCAACCCGTCTCGCAAGATGAGCGTGAAATCGTCAACAAACCGCTTGATCCTTGCTTCAGAAAACAGGCCGCCGAGGTAATCTACTTTACCAAACATCTCGCCCGCCGTTTTGGTGAAGGTGATCGTCATGTCATTGTTCAATTCCGGCAAGTCTGTATGAAGCTCGTCAAGCGCCAGTATAATGTCGAACAACGGGCATCTGCCCTGTGAGCCGGGCAGTCCCAAATCTTTCATAAGCCGAATTAAAGGAATCTTCGGCTTCGCATAGGCTTCCAGTAACGTCTCCCTTACAACCAGCAGGAATTCCTTGAAAGATGACCGGTCATCTATTTGATCTTTTATGGGCAGGACGGTAGCTCTTCGCTTCGATGCGCCGTTGTCTCTTAGCGGAGGGCTTCCGACAGTTACCACACGGCTCGATGTGTATTTATACAGGCATATTTTCAATGCCGCTTGCAGGACGGTGTAGGCTAAGAAGAGCGACTCGCCCGACAACGCTTCTATCATCCGAGAAAGCTCACCGCCAAGTCTTATTTCGACGGCTCTCCTCTCATCCGAATAGCTTTGAGGGCGCTCATAATCGGAGATGATACTGGACGCGCCAGGCCCGCCCGCCAGTTTCTCCAGCCAGAACTCTTTCCAGGATTCGCTCGTTAGGCCGGAGCCTAAGTGATCCGAATTCATATCATTCACACACTCATTATTGTCAGGTCGTCGCCAAATGGATTAGATAAAATCGAAATCATTTGATGCCAGGGCTTTCAAAGCGGCCTCATCTTCGGCATCGCGGATAAGCTCGATATCGCCGATCTTAACGTCCGGCTGTCGCGCGACATTCTTTAGGACTGGCCGCAGGCAAGCCCCTAGCGAGTTGATAATGACTTCCGAGAACTTGTTCCTGTCGTAGGCGATCTGTACCTGCAATGAGCCATCTACGCTTGATGCCGTCAAGGCCAGGCTCGCCTGTCGCCCGCTTTGCGAATCAACTATAAGCGAATCTTCCGCGCTCGTTTCGCGACTGTTTCGAGAGGGCTCGTTAAACGTGTACTTTACGTCGAATACAGGAGGCTGGTAATTTTGCGCCGCCGTGGGCAGTTCGTCGGTCAGTATTTCAAACGCATAGGCGCTATGCGATTTTGCAAGCTCAAGCTTTTGCTCGACTGCGCGCGCAAGCTCACGAAAACTCGATCTCCAGGGCACACGTATTTTGAGCGGGACGTTCAAGGATTCGCCCCTTCGCCCGACGGACGTGACAAGTAACAGGTCTTCACGGTTGTTTATTCGTGAAAGGCAAGTGGCGAAAGCAGCCAGGGTAATAATGCTCAAGTCTGCTCCGCATCCCGACCGCAGTTCATTCAGAAGCGTGGCGTCAAATTCATAGGACATCAAAACCGCTCCACTCTTGTCGGTTTCGGCTTCATCATCCCCTACAATGAAATTCGGCTCCGCGTGGTAATCCTTGAAGTCCTTTAGCCAGAAACGCCTCGCCGCGCAGTAGTCTTCGCAATGGCGTAGAATTAAATCCAGCTCGCCGATGAAGTTTTGTGCCATCTCTTCGACAAGCTCTTTGTCGTGCCTCCCCTCTTTGTAGTTGAAAAATATTTCGAGGGTCTGACCGGAAAGCACCGGAACCACCTCGAATGAGAACCCTGTGCGAAGCCGGTTTTCATCTATTATGAATCCCTCCGGCATCCATTCGTCGCCGCCAAGCCACGGCTCTTCCACAAAGTAATCCGTCTTTAACAACAACGTCGTGTGCTCAGGCGAAGGCCGATTTAATTTGAGCGAATTCTTAGAGGCCACTTGCCTCATCGCTTGGCGAACTTCTTGCAGGCAGCGTAAAAGGTTCTGATCGTCAAAAAGCCCATCGGGCAGCGCCCGCGCCCGCGTCAACGGGGCCGCCGTCGCTTCCAGGCCGGACATGCCATGCCTGTAGTCGTGCATTATGTAAGGATCGATACTTTTCGTCCGCCTGGATTTTGCCAGACTCTTCAGCAAGGCGGCGGCCAGAACTTCCGGCGGCTTCAGATCATACTCCCGCACGAAATCGGCAAAGATTCTCTTTGTGAGGGCATCATTAACATGAACCTTGAATGTTCCTGTAGCTTCACCCCGTATGGTCGGGCCGGACGACAGGCTCTCCGACATTAATGATTGACCTGCGATTCGAGTCACTTCATCTATGAATTGCTCATAAGTTTTTTCAACCGGGCGTAACGATATTTCGCTCTCGTTAGAAACTTGCTCATAGATGCGAAACAGGTCTTCAAATAAAAGTATTACGCTCCGGCTATCTGCTATGGCGCGGTGCACCAGCAGCAGCACGTGATTATCCCCCTCCCGGTTCTTCAGAAGCGCCACCCGGATAGACTCGTTTCGCTCAGGGCGCATACCGGCTGAGAGATGGTCTATCGTTCGCCTCTTAAGCAGTTCCAAGTCCTGCCCTTCCTTTTCGTCATAATCATCTATGAACAGGACATCCTCATGAGGCGTTGAATCCGGCGCGGGTATATACTCGCCGTTCTTCAAGCTCATCTTAAGCATTTCGTTGTAATCAATGAGGTGGCCGACCGAGGTTCGGAGCGCGTTTTCATTCAGGTTCTTAGTTACTCTGGCGCTGTAGCACCACACGAAATCTATTTCCGGCCAGCCTGCTTCTTCCAGCCGCTCCCATTCGCCCGAAAAGACCTTCAGGGCATGCCTAGGTGGCCGAGTCTTATCCCTGCTAACGCGCGTTTCTTTATAGACCTCAGTTGCGAGCGGCCACAGCCTGTGCCATCTATCCTCCGCCTTGAAGCGTTCTGACATCGTATAGATGTTAGGCAGCCTCAGCTCTGACGCCAGGTTGGAGATTCGCCACAGCCTTTCATATCTTTCTTCGCGCGTGGGGTTTGCGTTTATGATCTCCCACACCTTGAACCGCGTGTGGTGAATCACTTCTTCGGGGTATAGAGAATAACACTGGTGCAGCCTCGACCCGATCTGGCCGTAAGGGTAATAGTAATAGGGGTGTGCCTCCAGTTCATAAATGTACCGGTGATGCTCGCGTATGAATTCGAGCGTTTCTTGAAAATCATCCTCACTCTCTTGTGGGAAGCCTACGATCCAGTAAGTCGTTGTGCGAATGCCCGCATTGGCTAAGGATTTCAGGGCATCAGAGATCGTTTTCGGGCTGGTCATTTTGTCCATAGTATTTAAGACATTCGCAGAAGCGCTTTCTATGCCCAGCCTTGCGCGATAAAACCCGGAACGCGCCCAAACCTTGACCTTATCCCGATAGGTTACGGGCTTATCGGCGCGGAGGTATCCGTCATAAAGTACGTTTGCTTTCCTTTCGAGCAACCCGCTTGAGAACTGAAAAATGTAAGGGTTCATTAGGGAGTCGCCCATAAAGAAAGAGTTGTTTTTGTGGCGGTCGGAAAGCTCTATGACCTGTTGTACGAACTGGTCGGCAGGCTTTTTGCGATAGTCTCCCCATTGAATCGTTTCTGAACAGAACGAGCATTGGAAGGGGCAGCTACGAGCGCCTTCTATGGTCAGGTGGTAATAATTGTTCAGATTGAAATCCGAGAAGTCGGGACTTGGCACGTCGCTCATATTCAGAGTCTCGCTATTAAGGTCGGCTATGGATATTACACGCTTGCCGGGTAATTCCCCTTCCAACAGCTTCAGAAAGGTAAGCTCCCCCTCCCCTAAAATGACATGATCAATGTAATGAAACTCATCAACGAGCGTTTTCAGGTTGTCGGATCCCGATGCCAGATCGTCGGCAAAAACGCCCCCGCCCATAACCGTTTTGATGCCGGGATATTTCTCTTTGATCTGTTTAAGAAAGTAGAGCGAAGGCCCCAGCGACGTGGTATAGGTGCTCGTCCCGACGGCCACGTAATCAGCCAAATCAAGCTGGTCAGTTGATTCGCCCAACCTTTTGTAAAACTTGCTCACCAGGCTTATGAGATTGTTTAAGATGTCGTCAGTGAAACTGACCCCGTAAAGCGGGATGACGGTCTCAAGCACCTTCTTGCACTGGGCGGCGTTCGCGCCGTTGGCGTGCGACAACATGTGTGCGTTGAGGATCCACCACAGCTTGGAATAACCGTCGTTGATCGAGACATCTTCCAGGCTCTGTAGCAACGCAAAATACTTGTGATGCATCCCCCACAGTTCTGGATCCGTATTGAAATCAAAACACTGAGCGAGGTAGCCATTGCGCTCCAGAAAAGATTTCAATATCGCGATGCCTAGCGGCGGAGTCCAGGGTGTAAAGTAGGGCGGTTTAACAAGCAGCACTTTAGGCTTCATCCCGGCAGAATGCGACCGGGATCTATCTGATCGTATATTGATAAAGTTTTGAGCGCTCATTTCAAACTCCATTTCATCGGGCAGGTCTGATCGCGAGGCTTCTCGTAAGGGGCAGCTTGCTGTGCCTATTTTTACTCGACGGCCTTTCGGCCTGACTAACATGGTTAAAAGATGAAGCGCTCTTGTTCGAGCGCACTCGTTGAATTGATTGATTCGGTGAACACGCCTTCTTCGTCTTCGAGAACCTGTGAAACGTCGAGCAGGCGTCGCTGCGGGTCGGACGCGAATGTCCTTAGTATGAATTCAAAATGCCTGAGCATGCGTGAGATGGTCGAGCGCTCGAACAAGTCCGTGTTGTACTGCAAACTCACGACCATTTCCGCCTTCAGGTCGGCCACATACATCATCAGATCAAAATGGCTCGTCCGGTTCTCGCCCTTCACTCGCTCCACCTCCAGCCCCTCCATCTCCACCTTTCGCATCGGCTCGTTCTGGAAGTTGAACACCGCCTGGAACAGCGGGTTGCGGCTCAGGTCGCGCTCCGGCTGCAACTCCTCGACCAGCTTCTCGAACGGCAAGTCCTGGTGCGCGTATGCCCCAAGCGTCAACTCCCTGACCCGCCTTACCACCTCCTCGAACGTCGGGTTATTGCCCAGGTAGGTCCTCAGCACCAGCATGTTGACGAAGAAGCCTATGAGCGGCTCGGTCTCGCGGCGGTTGCGGTTGGCTATGCTGCCGCCGACGATGATCTCATCCTGCCCCGTGTACAATTGCAGCAACACCTTGTAGGCGCTCAGCATCGTCATGGATAGAGAGACAACATATTTGCGGCTCAATGATCTTAAGGTTTCCGACAAATCGCCTGGCAGCGTCAACACCTGATAGTCCCCGCGATAAGTAGGCGCGGCGCTACGCGGATAGTCCAGGGGTAAATCCAACTCCTCCATGTCCTCTAGCTGCCCCCTCCAATACTGGAGCTGCGATTCAAGAACATCGTTTCGCAACCACTCTCTTTGCCATATGGCGAAGTCGGCGTACTGGACAGGGAGTTCAGGCAGCGGCGAGCGCTCCCCCCGGTGAAAGGCGCGATACAGAGTTGTCAATTCATGGTTCAGGATTTTCAGAGACCAGGCGTCGCTGACGATGTGGTGCATCGTAATCAAAAGCATGTGGTGGGCCTGATCTAATCTGAGCAATGTCGTTCGGATCGGGCGGGCGCGGGCTAAATCGAAAGGGCGGCGCGCATCTTCAGTTGATAACCTCTGCGCTTCCCTCTCGCGGCTGTCGACCGGCAAGCCGCACAGGTCTGCCATCGGAAGATGGAAATCGGACTTCGGGGCAATGACCTGCACGGGCAAGTCAGCATTAATCATGAACGTGGTGCGGAGGGTTTCGTGGCGATTGAGGATTTCACCAATACTTCGCTCAAGGGCCGCCACATCAAGCTCGCCTCTGAGCCTTATCGCCATAGGCACGTTATAGAACGGGTTGTCCGGCTCCAATTGATAAAGAAACCACAACCGCTGCTGCGCGTATGAAAGGGGTAAATCCTCATCGCGAGGCGCAGGGGTGATCCGAGGAGCGTGCGGGTGTCGGCCCGTGCTCATAGCGATGTCAATCCTCTTAGCCATTTTTGCGATGGTTGGGGCGTCAAACATGCTGCGCATTGGCAGATCGACTTGAAAGGCCGTCGCCATGCGCGACAGCACCTGCGTCGCCATCAACGAATGCCCGCCGAGTCCAAAGAAATCGTCATCCGTGCCCACTCGTTCAAGTCCCAGCACCTCTGCCCAGATGCCGGTCAGCATCTCTTCGGTTTCTGTTCGCTTGTCTTCATGGGCGGGGCTGTTCGCCAGCCTGACATCTTCCAACTTAGGCAGTCTTTCGTAATCAACTTTACCATTTGGCGTCAAAGGCAATACAGGCAGGCGAACGAATAGGTTCGGGATCGTTTCCTCTATTATTGAGCGCTTTAGAAAATTTCTTAGCTGCGTAGGCTCAACTTCCGCGTCCGATACATAATAGCCGATCATCACCTGGTTTCCGTTCTTATCCCCGGCTACGGTCACTACGCTGTCATCTACTTGCGGATGCTTATTGAGCGCGCCCTTAATCTCATTTAACTCGACGCGATACCCATGAAACTTCACCTGCTTATCCCTTCGGCCTATATAATCCGCGACGCCGCCTTCCAACCAACGAGCGAGGTCGCCCGTCTTATACATTCTCTTGCCGGGGGCGAACGGGTCATTGAAAAATCTCTCTTCGCCTGCCACTTCGCCATTAACGTAGCCGTCCGCCAGCCCATCTCCCGATATGTATAATTCGCCTATGACTTTACTCGGCACGGGCCTGAGATGCTTATTCAGGATATAAATCCTTGTGTTAGCCGCCGGTCTCCCTATCGCCACAGATGCGCGGTCATCTTCGCTCGAATCGTACCTGTGAATCATGCAGCCGACCGTTGCCTCGGTCGGGCCATACTCGTTGAATAGTTCCACGTCGCCGCCAAAACTTGCGGTGACTTGCCTCGCCAGATCTGTGTTGAATAATTCTCCCCCGACTATCATGCGCTTGATCCGGCTCCGGCTATTGTCCATGTCTTTAATCAGGGACAGATGGCTAGGCGTTAGCTTGATCACATCCACTTTGTTATCTCTGAGTATTTCAAAAAGCGGCGACGCCTTACCTTCTTTTCGGTATATGACGATTCTGCCCCCCGTAATGAGCGGCGTGAAGATAGAAGTCAGGGTGAGGTCGAAGGCCAGAGATGAATAGAGCGGGAAACTTAATCGCTCTCCTCTGCGGTAGACCTGCCCGGCCCACCACACGTAGTTAGTTAACGCCGAGTGCCTTACCTTCACCCCTTTAGGCAGCCCCGTCGAACCCGATGTATAGATGATATAGGCCAGCGCGCCCGGTTCTACTTCATAATTCGGATTCTTATCGCTCTGCCCGGCCATAAGCCCCCAGTCCGAATCCGGGCAGACGGTTTCGATGGCGTCAGTAGATAAGTCTCTTTTTAAATGCTGCTGAGTTAGCAGTACAGTTACGCCCGCCTCTTTCAGCATGAAATTTACCCGGTCTTCGGGGTGAGACGGGTCAAGCAGCAGGCAGCACCCGCCCGCTTTAAGGACTCCTAAAATTCCCAGCACCGCTTCTATGGAATGTTCAAGATAGATGCCAACGCGCGCGCCCGGTTTTACGCCCAGTCCGCGCAGATAACGCGCCATCTGATTCGACCGCCGGTTTAACTCATCATAGTTCATCTGGTGCGGCCCGAACTCAAGCGCAACCGCGACGGGCGTCTCCTCCGCTTGAGCCTCAAAAAGTTTATGGATCGTCAGGTCTTTCGGGTAGTCGGCTTGTGTGTCGTTCCATACCTCGATCATCTGCCGCATCTCTGATTCGCTCATCAGCGGCAGTTCCGCCAGGTGACGTTCGGGGTTGTCAGCAATCCCCTCCAAGAGGTTTTGAAAATGCCTGAGCATGCGTGAGATGGTCGAGCGCTCGAACAAGTCCGTGTTGTACTGCAAACTCACGACCATTTCCGCCTTCAGGTCGGCCACATACATCATCAGATCAAAATGGCTCGTCCGGTTCTCGCCCTTCACTCGCTCCACCTCCAGCCCCTCCATCTCCACCTTTCGCATCGGCTCGTTCTGGAAGTTGAACACCGCCTGGAACAGCGGGTTGCGGCTCAGGTCGCGCTCCGGCTGCAACTCCTCGACCAGCTTCTCGAACGGCAAGTCCTGGTGCGCGTATGCCCCAAGCGTCAACTCCCTGACCCGCCTTACCACCTCCTCGAACGTCGGGTTATTGCCCAGGTAGGTCCTCAGCACCAGCATGTTGACGAAGAAGCCTATGAGCGGCTCGGTCTCGCGGCGGTTGCGGTTGGCTATGCTGCCGCCGACGATGATCTCATCCTGCCCCGTGTACAATTGCAGCAACACCTTGTAGGCGCTCAGCATCGTCATAAACAGGGTGACTTCTTCCCTGCTGCTCAACTCCCTGAGTTTATTCGACAGGGTCTCAGGTAAGGCCACAGCTTCGCTCGCGCCTGAGTAACCCTGCATAGCTGGTCGCGGTCTATCGGTCGGCAACTCAAGCATGAGCGGAGCGCCTGTTAACTCGTTTTTCCAATATCGGAGTTGCGATTCCAGCACCTCTCCCTGTAGCCACTGCCGCTGCCATACGGCGTAGTCGGAATACTGTATGCTCAGGTCTGGGAGCGGCGAAGATTGCCCTTTCGAGAATGCGTTGTAAAGTTCATTTAGCTCGTGGATGAGAATCCCCATAGACCAGCCGTCGGCGACTATGTGATGCATGTTCAGCAATAAAACATGCTCATCATCATCCAACTGTAATAAGCCTGTGCGGAAGACCGGGCCTCTGGCCAGGTCAAATGACTGCCGCGCGTCTGCCGCAGCCAGTCTCAGGACTTCACCCTCACGTTTATCTTTCGATACGTGTGTCAGATCATTTACAGAGAGTCGCAAGGCGCTAGCGGGAGCGATTAACTGTACGGGCTGCCCTTCGCGCGTGGGGAACGTCGTCCTAAGAATTTCGTGGCGGTTGATGACCGCATTAACGCTCCGCTCCAGCACCGCCACGTCAAGTTTCCCCTTCAGCCTCATGGCCATAGGCACGTTGTAGAATGGGTTGTCCGGCTCCAGTTGATGCAGAAACCATAGCCGCTGCTGCGCGAATGACAGCGGCAAGTTCGCCGTCTTATCCGCGCGTTCAATGCGAGAGGCCCAAGCGGTTTTCGGCGTCGCGGTTTCTTCGTCAATCGTTTCGGCGATGCCCGAAATAGTAGGGTCGTAGAAAAATCTCTTCCAGTTGATTTCTACCTGAAACGTTTCGAGCACTCTCGACATAAGTGTTGTCGCCAGCAGGGAGTGGCCGCCGATGTCAAAGAAATTGCTGTAAACTCCGACGCGTTCAAGACCCAGTAGCTCCTGCCAGATCGCCGCCAGTGTTTTCTCCACCTCCGAGCGCGGGGCCTGGTAGTCGTCTTCCGTTTCAATATGCGACTGATCAACAGCAGGCAGCGCCTGTCTATCCACTTTCCCGTTAGCCGTCAGGGGTATCGCTTCAAGCCTCACAAATGTTGCCGGCAGCATATATTCGGGCAGCTTTTGTTTTAGCAGTTGCTTTAATTCGCTCACCCTTAACGGGTGCTCTTTTTCGATCACCACATAAGCTGCCAGGCGTTTTTCGCCCGCGCCTTCCGTCAGGACTACGATCACACAATCTCTCACGCCCGACTGTTGCTTGATTATCGTCTCTATTTCTCCAAGCTCTATTCGGAAACCTCTGATCTTGACCTGATAGTCAGTGCGTCCAGTGTATTCAATCGTACCATCGGGCAGATGCCTTCCCACGTCCCCTGTCGTGTACATCCTCGTGCCGGACTGCCGACCGTTAGGGTCGGGGATGAATCTTTCAGCCGTCAGGTCTGGCCTGTTCAAATAGCCGCGCGCCAGCCCATCACCCGATATGTATATTTCGCCCGACACTCCCACAGGCACTAACTGCAAATCCTCGTTCAATATGTAAACCTGTGCGTTATCAATTGCCCGCCCTATGGGCACGCTCTTTGCGCCCGGCTCGACTTCTTTCACGCAGTGTGTGGTGGCGAATACGGTTGTTTCCGTCGGCCCGTAGCCGTTTATCAACTTCTCAGGCGGCCTGTGATTGAGCACCTCTCTCGCCCATCTCGGGTCTAGCGCCTCTCCTCCGGCGAGCACTCGCCCTACGGTCTCAAAGGCCGAGGGCATGTGGCTTGCCACCCTGGCAAATAACTGCGAGGTTAAAAAGATTACGCTTATGCGCTGCTCCCTCAGTTCGCGCGCGAGGAGGGATGGCGACAGCACCGTCTCTTTCTCTATGACCACCACGCGCCCGCCGTGTGTCAGAGTAGCCCATACCTCGAACGTGGCCGCATCGAACGCGGGGTTGGATACATGCGCCATCGCGTCGGAGCTATTTATATCCACGTAGTGCAAATTGGAAACGAACCAGTTCACCGCCCGGTGTGTTATGCAAATCGCCTTTGGCTTTCCTGTCGATCCTGACGTGTACATCACGTAAATCAAATTATCGGGTGTAACATAAGAGGGGGGATTCTCCTGACTGTAACCGGCGAACCTGTCCCATTCCGTATCAACGCAGATTGCTTGTGCCATACGGTCGGGGATTAGCTGGTCGCCCTTGAGTGAGCTTTGCGTCAGCACGAACCTTATGCGGCTGTCTTCAAGCATAAAGCCCAGGCGGTCTTTCGGGGATGTGGGGTCTATCGGGACATAGGCTCCCCCGGCCTTTATGACGGCCAGCATCGCCACGATCAGTTCCGGCGATCTATCCATAAGGATTGCGACCGGCACTTCCGGGCCTACACCCGCTTGTCGCAGGTAATGCGCCAGTTGATTTGCCCGCCCGTTCAACTCGTAATAAGTGAGAGACTGGGCTTGAAAAACGACAGCCGTGTTGAAAGGCGCGCGCGCGGCTTGCGCTTCAAATATTTCGGGGATCGTCCTTTCCCTGGGGTAAGGGGTCGTCTTATTAAACTCAAACAGTAACTGGCGCTCTTTCTCAGGCGGCAACAGTCGGAGTTCACCTACTTTTTTATTCGCGTCATTCAGCATTACGCCGAGTATCGTCCTGTAATGCTCTTGAAAGATTTGTACACTGGTCCTTCGGAATAAGTCCGGGCGGTATTCAATCTCTCCCGTGATGCGCTGGCCGTCTATGGAAAAAATCAGCGTGATGTCATTTTTAATGCCGCTCAGATTCTCTTTGTTATTGATGTTCTCAAGCAGGATGGCGATGTCAAATAAGGGCGTGCGGTCGTTCGGGGCTTCGATCTTCAAGAGGTTAAGCATTCTTTGGAATGGGTATTTCTGATTGGAGTACGCCTCGACGACAGTATTTTTTATCTGCGAAAGCAACTGCTTTACGGAGACATCGCCGCTTACGCGATCTCGCAAAACCAATACTTTGTTGAGGGCGGAAGTCTCGGCGTACTTTTCGTGTATGGCCGTGCCCACGATAATGTCTTCGCTGCCGACGTACTTGTACAAGCAGATCTTCAAGGCCGCCACAAAGATCGTGAACGCCAGGACATCATTGCCGGAACAAACTTTAAGCAGGCTGCGCGCGGCCTCCGGGCAGATGTCGAAAGGGATGCGCGCCCTCTGGTTCGATGAATCTTCAGACCTCTCGAAATCTATAGGAAGGCTGGTCACGGCGAGATCGCCCGATAACTTCTTTAGCCAATAATCCCGCTCCTTCCCAAGCCACTCATCGAAGAAATTTTTGGGCAAAGGGTTCATCAACTCACACCTCCGGTTAAAGGCATGTCCGCCTCTGCATTGGGGCGAATCTCAAATCGCCCTGATCATCAATCTATATTTACTGTTATGAGATTTACGGCGATCCTATTGACTCGGTCATGCGGAACGCCGCCATCGGCAGGTGAGGCCCCCCTAAATCGAAAAGTTCAGCTCTTCTTCATGCAAGCTGATCTTGGTGCAGAGTATGTTTAATTCTTCTTCAGACAGCATCTCCAACTCGCTAAGCCTTGCATCAGGGTTGCGCGCTATGCTGCCGAGCAACGTCTTGAAATGCATGACCATGCGGCTGATCATAGCAGGCTCGAACAGGTCTTTGTAATATATGATTCGCCCGGATATGGAATCTTCCGTAGAGCGCACGCTCAGGAGCAAATCGAATTGCGCGATGGCGGTGTCAATCTTGACCGGACTCAAATTAATTCCGAAGAACTCGCTTTCCTCGGCTACCGCCTCTTGATAATTAAATGCCGCCCGAAACAATGGCGTATAACTCAGCTTCCTGTCCGGCCTGATCTCTTCGACCAGCTTCTCGAACGGCATATCCTGGTGCGTGTAAGCCCCTATGGCTACCTCTCTCTCTCTCCTCATCAACTCTCTGAACGTCGGATTACCCTCCAGGCTAGTCCGCATCACCAGCAGGTTTGCGAAGAAGCCTATCACGCCCTCCACCTCTACCCTGCTGCGGTTTGCTATGGATGTCCCTACCACGATGTCTTCCTGCCCGCTGTACCTCATCAGCAGCACTTTGTAGGCCGCCAGCAACGTCATGTACAAAGTCACCCCTTCCGTGCGGCTTATCTGCTTGAGCGCCGAGGCGACTTCCTGCTCTAGCTGGAAAGGCTGCTTGCCTCCCCTATAGCTCAGCATTGCCGGGCGGGGCCTATCGGTCGGAATCTCAAGCGTGGGCGCTCCTTCCAGTTGCCGCCTCCAGTAGTTCAGGTGCGACTCAAGCACTTCTCCTTTCAACCATTCCCTCTGCCACGCCGCGTAATCTGCGTATTGTATGGGCAGTTGTTCAAGCGGCGACGTTTCGGCTTCCAAAAATGCTTTATAGAAAGTATCCAGCTCTCGGACAAGGATATTCATTGACCACCCATCACAGATGATGTGATGCATTGTCAGCAAGAGCACTTGACTATCTTCGACAGGGGATACGACCACCGCTCTTATCAACGGGCCTTTAGCAAGGTTGAACGGCTTTCGCGCCTCGTCAACAATTATCCGTAAAAACTCCTCCTGTCGTTGGCCTTCAGAGATCTCGGATATATCAACGAGCGGTAAATCCACCTTCAATTGCGCAGCAATGACCTGCACGGGCCACCCATTGATAGTTGAAAACGTAGTGCGCAACCCCTCATGTCGTCGCACGACCTGATCCAGGCTCCAGGTCACTGCGGCAATGTTTAGCGGCCCCTTAATACTTATGGTGATGGGAAGGTTATAGTAATAGCTATCAGGCTCGATCTGGGCTTGAAACCACAGGCGCTCCTGTGCAAATGAAAGATTCAACACGCCCGTGCGCGGTATTGCCGTGAGGGGAGACATATCCAGTTCCGGGGTTCCCCCAATAAGCACATTAATATTTCGAGCCAGCCCCGCGATAGTCGGCGCTTCAAACAGACTGCGGAGCGGCACATCTATACGAAAGGCTTCACGCGTTCGTATTATAATCTGAGTAGCTAAGAGCGAATGCCCACCTAATTCAAAGAAGTCGTCATGCCGGCTGATGTGGCTGACCCCCAGCACCTCTGCCCATATCCCTTCCAGCACCTCCTCAATCGGAGAGCGAGGAGGCGCAAAAATCGCGCCTGGGCCGCGTTCCGTTTTCTCGACACACGTGAGGGCTTTCCTGTCAATTTTCCCATTCGGGGTGAGTGGCAACGATTCCAACAGGACGAATGCCGTTGGAATCATGTAGGCAGGCAACAATTCCTTCAAAAAGCTCCGAAACGTTGATGCCACAGAATGGTCGCGCGAGTCAGTCGCAACGTATGCCGCAAGGTATTTACCGCTCTGCGAATCCTCCCAGGCAATGACAGCGGCGTCGTGTATGGCCGGGTGTTGTCTCAGCGCGGATTCGATTTCAGCAGGTTCTACCCTCATGCCGCGAACCTTCACTTGCTGGTCGCCTCTGGCTATAAATTCTATATTCCCATCGGGCAGGTAGCGCGCCAGGTCTCCCGTTTTGTAAAGGCGTCCACCCGGCTTTTTACCGTATGGGTCGGGGATAAATTTCTCCGCCGTTAAATCCGCGCGGTTGTGATAACCTCGCGCCAGGCATTCGCCGCCGATGCACAGATCGCCTGGGATTCCGATGGGCACTTGGTTGTGATCCTGATCGAGTATATAAATGCGTGTGTTTGAGATGGGTCGCCCCAGAGGCGGCAGCGACGGCCAGCAATCCGTCGCATTGGGCAAGACGAAACTCGTTACCACATGCGTTTCCGATGGGCCATAGTGGTTATGTAGCGCGCAGGACTTCAACCCTGCGAACAGCGCGGCCATCTGTCTCGTTATCTGAAGCTGCTCACCGCCGACCATAACCTCCCGCAAGCTGGCGAGCATTTCGGGGCTGTCCGAAAACTCCTCTGATAACTTCTGCAACATGACGTTAGGGATATGAAATCGCTCTATGTTATTTTCCGCGATAAAACGTCCGAGCGCAGCCGTGTCCAGCCGAAGCGTCGCTTCGATCAGGAATAATGTCCCGCCGGAACAAAGGGTCGAAAAGATTTCCTGGAAGCTCACGTCGAAGTTCAAGGACGCAAATTGCAACGTATTCCTGGGGCCGGACGATGAGCGATGCCAGTCTACAAGGTTAGATAGGGAGCGATACGGCAAACCCACGCCTTTGGGTCTGCCCGTAGAACCTGACGTATAAATCACATAAGCCAGACTCTCAGCCGACGCCTCGCTAACCGGATTCGTTAGGCCCATCCCCGCTATAGAATCGTATGCCGCATCGAGGCAGATGGCTCGCGCGCGATTCTGAGGCAGGCTTGCCAGCAGCCGTTCCTGGGTCAATATCACAGGGGCGCACGCGTCTTCCAGCATGAAGGCCAGGCGCTCTTTCGGGTACGACGGGTCGAGTGGCAAGCACGCCCCGCCCGCTTTGGCTACGGCAAGGACAGCGCAGATCATATCTATAGATCGTTCGAGACAGATGCCCACCTGCGTATCAGCTCCGACACCCAGAGATCGTAAGTAGTGGGCGAGTTGATTCGCTCGGCTGTTCAACTCGCGGTATGTCAACTCCGCGCCTTCAAAAATCACCGCCCTCTCGCCCGGTGTCCGCTCTGCCTGCGACTCGAAAAGTTTGCTTACGCTTTGCCATTCGGAGCGGCCCGCTTCCGTGTCCGTCCACTCTGTCAAGAGTTGATGCGACTCTGCTTCCGTCAACAAAGGCAAGTCGAGTATGGGTTTATTCGGATCCTCGATGACGGATGTCAAAAGCGTTGTCAGGTGGCCGATCATCCGGCTTATAGTAAGATCGTCGTATAGCTCTGTGCTGTATTCCATCCCCGCGACGATAGACCGATTTTTGTTGTTGACGCTGAAAGTCAGATCGAATTTGGCGATGGCAGTATCAATCAATATCGGACTTAATATGACATCGCGCATCTCTATCTCTCCGACTGCTGCCTCCTGATAATTAAACGCCACCTGAAAGACGGGCGTGTGACTCAGACTCCTGTCCGGCCTTACCTCTTCGACCAGCTTCTCGAACGGCATATCTTGGTGCGTGTAAGCCCCTATGGCTACCTCCTTCTCTCTCCTCATCAACTCTCTAAACGTCGGGTTACCCTCCAGGCTAGTCCTCATCACCATAGTGTTTGTGAAAAACCCCATCACCCCCTCTACTTCTACCCTGCTCCTGTTCGCTATTGGCGTCCCCACCACTACGTCCCCTTGCCCGCTGTACCTCATCAGCAGCACTTTGTAAGCCGCCATCAGCGTCATGAACACAGTGACTCCTTCAGCGCGACTGATCCGCCTCAGCCCCCCGGCCACCTCCTCTCCGAGATCGAATCGCTGCTTGCCTCCCCTGTAGTTTTGAACGGCTGGCCTCACCCTATCGGTCGGCAATTCCAGCACGGGCGGCGCTCCTTCCAACTGCCGCCTCCAGTAGTTCAAGTGCGACTCAAGCACTTCTCCTTTCAACCACTCTCTCTGCCACGCCGCGTAATCCGCGTATTGTACAGGCAGTTGTTTGAGCGGCGATGCTTCATCCTGCGAGAACGCCTCGTAGAGCAAGGCCATCTCGTTTAGCAGGATGTTTCTCGACCAGGCGTCCGAGACGATGTGGTGCAGGTTGAGCAGCAGCACATGCTCGCTATCAGATAATCTGACGAGGCAAGTTCTTATGAGCGGCCCTTCCGAAAGATCAAAACTCCGACCCGCTTCTTGCATCGTAAGCCTTTGCATTTCGGCTTCTCGTGTTGTCGCATCGGGCAGACAGGTCAGGTCTATGAGAGGCAAACTGAACAGCGGCGAAGACGTTACTATTTGCGCTACATGCTCATTTACGACTTTGAAGGTCGTCCGCAAACTTTCGTGTCGGCTTATAAGCGCTTTGAGACTTCGCCCCAGCGCTTCTACTTTGAGTTCGCCTGTGAGCCGCATAGGCGAACTGATATTGTAGAATCGGCTGTCAGGCTCTAACTGGCTGATGAACCAGAGCCGCTGTTGCGCGAAAGATAGCGGAACGTCGCCATTCCGCGCGACAGGTATTAGGGGCGGGGTCTGAGCGCGCGGGCTTTTTCGTATGATCGCTTTGACATTCTCAACTAACTCGCTCGCGGTCGGGGATTCAAACAGGTTGCGGACAGGTAACTCGATGTCAAGCGCCTGTCGTATGCGCAAACCCAGTTGCATTGCTAATAGGGAATGGCCGCCAAGATCAAAGAAGTTATCATGTGCGTTGATCTGTTCCGACCCAAGAACCTCCCGCATTAAATTGATCACGATCTCTTGAATCGGATCAATATCAACGGCGGAAGAATCATAAAAGTCAACGTCCGATTTTTCGGGGGGCGGCAAGGCGCTACGGTCAACCTTACCATTGCGCGTGAGGGGGATATGATCAAGCGCCACGTATGCCGAAGGCAACATGTATTCAGGAAGCCTCTGCCTCAGGTAACTATTTAAATCAGGCGCATCCATATTTCCGGGCCGCTTTGCCACTACATAAGCTACAAGTTTTTTATGCCCCGGCTCGTCTTCTCTGAGTACAACCACCGCATCTCCCACTGACTCGTGCTCATTCAGCAGTGCTTCTATCTCTCCCGTCTCTACCCTGTGCCCTCGTACCTTGACCTGCTCATCAACTCTACCTAGATACTCTATCTCTCCCGTCAGACTGTACCTGCATAAGTCTCCGGTTCTGTACATCCGCTCGCCCGGACTATTACTGAACGGGTTCGGAATGAATCGGTCTGCGCTCCAATCCGGCTTGTTAAAATACCCTCTCGCCAGCCCGGCCCCCGCTATGTGCATTTCGCCGGGAACGCCTACAGGCACAGGCTGTTGAGATTTATCTAACAGAAGGATGTTTGTGTTCGCGATTGGCCGACCAATCGTGGGCCTTCCGCAGGTCGTCCGCACAATGCTGATCGCCGAATCCACCGTACATTCGGTCGGCCCATAAACGTTATAGAAGGTTGCGTCTGGGATTTCTGCAAGCTGTGACCAGAGCGCGGCGTCTACTTCTTCTCCGCCCACCAGCAGTAATAAAGGCGAAGGCTTGAGCGGGTAAGACATTCCGGCAGCAAGTAGGGGCCTTAACTGTGAGGGCGTACAATCGAAAACATTTATTTCATTGCTTTCCAGGAATCTCCATAATGCCTGTCCGTCTCGCCGCACCTGGTCAGGTATTATGGAGAGGGTATGGCCGGAAAGCAGTTGCAGCAGTTGCTTGACCGATGAATCAAAAAATATAGGCGCGTTCAAGCTGACCCGAAGGGGCGAGTTTTTATCATCGTAGATGGACTCCCGCAATCCAGCCACTAAATTGATCGCTGAACGGTGCTCAATCATGACGCCTTTGGATTCACCCGTAGAACCAGAGGTGTAGATCACGTAAGCCAAAGTTTCGCCCCCAATACCGGCTTCAAGGTCTCTCCCTTCCTCGTTGGTAATCAGGTTCCAGTCGGAGTCAAGGCAAACTATTTCGCCCTCATATTCAGGCAAGCGCGTCAGCAAAGACCGCTGAGTCAAAATCAATGGGATGTGCTCGCCGCTTAAAACGGAATGAATGCGCTCTTTCGGGTTGCCGGGGTCTATCGGCACATAGGCTCCGCCCGATTTTAGGATGCCAAATAAACCCACTACCATCTGGATGCTTCTTTCCACGCATATCCCGACCAGGCTCTCCGGGCTTATACCTTTCTTTCTCAAATACCTCGCCAATTGATTCGCTCTCGTGTTCAGTTGTGCGTAGGTGATCTGCTCCTGTTCATCCACTACCGCTATTCTTTGCGGCGTTATGCTTGCCTGTCGTTCAAACAATTCATGTATGCAGCCTCCGCTTTGATGTTTTCTTGATGTGTCGTTCCACTCGGCTATGACCTGATGCACCTCCCCCGCCGTCATCAGCTCCACTTCTCCTGTCTTCCGCCTCCCATCCTCTATCATCGCTTTCAACACCCTCTCGTAATGCTCCCCCATCCTCCTTATCGTCACTCCCTCGTACAACTCCTCTCGGTACTTCCACGTCGCCTCCAGCCTTCCTTCCCTCTCCCTCACCATCAACGTCAGGTCATACTTCACCTTCCCCGTCTCCACTCTCATCTCGCTGACCTTCACTCCTCCCATCTCCAACTCACCCCTTGGCTCGTTCTGCATCACCATCATCACCTGAAAGACCGGGCTGTAGCTCAGCGCCCTCTCCGGCTCTACCTCCTCGACCACCTTCTCGAACGGCACTTCCTGGTTCGCGTATCCTCCCAGCGCGCTCTCCTTCACCCTCCTTATCACTTCTCTAAGGCTCGCTCTCCTTTCCACCTTCGTCCTCACGGCTAGTGTGTTAACAAACAGCCCTATCAGCCCTTCCACCTCCACCCGATTCCTGTTTGCTATGGGGCTGCCCACTACTACGTCCTCCTGCCCGCTGTACCTCATCAGCATCACCTTCATCGCCGCCAGCATCACCATGTACAAAGTCGCCGCTTCCTGTCGGCTCACTCCCTTCAACCCTTCCGACACCTCCCGGCTCAACTCCATCCTTTGGCTTGCTCCACGGTCGCTCTGCACGGCCGGCCTGGCCCTGTCGGTCGCCATCCCCAGCACCGCCGGCGCTCCTTGCAGGTGCTTCTTCCAGTACTCTATCTGCCTGCTCAGCGCCTCCCCCTCCATCCTCTCCCTCTGCCACCTCGCGTAGTCGCCATACTGCACCTCCAACTCTGCAAGCGGTGACTCCTCTGCTCGCCTGTATGCCTCGTAGAGCGCTCCCAACTCCTTCATCATCACCCCGCCCGACCATCCGTCTGACGCTATGTGATGCGTCGTTATCATCAGCACGCTCTGTGACTCGCCTTCCCTTATCAGCTTCACCCTCATCACCGGCCCCTTCTCCAGGTCGAACTCTCGGTTCGCCTCCTCCTTCATCTCTCTGCTCAGCCACCTGCTTCTCTCCTCGTCATTCTCCCCCTCTGCTTCCACCTGCTTGAAGTCCACCTCCGCCTCATCGTCAATGACCTGCGCCGGCACTCCTTCTTTCGCCTCGATCCTCGTCCTCAGCACCTCGTGCCTTCTGACCATCTCCTCGACGCTCCTCCTCAACGCTTCGACTTCCAGCGGCCCCCTCAGCCGATAGGCCACCGGCAGGTTGTACTGACTGCCTCCGCCTTCCATCTCCCTGAGGAACCACAATCGCTGCTGCGCGTATGACAGCCTCTCTCGCTTGCTCGCTTTCGCCCTCCTTATCCGCTCCGTGCCCCGCCTGCCTGCCATCCCCATCCGCTCTTCTATGGCTTCGCTCAACTCAGCCGCCGTCGGCCTCTTGAACACCTCGCCGATTTCCACTTCCACCCCGAACGCTTCTCTCACCCTCGATACCAGCCTCGTCACCAGCAGCGAGTGGCCTCCTAGCTCGAAGAAGTTGTCAGTCGGCCCCACTCCGCTTGCTCCAAGCAGGCTCTCCCATATGCCGCAGACCATCTCCTCGACCGGCGTCGTGTCGGCCTCGCCTCGGCTCCCCATCTTCCCAAAAGTCTTCGCCTCAGGCAGCGCCTTCCTGTCGACCTTCCCGTTCGGCGTCAGTGGCATCTTCTCGATCACCACTATGGCCGACGGCACCATGTAGCCGGGCAGCCTCTGCTCCAGCCTCCGCCTCACCTCCCTGCTTGAAACTTCCTGCCCTGCTCTACTCACTACATATCCTACTAGCCTGGCAGCCCCCTGCTCATCCTGCCTGACTACCACGACCGCCTCCTCGACGACCCCTTCCTCCATCAGCGCTTCCTCGACCTCCCCTAGCTCTATCCTGTAGCCTCGCACCTTCACTTGATAGTCGGCCCTGCCTATGAATTCCAACTCCCCGTCATCAAGCCGTCTGGCAAGGTCTCCCGTCCCATACATCCTCGCCCCAGCTTCTCGGCTGTAGGGGTCAGGCACGAATCGCTCGGCTGTCATCTCTGCCCGCTTGAGATAGCCTCTGGCCAGCCCCGCCCCTCCTATGTAGACTTCGCCTGCCACTCCCAAAGGCACGGCCATCAGCCGCTCGTCCAGCACATAGACCTGCGTGTTCGCTATGGGCTTGCCTATAGTCACCTTCCCGCCACTCCTGCTCACCTCCTTGCTGGTGGCGTAGGTCGTGTATTCAGTAGGCCCGTAGAGGTTGACCACCCGCTCGACCCGGCGGCCTTCGTAGACTTCCTCAGCCAGCCGCCTCTGCAAAGGCTCTCCGGCCAGGTTCACCGTCTTCACCCCATCGGGCAGCAAACCCATCCTCATCACCTCTGCCATCGCCGACGGCACGGTGTTGATCAAGCTCACCTCCTGGCGCGCTTCCAACTCCCCTACGCGCAGCGCGTCGTCGGCCATTATCAGCTTGCCGCCGTGGCACAGCGGCCCCATCATCTCGTAGACCGACAGGTCGAAGCAGACCGACGTCGACGCCAGCACTCCGCTCAACTCCTCGTCCGTGTATGCCTGTCGTATCCAGTTGACGAAGGCCACCACGCTCTGCTGCTCTATGGCGACGCCTTTCGGCTTGCCCGTTGACCCGGATGTGTAGATGACATAGGCCAACTCCTTCTCGTCTCTTTCTATCTGTAGCCTTTGCCTGCTCATCGCTTCGACCTCGTGGCAGAGGGCGTCTATCATCACGGCTTCGGTCTGGCTGTCAGGCAGATGCTCGGCCAGACGGCTCTGTGTCAACAGCAGGCCGCAGTCGGCCTCCTCCAATATGAAAGCCAGCCGCCGCCGAGGGTAGGTCGGGTCTAGCGGCACGTAAGCCGCGCCAGCTTTCATTATCGCAAGCACGGCCACGACCAGCATCGCCGACCGCGTAAGGCAAAGGCCAACCATCAACTCAGGCCCGACGCCGCGTCGGTGCAGGTAGTGGGCAAGCTGGTTGGCACGCTCGTCTAGTTGGCTGTAGGTGAGGCGTTGTCGTCGATCAATGAGGGCGGTGGCGTTCGGCGTTTGATCTACTTGTTGCTCGAACAGTTCTATTACTGACCGCCTCCTCCGATACTTAATCCTTGTGTCGTTCCACTGCGTCAGCAACTGCTGCCGCTCTGATTGTGTCAACAAGGATAACTGAGATAGGCGCTGTTCCGGGTTATTTGCAATCCCTTCCAGCAATGTTTCAAAATGACGAAAGATTTGGACGATTGAGGCATCATCAATGCGTCGTCGATCATATTGAACGTGAAGGAAAAGTTCGGAATCTTTATACGAGCTTATAGTGAGCGGATAGTTTGTCTGCTGAATGAGCCTGAAATCTCGATTCAGCCAGCTTCCACCTTGTTGACGAAGCAAAGTATTCAACAAGTAATTCTCGAATATCAAAAGGCTTTCAAACAGGGGCGAGCCCGCAGTAACGTCACTCCAACCCTGTACTTTTACCAGCGGGGTGTGCTCATACTTTCGCAACTCGTGATTTCGGGAGCGTATCTCTTTCAGCCATTGCAGCACCGATTTTTCAGGAGCGAGACGGACGCGCAACGGCAGGGTGTTGATTATCAGGCCGATCATTGAGTCTGCCCCTCGCGCGGAGGAGCGCCGACAGGTTTTTGTAATTCCGAACGTTACATCTTCTTCGCCGCTATACCGGCTCAATAATACAGCCCACGCCCCCTGTAGGATCGTGTTCAGAGAAAAGCCATGTTTTTCTGCGAGCGATACTAGCGATGACACTAAGGTAGCGGAGATTCCTATTTCATGCCGGGCGTACCATGAATCGTCTCCGGGCTTAGCGGAAGCCTGGGCGAGGGGCAGAGGCGTTGATGACGAGATTCCCTTAAGCTCCTCCCGCCAGAACATCTCTGCCTGTGATAGGTCTCTTTGCCGCAGCCATTCAATGTAATCGCGGTATAAAGGCAAAGGCTCAAGCGCGATGGCTTGCCGGTTGAGGATGGCTTCATAACAGGAAAAAACCTGCTTGATTATAGCGGGCAAACAGCGACCGTCTAAAAGCGCATGGTGAAATGTCCAAACTAACTTGTAATCCTGTTCGGCCAGTCGGAATAAAGTCACGCGCATAAGCGGGGCTATAGCCGGATCGAACCCCCGTCCGCGATCAGATTTGAGGTAGTCGTCAAACTTCTTCTTTTGATCATCGGCGGGCAGGTTACGCCAGTCCATTTGTTGAAAAGGAACCTCGATTCGTTTGTGAACATCCTGAAGCGGTTCGCTGAGTCCCTGCCAACGGAAGCTGGTTCTCAAGGCGGGGTGATGATCGCTCACTCGCTGCCAGGCTTGCTTAAGTGTTCCGACATCCAAATTTTCATGCAAGCCCCAGACTACTTGCATGATGTGTGCGCCCGCGCGCGGAGAGTGCAGGGTATGAAAAAGCATCCCTTGCTGCATGTCGGATAGTTGATAGGAATATTCCAAATTCCCAGTGCTCATCTAAGCCCCCTGCGCGCCTGATTAATGCTTTGCCTTCATAACAAGATTGCGGCTCATGACATTGAAATGGGTTGAGATGATCGTGAACCAGGCCAAGACATACTTGGTTGAGGGTGTTGCTTATCGCCTATGGTTAGGAGGTAAAAATTACAACCTCTACGGGTAATCGTTTATCTTGTCAAGCGGCAACCCGCAAGGGAAACTGAGGTTAAAAATCGGCTGATTGACTATTTCCGCAAAATGAAGGAGGATCGGGGCATAAGTCTCAAGTAAGCTCTCGCCATTTTCGATTGAGATTAATTCGGGTAGGGGTAAATCCAACCGTCTTGCCAGTTCTTCTTGAGCGAGGCCGATTCTTTCACGCCTCCTCTTGATCAATTTGCCGCACTGATGCCTCGCCTGCTCAACTTCAGTATAGACGCCATCCTCATTGATCAAGCGCGACGTGGGGGTTTTTAGCCTGACAGCAATGCGGCTTAATTTGGGGCCCCATTCTTCAAGCGGGGAAAGACCCGCTTCCATTTCCATGTAATCTTCCAGTGATAAACCGAGACTAGAAGCGACATCCATGCTTGATAAGCCCTTACGCTCTCTTTCTTTTTTCAACACGTCTCCCAGTTTCATATCGAGCCTCCTTTGCCTTTCCTGCTACGGCATAGCTATTGATCTGCATTACTCAAAGCGATCCCGGAAACCTCAACCGGCGATGGTAGGTGGCTGCCGCCCCTGAGCGCCTCCGCTGGGAAGAGGGTTGTGAGAGGCGGCGGCCTGAGCAAGCGAAGCGATACATTGATGCTGGAAGAGGTCGCGAATAGAAATGCGTATGCCAGCCTGATTCGACCTGATAACAACCTGTATGCTGAGGATGGAGTCGCCGCCGAGTTCAAAGAAATTCTGGTCAATGCCGATGGGTTGAATGCCCAGCACTTCTTCCCATATGTCGCACAGCGTCTCTTCTAACGGAGTGCGAGGCCCATAATAGTTCTTTCCGTCCGGCCCTATATCTTTCGGCTCCGGCAGTGCCCTTACGTCTATCTTTCCGCTGCTGGTCAACGGCAGCCCTTCCATCATCACTATGCGTTGCGGCATCATATAGCCTGGCAGCCTCTCGCCGAGGTACTGCCTCAGCTTTACTACTTCCACCCCTCTCGTTTTCTTCTTATCCGTCTCTGCTCCGCCTTCAAACATCCTTTCGTAAAACTCCGTCCCTTCGTACACGCTCCCGTAATTGGCTGACCTGTGCCGGTAATACTTCTTTTTTCCTTCCAGCGGTATCACCTGCCCTTCCATCAGGTAATCCGGGTTACGCATGTTTTCCGTGCATGGTCGCCTTATGCACACGCCCTCTACTATGTCCCCTGTTTTTACTTCTATTCCTGGGTAGAAGGTCGGAAAGTAGACGGGCAGCCATGTATGCCTTCGCTCCAGTATATTTACTTCCTCACCTTCCCCTGTTTGCAGGCCCAGCCAAAGCAAGAACCCGTCTATTCGCCCGCTCTCTTTTATTGTCAGCTTTATTTTTCTACTTTCTTCTTCCTCGATCTCTCCTGTAAAATCCAACTCCTCAAACAGCCCTGCATCTGATACCACACACTCCTTCGGCATATTCCTGATGCATACTCTCAAATCGAACCGCCTGCCGACCTGCCGGAAGACTTCCTCCGTGTAGTAGGCCGATACCCCTTTCATTGCCGGATCCTTGTGTAACTCTTCCGGCAGCCTCACACAGGCCACGTGCGTCACGGCCCGCGCCGGTATCATCCTGGCTCCTGCCTTCAGAAGCCCCCTCGCCTTATTCAATATCGTCACTATCCCTTTGCTGCTCGCTATCCCTCCGACCAGCCAGGAGACACACATATCTGCCTTTTCAGGCACCCCCGCCTCAGCTACGTCTCCTTGTAGCACCACTAGCCGATCTTCCAGCCCTAAACTCTTGACCAGCCCCTTTACTTTTTCATAGGCTTCCTCAGCTAATTCGATGGCGTACACTCGCTTCGCGCCAGCCTCTATGCACAACCTCGCCAGCGCTGCATTCAGCCCCGTCCCGATGTTGAGCACTACACGGCCTGCCGCCGCCGCTTCTATCGTCCGCCGGTAACTGCTCAGTAGCTCCCGGTCGTTATCCATAGCCGAGCACAGCGCCTCGTCAAAGGCCGGATAACTTTCTACGGCTGGCCAGAACTCTGCTCCGCGCTCGCTCACCTGCGAGTCTCCTGTCTCAGCCGACACGTAGGCCGCAAGCGATGGATTCCCATTACGCTGCCACACCTTGACGGCCACTTCCTTGACGCCTGGGTAGCTCATCAGCGTCGAGATGATCTCGCCCGGCTCGACACGACACCCATTTATCTTTATCTGCTCGTCACTGCGTCCGAGGTATTCTATCTCTGCGTCGGCCAGCCAGCGCCCTCTGTCTCCTGTCTTGTAGATGCGCTCCCCCGCGCTGCCATACGGGTTAGGGATGAAGGCGGCGGCGGTAAGCTCCGGTCGCCCCTGATACCCATGCGCCAGCCCCTCTCCGGCTATGTAGATGTCACCGGCCACACCCATCGGAACCAGGCGAAGCCGCTCGTCCAGGATGTAGACATCTACGTTTTGGATCGGGTTCCCTATGGAGATGCGGCGGTGTGGTTGGAGCGAGCCAGAAATGGTCGCGCACACTGATGTCTCTGTAGGGCCGTAGCCATTGAGCATACGCCGCGCCGCGCCCCACCGCTCGACCAGTTGGCGCGGGCACGCTTCGCCCGCCACGACCAGTGTCTCAATTGTCTCAAGCCGACCTTCTGGCATCTTCATTAGAATAGTTGGGGGAAGCGTGACTACGCTCACCCGGTGGCGGTCGAGGAAGTCGGCGAGCGGCCCGCCCGGTGCCACTTCCTCCCGCGTGCCGATTGCCAGCGTCGCGCCCGACAGCAATGCCGTCACCCACTCTGATACAGAGGCGTCGAAACCTATTGATGAAACTTGTGCCACGGTCTTGTCCGGCCCGATGCCGAAATGTGTGACTTGAGCCATCGCGAGGTTGACGGCCCCCCTGTGCGAGATAGCCACTCCCTTTGGCCGCCCCGTCGAGCCAGACGTGTAAATGACATAAGCGACATTGTCGGGTAACACATCCGAGGGCGGTGCACAGGTAGGCTCCGCCGCCATCGCTGGCCTGTCCGCATCCAGGCAGATGGCGCGACCCCGCTTTGATGGCAATAACTCTGCTAAAGACAAGTCAGTGACGATTAACACAAGCTGCTCGTCTTCGATTAGCTCATGAAGCCTCTGGCGGGGGTAGTCGGGGTCGAGCGGGACGTAAGCCCCCCCCGCCTTCAGTATTGCCAGCATCGCCACGAACTGGGCTGGCGACCGAGCCAGGTATATGCCCACACGGACTTCCGGGCCGACGCCTGATCGCTTCAGGTAATGAGCCAGCTGGTTGGCCTGCGCTTCGACTTGCGCATAGGTGAGCTTCGCCCCGTCTGCGAGCAGGGCGGTTGCGTCGCGAGAACGATCCACCTGAAGTGAAAACATCTCGTGGAGGCATAGCCGAGGGTTGAGCGCGCGAGGGCCACGGCTCCATTCAAGAAGTTGCTCGCGTTGTCGGTCGTCAATCAAGGCCAGTTCGTCGAGCCTCTTATCGGGGTTCGCCATAGCGTCAATGATCAGGCTCCTGAAGTGCGACAACAAATTTTCAACGCGGGCACGGCTATAGAGGTCAGCCGCGTATTCGAGCGTGCCGCCGAGCGAGCCCACGCCAAGATGAAAGGCGAGCGTGATGTCGAGTTTGGCGGCAAAGTTATTGAGCCTCCACCGAGGTTCATCCATTCCGTCAAGGCTAGACCTGCTGTCGGGCAAGTCCCGCGTAACAAGCTCAAGCCGGAAGAAAGGCATCGGGTCAGCTTCACGACCGGGGGCGAGGTCTGCGACCAGTTTGCTGAAAGGCAGGTTTTGATGAGCGTAAGCCTCAAGAACCGTCTCGCGGACTGAGCCGAGCAAATGGCGGAAGCTGAAGTGTGGTTGAAGCCTTGTCCTTAAAACGATCTGGTTGGCGAAGGAGCCGATGACATTTGCGGTCTCAAGATGATTGCGCCCTGCGACAGATGTCCCGACGGCGATGTCGCGCCGGTTGGTGTAGCGCAATAGCAGGCATTGGAAGACTGCCAGCAAGGTCATAAATGGCGTGACGCTCTCGGCCAGACTGAAGCGGGCGAGGTCTGAAGCGGTCTCAGCAGACCAACTGAATTCAATGCAAGCGCAGGGCGAAGCGGAGTGGCGGTCGTTGCGCAAGAGGTCAGGTGGAAGATCAACCGGCGTGAGAGACGATAGTTGTTTACGCCAGTAAGAAAGATCACTTGAGAAGTCGGGCGAGTTATTATGCTGCCAGAGAGCGAAATCCGTGTACTGAAGTGTGAGAGGGGCGAGGCACGGGAGCCTCTCCTGGCAAAAGGACTGATAGAGGGAGTTGAACTTTTTCAGAAATACGCGGACAGACCAACTGTCGCAGATGATCTGGTGGAGCACGCATAACAAAACGTCATTGTCGTCAGAGAGGCGCAATAAAGTCGGACGAAACGGGCGGTCGCAAGCAAGGTCGAAGGGGATGCGGGCGAGCGATTCGGCGGCGCGCATGGCGACAGGGTCGCGAAAACGGGAAGGCAGTGAAGAAAAATCTAAGATGGGCAGGTCGAGGGAGAGGTGGGGGAGAACGAATTGAAAAGGCTTGCCGTCGGTGATAGGAAATACAGTGCGAAGGCTGTCGTGACGCCGCACGAGTTCGTTGAGCGCGGCGGTGAGGGCAGAAATATCGAAAGGCCGAGAGTAGGAAATATCAACCGGCAGGTTGTAAGCAGCACCGAGAGGGTCTGCCTGGTGCGCGAACAACACATGCTGTTGAGCACAAGAAAGCGGCACCGTACCTGATTGCGGCGTTCGCTCATGCAGATTCGAGTGAGACAATTCACGCTTCTCAGGCGAAAGCGCGGCCATCAATTCTGACTGCTCGGTGACATTACCCATTGCTTGTTCCCGTTAAACCTTTGTCATCGCCGCTTATTCAGCGGTAGCAGTTTTCACCTTGCGCCAGCGCAGCCCATCGGCTGACGGCACAAGCCCCGTAGAAAAAAGCGGCGTTTCAAGCCTACTGTTTGCGCCGAGGGAGGCTTGAAGTTGAATCCGGGTCGCTTCGGAAAAGACATCACCCGCGAGTATTGATGACTGCTCGCCCGTCTCCAGTTCGTCTTTGGAATCCGGGAAAAATGCTGACGCTCGCTCGCGAGCGCGGAAGAATTCATCTGCGCTGTTATAAAGCGGCTCGCCTGTCGTTGACACGCCAGCCACCAAGCGCACGAAGGCTTCGTTTGAACGTTCTTCGGTATTGAGGATGTGGCGAGCAGTCCAGAAGTATGAGTCCCATTCGCGGTTCATGTCGTAAAACTCGATGAGGAAATTGTAGAAGTTGCCGTACTCTTTTCTGTAGCGAAGCTCAAATTCGCGAAAGCACAACTCCTCGTCCAGGTCGCCTCGCAGGGTTGAGTTGATCGAACGCGCGGCGAGCAGCCCGGAATAGGTAGCCAGGTGAACGCCCGAAGAAAAGACTGGATCGACAAAGCAGGCTGCGTCCCCTACTAGCACCAGCCCCGGATACCAGAAACTCGAATGACAGTAAGAATAATCTTTTCTGACACGGAACTGGCCGTAAATCCCCTCTGTAACCCTGCGCGCTCCTGCGAGGTATTCGGCAATCAGCGGGCAGGACGCAATGAACCTGCGCATAGCTTCTTCGTATCCCCCCGCGTCGCGGAGTTGCGCGGCATACTCTTTAGAGATCACGGCCCCGACGCTTGTCAGGGTTTCGGAAAGCGGGATATACCAGAACCAGCCGGAATCGAATGCGACAGACAAAATGTTACCATTGTTCGGCGGCGGCAAACGCTTTCCGTTCTCGAAATAACAGAACAGGGCGAGGTTCTGAAAAAACTTTGAAAACACCCGCTCACCGGCAACGCGCCCTATCAGGCTTTGATTGCCGGTCGCGTCAACGACGAAGCGCGCGCGCGCAACCCCTTCTACCCCATCCGGCCCGACGAAGCGCACGCCCGTAACTCGCTCGCCTTCCTTGATCATCTCTGTTACCTTGTGCTCTTGGCGAACATCAACGCCTTTGTGCGCGGCGTTATCGAGTAAAATCTTATCGAACTTCGCGCGCTCGACCTGATAGGCGTAAGCCGTCGAACCGGTCATCGCCGAAGAAATCCCGAACGTAAAGGTCCAGGGTTCGGCCCGCGCCCCCCAACGGAACGTGCCGCCGAGCTTTCGAACGAAGTTTGCTTCCTTCAACTGCTCGGCCACACCCAGCAAAACGCAAATGCCATGTACCGTTGCCGGAAGCAACGATTCACCGATTTGATACCTGGGAAACCGCTCTCGTTCGAGCAATAAGACTCTGTGATTGTGCATTGCCACCAGCGTGGCAACGGTTGACCCGGCAGGGCCACCACCGGCAACGACAACGTCGAATTCTTCCTGCGTCATTAGCTCCTCCAATAGTTACGGCGTCACCCTTTCGGCCTCATCGTCCGAATGAGGCGGGGCCACCGGCAGCTATCGGATCGCCTGAAACACTACTGACTATGACTGGGCGATTGATAGCTCAAGTAATAATGGGGTCGGTTTTAGGAGATTAGTTCTCCTATATTTGGAATTAAGGCGAACGCCATATGATAAATAGCGTTCTGCGGTCGGCAGGTGGCTCGGCTTTTTCTACGATTCAAAGCCGTTAGGATTAAATGAGGCGTGGACATAAATCGTAACCCACGCGATAACAAGAAAAACCGCGCTCAGGTATAGACCTGGTGCAGCTTGCTCCTTAGTATCTCAGTTACCACACATCGACACTTCGGAGGTGCTGATTAAGAATGTCTTTGATTGGAAAAGACATATGCCGGTCAAAGGGTTGCAACGCAGTAAGATGCTAGGGCTTGGAGATGTTTACGTTTATCAGCTTGCGCTGCTATATCAACACGAGTAGGGCAAGCCTGTTGGTAAAGGTATCAAGCCCCTTTTGAGGGCGGCGTGATTTATGTCCACCCCTCGATTAAATAGCAGCACTTCGTGGCAAAACCGCTTCCAATCGTCAGTGACCGAATCAAAGACGATGTATCGGTCAGGGAAAATATCCGACGTTACTACATAATTGTCATGTAGGAAAAAATACTCCAGGGTCTCGCCGCCCTCTGCTCCGTCCTGAGTCATTGATATTTTCGCAGGCGGGGCTTTCTCATGCCATCCCTGATATTTGCGAAACTGTTCGGCGACATATGCTTTAGAATATCGAGCTATTTCCGCCATGCATTCGCCTCCTGAAACTATAGGATTGAGATGGCCTGTCATTATCAGGCGCTGACCGCGCCATTCATACACTTTAGTCAGCCAGCAGCAAGCCGTGCCGGGGCACAAATGCGATCAGGCCTACCATTTATTTGACCTGGATAAGGCCATAGCTTCCGAAATCAAAGGGATAGGATTGATCCACTCCCGATCAATGACCACCGTGAGGGAACGCTGTAATAATTCGATTGACACGATGAGATGGTGATCGGCAGCCGATTGAATGATTCCTACTATCCCGCGCAGAGGCCCGGCATTGATTTGAACCTTCTGTCCGACTCGCAAGTAGGGCACGGGGTCAGCAGGCAGACCTGATCCCAGGATGCGCTGTATAGCTTCGATCTCTTCATTTGGGATCGGGACTGGCGTGCGGCCCACGCCGATGATGCGTACCACACCCGCCGTTGTTACAACGCCGCCGCCAGATCGTATAGCGGCCCCATCCTCAAGGCAGAATCGGCAGAAGACGTATCCAGGAAAAACAGGGCGTAGTCGATTTCCCGCCCGCCCATGTTTCGGCTCGCGCCGCGGTACATAAAGCGGGACATATGATTCATACCCTTTGTATTGGAGATGTGCTGCTGTAATGCTTTCGTGCTTAGGCTGCACCTGCACAGCAAACCACTCGATTGAAGATCCTTTATCAACCTCCACCAGGCTTACCTCCTTGCTACAAGATATTTCCGGTCTTGGTCAGACTGCGCGATAAGCTATATGAACAGGGACAAGTACAAATCCACTGTGATTGCCTTATCGCCCATTAAGATTTGTGTGTTCCGTGTTATAGGTGAGAATTGTCAGGCTGCCGCCTTCCTTTTGGCGCTTAGCTTCTACCAAAAGTCAGAATGTACCCACTTGCTAGATACCGGCTGGCGACCGCTTAGCAATCAACATAAAGGGCTCAGTAACCCGCAATGCAGTCAAAAAGCAGTCGCCACTAACATAAATTGTGAGGAATGGAAATCATCTGACACTACAGACGCAAAAAACGTTGTAAGAGATTAACGGCTGTTCTCACAGCATTGCTTTGTCCTGATTTTATGGACTTTTTTAGGCTCAAGCATTACTTCTACCAATAATTACTTAACCTAGAATACTTACTTATACAGTAACTTACTTTACACTAGAGATTTACGGATGTCAACGAGAAAATAAGGCGTGTGGATTTCTTACCACTCGATAAATAGCTATCTTAGGAGCGCGCCGGCGGCGGTGCAAACTCTGTGAAAGAAGCAGACGCTCGTACGATGTCTACAATTTCAAATCCTGCGCAGGTCGTTTGCGAATCTCTAGCCGAACTTCTTGCACCACTGGCGAATAGTCTCGTAGGTAAGAACAACGCCCCGTTCTGCCATCAGCAATTCGACATCTCTGAAGTTGAGTGGGAATCGAAAGTATAGCCATACGCAATGGCTAATGACCTGAAGAGGGAAGCGATGGCGGCAATAAAGATTAGGCTGAGAAATCATTGGCGAAATATCATCCTACTTCCACCCGATTGCAATTCTTCATTAACCTGACAATACCCGAAGATCGCATGCCTGCATTAGTTCATACGCCAGATACTCATGTCTTAAGGCTATTGTGTTTGCACGGCCTCACACCTCGATCAGGGTTTGTCGGGTCTATGTAGATGAAATTCGACCCGTGGCAATCAGGACACATGTTGATGTCAAGAGGTGCCGGTGGATTTAAAAATGTCTCGATCAAAGCATCTGCCTCGCCCGAGCGGAATACTTTAGTTGCATATCCACCTGGGTTAGTAATTCCCTGCCCCGTCTGTTTAAGGTGCTCTGCGTACTTGCGGCAATCTTCCAAGCTAAAGCTCGAACCTGTGCCCACACCGACTTGTGTTTGTGTGTGTTCTTTTGAAAACAACACATTATCTTTCATGGGTCCAAAATCTGCAGGCCCTTCGGATTTCGAAGGGCCTTTCAATTTTGAACCCCTTTGCCGCCTTTCCTCTCGCAATTTCAGGTACTTCACAAGCGCGGGCGGAGGAATAACTTCCCACTCAATTCCCTGCTCATGATTTAACCCAAACACCACCCCATGTCTTAGGATCAACCCCTTCTTCTCAAGCGCTTTCGCCGCCGCCCGGGCCGTTGATTCGCCGACGTTCGCGCGGTCCGCAAGCTTAGGAAAACCAACAACTACGCGTGGCCTCTCATATCCCCAAGTCAGACGGTAGAGCTGTTCATAGATCGCCTGCTCCCCCGTTGAAAGCTGCCTGTTGAGATAGTCCGTCACCTGATGAAACGAAGGTGCCCAGCCTGCCACGTCGGGCAAGGAGTTAAGCAGACTGAAGTCGGGCCTTCCGGCAAAAGAAAGCTCTGCTAAATCCGCAGGGCTTTGCCCTGATAAAGCCTCCCCATTTTCTAAAGGCCTTTCAGAATCTGCTGGCCTTGCAAATTGATGGGCTTTAGCCCTATTTTTTACGTGGCTTGTAAAATTTACAGGGCTTGCGGATTTTACAAGGCCTGTGTTTTTTAAAGGGCCTGCGGGTTTTAAAAGGCTTTCAATATTTGCAGGGCTTTCGTTTGTTGAGGAGCTTTCGTTTGGTGTAAGAACTTTAATTTCCGAATGGCTTTCGAAATTTACAGGGCTTGTATTATTTGAAAGGCCTGTAAAATCTGTAGGGCTTGTAATATTCGAAAAACCGACATCTGCTTGCCCAGTATCTTGCTCTCTGGGCCTGCTAGGAACATCACCCAAAAACTCTTCAACCGGGTGAGGGAGTTGCCTGAGGTTATCAAAGATGCCAGTTTTCGTCCGTTTGTGAGGCTCCCGGACGGGGATGGGTTGCTTTATGCGCTTTTCCTTAGGGTCAGCCATACTATGCCTCTCTTACCAGTTTGATTGTAGGACTCACATTAAGCCTGTCGAGTGCTTCGTCGGTAAATGCCTCATAATCGGCACTGCCATGTGAGGTAGGGGCGTGTTCATAGATGCTCTTCCTGAAGGCAGGTGCCGATTGCAGCTTGACGTTCGTGCGCACAACAGTGTCAAAGACGAGGTTGCCGAACAACTCCTGCACTTTCGCAAGCGCATCACTGCATATGCTGTTCCTGATGTCAAACTGAGTCATCAAATAGCCGAGAATTTGAAGCGACGGGTTCGGCCTTTTGGTCGCATTAATTGTACTAGTTAGATCGATTACGCCTTCGAGAGGGTAGTACTGGGCGGCAATGGGTACGATCACATGCGTGCTTGCAAGTAGCGCCTGGGTAAGCGTCATCCCCAGGGAAGGGGGGCAGTCGATGATTGCAAATTCATAATCACTGACTGAATCAAGCGAATCCTTCAAGCGATACTGGTCCTCGATCTGCACCTGTCGCTCGATCATTGCAAGTCGAATGTGCGATGGCGCAATGTCGAGGTTTTGAATATGAGTCTCGTAGATGGCGTCGATCAGTGGTAACCGCTCATCGTGGCCTACGAGCACGTTTGCAAGAGTCGTTTTGATCAAATCAGGCGGAAGATATGTGAATGTGGTATTGCACTGCGAGTCAAGGTCCACGAGCAATGTACGATGTCCCCGGATCGCGAGCGCGGCGGCAAGATTCACCGATGTTGTGGTTTTGCCAACTCCACCCTTCTGGTTCGCTATAGCTATAACCTTCATGCGAAGGCCTCCTTTAGCTTTTCAAGATCTAACTTCTTAAAGAGTTTTTTCCTGCGGTCAAGGGGGCTCGTGTGCGCTGAAATCTGTTTATCCTTAACAAGCGACCACATCTTCTTTCTTGAAATGCCAAGAAAGTTCGCGGCCTCGCCAAGCGTGAGCATGCCGTCCATACGTGCTCCTACGGTACAGTATGTTTCGATGTGTTTCGGCGTGAGTATATATGTTACTTTATGTGCAAGCAAGCAGAATTGGATTTGGTGGTAGGGAAGGGAGGTCGCTGCAATAGTTCCAAGAGAATGCTTGAGGGCTATAACTTTACCGTCAGTGTTCAATCGTTGAGAAAATAAATGTATCATTCCACGAATAAGATCACACGGCTCAAATGTTTAGGATGTTTCACGGTTTGTCTATGTTAGTTCCGGTAAATGATTTTTCCAGAATTATTCCTTGATTCGAATACCCGGAAAGCTCTATAAATAAAGCCGGCAGGACCAGCAAATTCGCTCCACAGGAGTTTCCTTTCACGATG
>Ga0307468_100000062_pt1 | contig 38457 bp, 28 predicted proteins | sample atmdna_FD_203085 | JGI IMG/M metagenome (GOLD analysis project Ga0307468, IMG submission 203085) | Hardwood forest soil microbial communities from Morgan-Monroe State Forest, Indiana, United States - atmos_gases AM2C_05 | ecosystem: Environmental > Terrestrial > Soil > Temperate forest > Bulk...
AAGCGACCGGCCTCAGCGGGGCGCTGATCGGCATCTTTGCGCGGTTTTCCGAGATCATCATTCAGCGCCTCAATCAAGCGCCGCAGAAAAACTTCCTCGCCTACCTGGATATGCTCGGCGCTTCCTTGCTGCCGCCACAACCGGCGCGCGTGCCGGTGACCTTCTTCTTGTCGGCGGGCAGCGCCGTCGACGGTCTCGTGCCTGCCGGAACGCAGGTCGCCGCGCCCCCGGCGGAAGGCGAAAAGGCACAGACGATCTTTGAAACTGAGCGCGAGTTGGTCGTCACCGCCGCGCAACTTGCTTCACTTGGCTTGCGCGACCCGCAACAAGACCAGCAGGCCGACCGCAGCTCGATTATTACTTCAGCCAGCGCCTCCGGGGCTCTCATCTTTCAGGGCGACCGGCCCATCGACCATATTCTCTACCTCGGCCACAGCCGCTTATTAAGCTTTTCCCACATCGTCAGCCTGCAACTGGTGTTCGCTCTGGAAGCGCCGGGGCAAGACCCACGGGCGGTGATCTGGGAGTTATGGGATGGCGCTGAGTGGCAGAGCCAAGCGCCGGTCAGCGACCTGACAGTGAACCTCAATGTTTCCGGAAGCCTGGCGCTTGGCGGCATCGCGCCCATTCCCTTGAGCCAGGTGAATGGCGTCCAGAACCGATGGCTGCGGGGTCGCTTGCTGACACCGATCACGATTGACAGCCAGGCTCGCTTGAATATGATTCGGGCTACAGACCTGCCGAACGTGCGAACGGCTCGCATCAAGGTTAAAGTGCTGCGCAAAGTCGACGAGGCCCTCTTGCCCGAGGCGGCTTTTACCAACGCCCTGCCCATTGAATTAGGTAAGGATTTCTTCCCGTTCGGAGAAAAGCCCAAGCTCAATGATGCGTTTTACCTGGCCAGCGCCGAAGCTTTCTCAATAGACAGCGCACAGGGTCTAGCCGCAACGGGCGCGCAGGTGCAGTTCGACATCGCGATTGCAAATTCGCATCTCTTGAGTTCGACCGCGACAGTGCGGCCTTCGCCGGATTTGCAGTTGGCCTGGGAGTGCTGGAATGGCGCTACCTGGGAACGCGTTGGCACGAGCAATGCGCCCCCTTGGTTAAGCCTCATCGAAGTCGAACCGCCGCTGCCCGTGACTACCGATGCCTCGGTAGTGGTCGAGGGCCGCGCCCAGCGCGGCACCGCTGTGGGGGCGCTGCTTCCCAGCGCGGCTGCGGGAATCCCTGCGCAGGTGCTGAGAGTCGGTGAAGATGGGCGCTTTGCCTTGACCGTGCCGGCGACGCCTGGGCTGAACGTGACCACCTTCACCGCCAGCCTGAATAGCAAAACCGCTATCGCCTGGGCGGTTTTCTTTCACACGGACGAGACGACCCAGCAGACCATCGAGCTAACCGCGCAAGCGCCGCCGCTGCCGGTCGATGTGCCGAGCTTGAATATACAGGTTAACGTCAACGGCACCGGCGCTAATCAAGTAGCCAAGGTACGGGTCACCAACGGCATTTCTGGAGTCACATCGACGCAAGTGCCCGCCGGCGCACCCCTGACAGCGCAATTGCCGGTTGCCCTGGTCGAAGGTCGCAACGATCTGCTGATCGAAGGAATATCGGCAGCCAACAAGACCATCGCGGCTATGACTTTGAGCATCGGTCGCCAGGTCGGCCCGCCTTTACCTGAACAGTCCACAGGATTCATTGATGGCACCTTTGCTTTTTGTCAGAGCGGAATGGTTACCCTCACGCTACCAAAACAAGTAAGTAAGATTATAATCGGCGGTCAGGAAAATTTCTGGCTGCGCGCGCGGCTGATCAAGGGAGATTATGGGAAAGATGCGAGCTACAAGCTCAAAACCCCGGAGTCGCCGGCAGACGGTTTCACGTTAATTCTCGAAAGCTTCAGGCCGCCTTCGATCCAGAGCATACGAATCGGCTATCAGCAAACTCTGACCGGAGCGCCGGAGGTGATGCTGGCCTATAACAATTCGGCTTTCGTGCCGGTAGCCAATGCGGCTCAACCCGCCGACCCGGCTTTTCAGCCATTCAATCGCGCCCCCGAAGATCGCCCGACGCTCTATGCAGGGTTTACTTTGCCGCCTGACCGGCTGGCCTTTCCGAATCGCGCCATCAGCCTCTATGCCCACGTCGAGGGCCTCAAGTACGGCGAAAGGGCGGTTCCCATCTCGCCGGATCGAAGCCAAGAAGCAGGGGTTCCCGGCGCGGTCGTGATCCACAAATTCTTTGTCACTAATGCGGCGACGACGACCGCCATATTTACCTTCAACATCCTCGGTACGCGCTGGCAGCCAGCTCCCTTGGCTCCGGCGACCATCCCTCTGGCCGCCGGAGAAACCAAAGAAATAGATGTGGCAGTCACCGTCCCTGGCAACGCCCCCCTGGGAAGCAGCGATCTCGGTTATCTACAACTGACGATCTCCGGCGCTCCGGGCTTTGAGTACACAGTAGCTTTCGTTACATTTGCGGGGACAGAGGTCGATCCGGGCGAACAGTTGCGATTTGCCTGGGAGTACTGGAATGGCAAGCAGTGGTACGCCTTGACGGTTCGTGACGATACGGAAAACTTCACCCGTCCGGGGCTGATCGAATTTCTTGCGCCGGCAGACCTCTCGACGCGGAGCGAGTTTGACCTGCCGCCGCGCTACTGGTTGCGGGTGCGCTGGGTCAGCGGTAATTTCGTGATCTCACCCAGATTGCAGCGAATGCTGCTGAATACGACGATGGCGGCGCAGACCGTGACCATCCGCAACGAGACCCTGGGCTCCAGCGATGGCAGCGCCAATCAAGCCTTCCATAGTGCGCAAACGCCAGTGCTGGCCGGGCAACGCCTCGAAGTCCGAGAGCCTGAGAAGCCTTCGGCTGTCGAACTGGCAGCCCTCACCACAACGCCGGGCGATAATCCGATCACCACCGTCAATGATGCCGCCGGACGTCCCAAAGAAATCTGGGTGCGATGGCTACAGGTGCAGGACTTTTACGCTTCAGGGCCGCGTGACCGGCATTACGTATTGGATCGCCTGACGGGAGAGATTGGCACCGGCGACGGGATAAACGGCCTGATTCCGCCCATCGGCACAGGCAACATTCGCCTGGCTACCTATCAAACCGGCGGCGGCAGCGCCGGCAATAAACCGGCGGGCGCTGTCGTGCAGATGAAGACTACGGTGCCATACGTTGATAAAGTGACCAACACTGAAGCCGCCGCTGGCGGCGCGGATGCCGAGGCGTTCGATTCGCTGCTTACCCGCGCGCCGCGCGAAGTCCGTCATGGCGGTCGCGCCGTGACTCTGGAAGACTATGAAGACCTGGCGATTCTCGCTTCACCCGACGTGGCCCGCGCCAGGTGCATTCCCCTGCGCAATCTGATTGAAGACCCGCTTGATGAGCATCCCCCGGTGCGCGGCGAGGTCAGCGTCATCATCCTACAGCGGTCGACGGAGGCCAAACCGCAGCCCAGCCTGGAACTCTTGAGCCGCGTCAACGATTACCTTGAAGCCCATAGTCTGCCGACGGCGCATGTTTCGGTAGTCGGCCCGCTCTACATCCGCGTCGATGTGAAAGTTGAAATCGCCTTGACCTCGCTCGAAGGAGCGAGCGCTGTCGAGCAAGCCGTGCAACAAAGCCTCGCCAGTTTTCTGCATCCGCTGACTGGCGGGTTGGACGGTGCCGGCTGGGATTTTGGCCGCCGGCCTCATCTGTCGGACTTGTACGCGCTCATTGAAGAGGTGCCCGGCGTCGACCATCTTCGTTCTCTCGAAACGGTCGAGACCGAAGATGCTCCAGGCGTCGGCGCGACTGGCCGTTTTCTGGTTTTCTCTGGGACGCACACAATCCGCCTGGTTTTTGAATCTTGATGAAGGGATTGAGGAAGGCTCACGATGCCGCTACAGCTACCCAATCTTGATGACCGCACCTATGCCGATCTGGTCGAGGAAGCTCGCAGCCTGATTCCGACCTATGCGCCGGATTGGACGAATCACAACGCCAGTGATCCGGGCATCACGCTGATCGAGTTGTTCGCCTATCTCAGCGAGATATTGATCTACCGGCTGAATCGGGTTACGACTGGCAACGTTCTCTCTTTCCTCAAGCTGCTGAACGGGCCGGATTGGAAGCCTATGGGGAAAGACCCGGCGGAGCTTACGCCTGCCGAGATCATGCAGGCGGTGCCAGTAACCATCCTGCAACTGCGGAAGCTGGAGCGGGCAGTCGCCAGCGAGGATTTCGAGATCCTGGCGCTCGAAGCCGATGCACGGGTGGCGCGCGTGCGCTGCTTGCCGCGTCTAAACATCGAGATAGATACGGAGAAGGAGAAAGCCGGTAATGTAAGTTTAATTATTCTTCCTAAATCGAAAAGCGAGCCCGATATGCCGGGCCTGCTCGCGGCGGTCGAGAATTATCTGGAGCCCCGTCTGCTGCTCACTACCCGGCTGCACGTCGTCGGCCCGCAATACCTGCCGGTGCGGATCGAGGCGACGGTCGTTCCCCTGACCGATCAACTGGAGTCCGATGTGAAGACGAAGGTTGCGCAGGCGGTGAAGGATTTCTTAGACCCGCTCACCGGCGGTGACCAGAGAAACGGATGGCCATTCGGTCGTAACGTCTTCGTCTCGGAAATCTATAGCCTGCTCGACCAGCTTGCCAGCGTCGATTACGTCAAGAGCGTCAAGCTGACGACGACCACACCGGGTCGTGAATTGGACAACGCCGCCAACGAGTTGCTCGGAATCGAAGTGAAGTCTTACGAACTGGTCGCAGCGCAGATCACCGACGCTGAGGTGACGGTTGCGCCGTCCTAGCTGGTGGCGATCAGGTTCATCCCAGATCGGATTGCTTCAGATGAAGATGCAAAATCAGCAACTGCTAGTTTGCTCTGATGACAGCGTGGTTGGGTTTACGCCAACCAAGGCGGATGAATGCGATGCCAATTGATCCGAAAGCCGTGAGCAGTTACCTGCAAAGTTTGCCGGCCATTTACAGTGAACCGGCCAATGCCGGTGACGTGTCTTTTCTAGGACGGTTCCTGCTGGCTTTCGAGCAGGTTCTGACCGGACTGCCGGGACTGACTGGCCGCGCGCCTGAGCCGTCGCTGGGGCTGGAAGAGACCATTGCCGCCATCGCCACGCTGTTTGATCCGAAGGCTTCGTGGGATGCCATCCTGCCAGACAAAGAGACGCAGAAGGAGTTCCTGCAATGGCTGGCCGGATGGGAGGCGCTCGGCCTGCGCGCCGACTGGACGGAAGCGCAGCAGCGCGACTTTCTTGCCAGAATCGTGCCGCTCTACCGGCGGCGGGGCACGAAAGAGAACCTCGCGGAATTGCTGCGTATCTACACCGGCTTGAGCCCGGTGATCAGCGCCGTGGATGATTTGGAATTCCAGATCGGCGTGCATTCAAGCATCGGCGTCGACACGAAGCTCGACGGCGGCGCACCGCACTTTTTCCACGTCAGTGTGACGATGTCCAGCCCGGATCAGGAGAGCCTGAAGCGCCAACGGCTGATTGCCACGGCCTTGATCGACCTGCAAAAACCGGCGCACACCGATTATGAACTGGAGATCCGGGCTGATTCGATGCAGATTGGCGTACGTTCGCACATTGGAATCGACACGCTCCTGGGCGACATTCTCTAGCACCTAACATTGAGGAGGGCAGACATGGCCATAAAACGTTTGCATTACTTTGACCATCAGTTTCTTATCGAGGCGGATTTCACCGACGAGCAGAAATACCACCTCGACATGCGCCGGCGCTTGAACCGCGTGCTCTATACGTTTGGCATCGCTGCCGGGTTGGAGGTACTCAAGACGGCGAGCAAAGCGGTCACCGTCAACCCCGGTACTGCCGTAGATCGCGACGGTCGGGAGATCGTATTGGAGACGCCGCAAGTCGTCGATTTGAGCAATGCGGTGCAGTTCCCGCCGGGTGCTGTAGTTTTTATCACTATTACTTATCAGGAGCAAGAAAGCGATCCGAGTCCGGCTGCCAGCGCTCCAGGCAACACGCGCATCACCGAGCAGGCAACGATTCAAGCCGTCACTGCCGCGCCTCCGACTGACGGTACGGTGATTCGACTGGCGAGCATCATTCTGGATGGCGCGGCGAATGTGCCCGGCAATCTCAATGACCAATTCGATGGCGGCGTGCGCCAGGCGGTCTCTCTCAGGGGCGAACGCTGGCCTGCGAGTTTAGCCGGCGTCAGCAATCCGGGCGGCAATATTGCCCTGCTGCCGTCTCAAGCTATCGTCATCACACCGGATGATTCGAACAACCGGATCACCATCAGCGAGAACCATTCGGCGCGCACCGATAATCCGCACGCGACCACGGCGGCGCAACTCGGCGCGCTGTCGAGCGTCGACGGCGTCAGCAATCCGGGGGGCAATATCGATCTGGTTGCGGCGCAAGCCATCGTGCTCACACCGGATGACGCCAACAATCGGATCACCATCAGCGAGAACCATTCGGCGCGCACCGATAATCCGCACGCGACCACGGCGGCACAACTCGGCGCGCTGTTGACGACGGATTATGACCTGCGCCGGCGGTCGCTGGCAGCAGTGGTGTTCTCCCAGGGGAATGCGGACGGCGCTACCACCACCGTCAATGTTGGCTTTCAGCCCAAGGTCGTGATCGTTGTCGGCACGGTTACAGCTAACCTGGGTGGCCGAGCTTACAGCGGCGGTATCGGTGCGTTTGCCTTCACGGATCCGCCAATCGGCGGCACCCTCTTCCAGCGCTGTTCTGGCTTTGGCATAACCCGGACGTCGAATACGGATTGGTTTTCCCGCAGCATACTCGGAACCAACCTGTGCACCGCAACCATTTTTGACAGTGGCGCGGCTCCGGCCCAGGCCGAGAATTTGAACGTCGCCATCCAGACCATCACAGCGAGCGGACTGGTAGCGCTATTTAATCGAGCCATTGCCAGCGCGGGGTTCACCGCACTGTCAAGTTTCAGCATAACGCTCACCCTCATGTGCATGGGTTGAGCGGCCAGACGACATCGTGATCCAGATTACAAATACCTGATCATCCCTGTTGGAGGAGGTTTCGCATGTGGGTTATTTACCTGAAGAAAGATCGCAAGATAGTCGGCCTGAGCGCGGATTGTGAAATTGATCTTCCCAAAGAGTCTGCCATCGAGGAAGTCGTCAAAGGGTTAATCAACCCGGAGCCCCTCAGCAAGTACGAGGCACTCCAGGTGCGTGATCGCGAGCAGGCGCGCGCCTTGCTCCACGCGCCGCGCGAGTTTGTGGTCTTGCGCGAAGTCGCCAAAGGCAATTGGCAAGCCGCCATCGAGGAGCCTAAACGGTCATTCCTGCTGCTCAATTGCGATGCCCCGGACGTGCATCCGGTCGATGGCATACCGGAAATCAAGGCCGACGGTCAAGCGTTTACAACGATCACCGTGCAGAAAAGCGACGAGCAGGGCGTCTTGTTGCAAGGCAAGGGCGACACCGATCAGCTCTACCTGCGCACAGACTATGGCACCTTGTTCAGTGCTGACGGGAAAACGGAGATCAACTCCATCAAGCTCAAAAAAGGTCAGGCGGCTTTTCGCCTGGTTTCGGAAAAGGCCCGGCGGATCGCGACGGTGCAGGTATTCAATGCGGATACTTATGTGCTTGACCGAACGATCCGCATTGAATTCATCTGAACCGTCGACGCCGGTCTGCGGACGAACCCCTCAAGGAGGCATGATGAACCTGCATTTGTTACCCCGTTGGATGAAACCCTGTATGGCGATCTTCCTGGTGTTGGCGTGGCTGATGGCGGGCAGCTTGATGCCACTATGGGCGCACAGCGGTGCGACGCTGACGGCCCCGACTAACGTCGCCCCCGTCCTTGACGGAACCATTGATCCGGCTTGGGGCGCTGGCCTGCCCGAGGGGCCGCTCCCAAACAATTGCTGCGAGTTTACAAACATGACACCGCCGCCGCAAGTCACGTTCTATGCGTTGAACGACGGCACCAATCTCTACCTTGCCTTCGACATTCCCGATAGCTCCGCCAATATTAACGACACCTTGTTTCTATTTTTTGATCCCAACCACGGCGGCGGCAGCAACCCGGCAATCGATGATCGGGCAATCCGTCTAACTTTCAATAACATTGCAGCGGTCAATCAGGTGCCGGATGCGGCATTCTCTTCGGGGACCGGCGCGGCATGGTCGGCACCGGTTGTGGGATTGCCACCCGGTGCAGATGCGAGGTATACGCGCCAGACCGCCGGCACTGGAAAATGGCAGGTCGAAATGAAATTCCCCTTCACAGGACCGACAGTCGGGTTCGCCTTCATCTACCTCAATAAGATCACGGCGATGGGCGTCGATTGCGACGGCAATGGCACCCCTGACCCGACCGACTGCAACGGCGATGGCGTCGACGACGATTTCTACACACGGTGGCCCTCATCGCTGACGATCTCTTCGCCGATCAGTTTGCCTGCGGGGATCGCCGACCCAAGCGCATGGGGCGATTTGAATTTTGGCCCGGCACCACCGACTGTCAGTTTTCTGCCGCCGCTGTGCTGCTTCAGCACAGATATTAGCTTTGTTCCATCAGGCCAGCCTTTCGCGGCGGGCGTCCCGGTGAATATTTTTGCCACGGTTCACAATCTCAGTACCACAACTGCGGCCAATACGGTGAATGTGGAAATCCGTGTCCATAATTTTGGCACGGGCGGCACAGTAATCCCACCTTTCCCTCTTCAAACATCGGTTCCGACGATTCCATCTTCGGGCTCGAATCCGAGCACACCTGTTACGTGGCCTTCGCCGCCGCCGGGGATTCACGGTTGTATCCGCGCCGAAATCAAACCGCCGACCTCTTCCCCTTATCTTATCGCCGGAGGCAGCTCCCTGGTCCAACATAACATAGACGTTGCGCCGCTCTCCAAAGGAAAGCAAAAAGTGCTCGAGTTTTCCACCTTCAATCCCGAAGCGAAGCAGGCAGTGAAAATCATTCTCATGAAGCAAGTGCTGCTGCCGCCTGGGTACGAGGGGCTGAACTTTGAGCTCCAGCAGCCGGAGAGAGCCTTGCAGCCGCAAGAGGAAGTGCATGTGCGATTGGTGGCAACCGTTCCTGATAACGTCGCAGTAAGTAACGTGCCGAAACAGAAGGCGCAAGTGCCGCCCACGGCTGGCGGCATCGCCACGCCGAGATTCCGCGAGCGTAGCGGCACGGAGGCGGTCGCAGTCGAAGTCAAGCCGGGAGATCGCTTGTACGTTGCGGCAACCGGCGAAGTCGACATTGATGGGCGCGGCGACTTACCACCGATTGGCCCCAACGGTCAGGACGTTTCCAAAACGATAGGCGAGCAAAGACCTTTCCTGCTGTCCGGCGAATCGGCGCGGCGCTATGCTGGTGCCTTGATCGGCTCTTTCGATAATTTCGCCAGCAGCTTTGTGATTGGCACCGAAACCACCCTCACTGTCCCTAATGGCATGAAAGAACTGAAGCTGGCAGTTAATGACATGGAGGGGGGGTACGGCGATAACACCGGGACAGGCTTCGAGGTTGAGATTTCAACCCTTTCCTCGGTTAACGCGGGAGGCAACTCAGCGCCGGGGTTCGCCATAGTTCCGGTGGCGATAGCCGCTTCAGCGGCGAAGGTGGACTTGCCGCAGGTGAATATTACCGCCACGTCCTCCGCACGCGTGACTGTCGGTGATGTTTCTTACAATCTGCTGACGAATTACGGCAGTTGCACCTACCAATTTCTAGTGGTGGAGGATGGAGCGGGCAGCCCCAAGGGCCTTTTCGGTCTTCCGAAACTCGGCATTTACGGGCTGTCGTTATTGATCATCATTGTGCTGATTCTCTTGATCCTCCTATTCAGGCGAAAGAAGCACGCCCACTAAGGCTCAAGGGATGGTTTGGCTTGCCCTGGCTGATAGGGATGGCCTCAAGCTGAGATTCCTTGAAGCCGAGCGCCTGGCTCACAGAGGCAGATCAGCGCACAACCCTTTACGAAGGACGCTCGCACCAACTGATGCGATGCGTTGATCGCTCTGGGGTTGTGCGCTGATCTCATAATCAGAAGCAGATGATTTCGCGTTTATAGGCCAATTCTGAACTTCATGTGCTGGCACCTGACTCGTCTAGCGACATCGCGATAGACGAATATAAGACTGTAAGGTATCGCCGTGCGCGCTGCTTTGGCTGTGTGAAGCCGACGCGGCGTCGGGCAAGAAATATCTTCCCTATCCTCACATCGCCCGTTTATTGCTTGTCCTGGCCTCTTTCTTTCAGGACAAATATGCGTTCAAGCCTCCCTCAAGACGACCGGCGGCGTCTTTGCTCATTCCGGATTTTCTCCGCCTTTGGAAGGCGATTTCTCTTCTTCGACGTAGCTAAGAAAATTCACTGCGTTCTGCTCCATGCTCTCCCGGTGATGGTCATACCGCATTACTGTCTTTGGGTCTTTGTGGCCGCTCATCATCTGCACCTGCCGGTAGCTCAGGCCCTGATCCAGTGCTCGCGTGATCGCCGTCCGTCTCAGGTCGTGCGGCGACAGTTTGCCGATGCCGCCGTACTCACCCCAGCGACGGACGATCTGCCAGGCCATGGTCGTCGACAGCGGCTTGTCAAAGATCAACGTACGGTTGTTGATTGATGGCTGAAACAGGTAGCTATCGACGCCGTCACACAGGAGCTTGGCGCGCCGCGCGCCGTCGACTTTCAGATAATGATCGAGGGCCTGTTTCACCTCTTGCGGGAGCGGCAGCGTTCGCTCTCGTCCGCCTTTGACTTTGCACTTTAAGATCCAGCGGCCGTGGCTCCACTTCACCGCTGCGGCTTTCAGATAACAGGCTTCGCCTACCCGCAAGCTGGTGCGCAGCATCAACAGCAGCAAGGCATAATCGCGTGCGCCTTCGGGCTTCGAGCGGTCAGGCCCGGCAAGCAGACAGCTCACCTCTTTGAGGGTTAAGGCTCTGCCGCGCAGGGCTTCGGAGGCCGCAGGCGGAGGCACCAACTTGGTGAGCGCCGGATTTGAACTGACATAGCCGCCGGCCTTCAGGTAGTCGAATAAGGAGCGGATGACCGACAGCTTGAAGCGTATGGTGGCCGAACTCTTCTTGGCCTTGATTAGATGGTCGCGCCATTGTTGCACATCTACGGTCGTCACTTGGGCCGGATGCCGAGCTTGGAGGAAGTGAAAGAATTCCAAAACTACCCGACGGTAAGCGCGGCGAGTCTCCTCTGACACAGATCGTTGTACAAAGGGGGTGACGGTCTTGGGATCAAAGCGTTCGTAACTGAGAGCGCCCTGCGGCACGGTAATTAGAGAAGCGGATAGATTTTGGGAATCACTGGCCATGGAGCAGTCCTTAGTGAAAAATCGCCGGATGGGCAGCCAGAATCATTGCCTTGGCGCGGGCAAAAGTCAAGATTTATTAAGAAAAAGCGATTTACCTTAAATACCGCTATCGATTCCCCTTTTTGTAATAAGTACTCCTTTTGAACCAACAGTTGATGTTTCGTGAAACGGCGTGAAACGTTCTTTAAGAAGGCCACTTGTCTTTCCGTGGGAGACCTATTGTTCGGCGTCGCCGGTCAAAAACTTCGATCTGATGAGACAAGCGCCGATGCGAGCTAGACGACATCAGCAAAAGACGGGAGAAATCAGCAAATTGCTGAACGTCTAAACAAAGAGTTCTTCCCTCTATTTGAGCGACGGATGCTTACAAGGTCGCACCCCTTTGTCCAGGTTCTTTGGATCGACATAGATATGCCCGCTGCCGCTACAGTCGGGGCATCGGCTAATATCAATATCTGGTTTCAAGAATGTCTCTATCAGCGAATCGACCTCGCCGCTTCGAAAGATTTTTGTCGCGTAGCCTCCGGGGTTGGTAATTCCCTGCCCTGAGGTTTTTAAGTGATCGGCGTAGCGCCGGCATTCTTCCAATGTGAAATGTGAGCCCACACTCACAGCAGCCTGTGTTTGTGTGTTTTCTATTTGTGTTGTTGTTTCTATTATGTTGGTCTGTGGGACCAGTCTGGTCTCTCTGACCAGTCTGGTCTCTGCGGCCAGTCTGGGCGGTGGGACCACGCTGAACTCAATTCCCTGCTCTTTCTGGTAGCCGATAATGCGATTGGATTTACTGATCAGTCCTTTCTGCTCTAAGCGGCCAGTCGCGCGCTGGGCGCTCTTTGGACTCATGCCTGTCCGCCGTGCGATGCCCTGATAACTGATGATGCAACTCGGTTTATTGAAGCCCCAGGACAGCCTGTATAAAGTTTCGTGAACGGCACGCTCGAACGGATCGAGTTGCGGATAGAGGTGATCAAGGACTTGAAAATGAAGCCGGAGAAATCCTTTCACGTCGGGTAGACTGGCCATTAAGTCCAGGCTGCTTTTTAGCTGATCGGTCTGTGAGACCTGACTGGTCTGTGAGACCTGACTGGTCTCAGACCAATCAGCTACGTCATTTGAGACCAGTCTGGTCTGTGGGGCCTGACTGGTCTGTGAGACCTGACTGGTCTGTGGGGCCTGGCTGGTCTCAGTCTGCGGTGACGTTGCAAATTCCGCGTGGCGCTGCTTTACGGGACGAATAAGATCATCATGCGGCATCCGAATGCGTTGCAGGGAAGGGAGCTTGATTGGATGTTTGGGACCCACGGTACGTGGGGATGGGCGCTTATCTTCTTTCCGTTTCGTGTCTGCCATTTTTCCCTCACTTTATGGCGGTGAGCTTGTTTCGCGAGATTTGCAGCCGGTCGAGAACTTCGTCAGTTAAATTCCAAAACTGCTCAGCGGCGCGGTGATTCGGGGCGAACTGCACAACCGCCATCTGAGCCGATGGTGCCTCTGTGATTTTCGAGTACTCATGAATGTTAGTGTCGAAGATAGGCCCAACCATCTCGTGAGCCGCTTCGATCTCATTGCGAGCGCTGAATGATAAATTGCGGTTCGGCTTGTATTTGTTCATCACCGCGCCAAGGCGCTCGAGTTGCGGGTTCATATTCCCCCGCACTTGCTCAATCGTGTAGTCGAGGTCCGGAATCCCTGTGAGGCCGACCACATCAGCTTCACAGGGAATCAGGATGTAATCCGAAGCATTGAATGCGGCGATGAGCAGTTTGCCGAGTTGCGGCGGACAGTCGATGAATACAAGATCATAATCCTGGCAGTGCTCGCGGATCTGATTGCGCAAACGCGGCGTCATATAATCCTGCTGTAGTTCGAATCGCTGCAAGCGAATGTCAGAGGCCACCAGATCGAGGCATTCCAGCGGACTTTGCAGAATGGCCTCAGGAAGCGGTCGCGGCCTGACGCGATGGCCGGTAGACTCAGGTTCGATGAGCACATTTGATAGCGTCAACCATTCCGGCTGCATTTCGATCCAGGTGCGCGTGAGCGAGCCTTGGCTGTCGCAATCGATAGCGAGAACTTGGTAGCCGCGCATGGCGCAGCAGGCCGAAAGCTCGCGCGTGACGGTAGTCTTGCCGACGCCACCTTTCTGATTCGCAACTGCGATGACGATCATATGACAGGTGCCTCCTTCAGCTTCTTGAGATCAGAAAGCTTGAACAGCTTCTTGCGTTTGTCGAGCGGATCCTGCCGGTAGGTTACCGTCCCCTCTTTTGAGAGTTTCCATACCTTTCGCTCCGAAACCCCCAAATACCTGGCGGCTTCGGCGAGCGTGATCTCCTGTCTTTTCATCTCCTTCAACTCCATGCCTGAATACCTGACGATTGCTGATTATATCTGATTTTGGCTGATTATATCTGATCGTTGACAGATGGCAAGTAAAACAGGCTTGATAGCAGCCTTTCAGGAAGAGGTTGTTGCCAGCAACTGCTTAATGCCAGTTCTGGCCATGTCGGCGTTTGACAGCTTGATGGTCAAACAGATTGTAGCCGGTCTTAATCAAGGCTCATAACCGGATCTTAAGGATCTCTCTGGTCTTGGCGAAGCTGAGCGGCCAACTAAACCATGATACTGAAACGATGTGAGAAATATCTAAGAATGGCCTTGATCATGAGGCACGGTGACCGTTACGGTCTTGCTGGTCGAGTTACCGCTGGCGTCAGTGCAGGTGATGGTGATGGTGTAAGTGCGACCGCTGCCTGCACCGGAGCGCTCGGCGCGCAGCCGCACATGATGCGCATCAATAATTTCCCAATCGGGAGCGTTGTCGCCATCACCCAAACCATTAACCGGCTCGTTGCTTGAGACGCTGAGAATGCAATTGGTCGGGCCGCAATTATCTGCCGAAGTGTAATTCACCGTGACATTCACCATCTTGTGGTTCGGCGGCCACAGCACCGCATGGTCAACCGCAACCCCGGTAATCGCCGGCGGTGTGCCATCCACGACATTGAGCGTTGTTGTGCAGGCATTGCTGTTGCCTGCCAGGTCAGTGACCGTCACCGTGATGCTGTGTGATCCTATCCCGACGATTGTCCCTGGCGTTGGAGACTGGGTTAAAACTAACGAGCCCACCGGAGTTAAATTATCCGAAGCTGTGACACTCAGGGCGACATTCGGAATCGTAGCCTGGCAATTCGAGTTGGCTGATAGAGTCATGGGTGCCGGACAAGTGACCGTCGGCTGAGTCAAGTCAATCTTGACTATGCGGCTTTCGAGCGCGCTGATGTTGCCGGCGTTATCCAGAGCGCGGAGGTTGATAGTGGTAATTCCTTCGGCATTGATTGTAACTGTGGCGCTTGCGCCGGCGATGACGGTGACGTTGCCATCATTAGTCCAGTAGCGCAGTTCTTTGATTCCGCTACCGGCGTCGCTACCGGTCAGCGTAACAGTCACCGGAACGGTGTTGTTCCAGCCGTTGGCATTTGCTGGAGGGCTAACACTAGATGCGGCGGTCGGGGGTGTCGTGTCTATGAGGGCAGGGAAGGGCAATAGGACTGCGCCACTGCGGGCCGTGAGCGTCAGGCCCACATTGCCGCCGCTCACTGTGTAAGTCGCGCCACTGAGCGCATCCTGAAGCACGCTGCCATCAGCAAAGTAAGCCGCCACGGGAATGCTCGCCGTGTTGCTAGCGCCGCCGTTGTTAAGCGCTATGACAGCGGTTTCGCCGCCGCCAACGCGAGCAAAGGCAAACGTGTTATTGTCCGTGCTCGAAGGCGTCGTGTCGCCCATCAGTAAGGTCTCGAACGAGCCGTTGCGCAAAGCCTCGTGTTGTTTTCTAAGATGCGAAAGCCTCGTGTAGTACGTCACCTGGCTGTTATCTGTAGGGCCATAAATGCCCGGATTACCGCCTTCGTCTGCCCAAGGATATGGCGCTCGATTGTAGGGATCGTCTTCGGGGCCATTCACGCCGTTTGCGAGCGAGGGCGCATTCAGCGCGCCTTCATCGCCATAATAAATCATCGGCGCTCCGATGTAGGTAAACTGGAAGAGTGCCGCCAGCCTGAGCCGCTCTTTCGCCTGAGTCAATCCGCTGTCGCCTGATTCCGTGAGGACGTACAGCGCGCGGTTCGTATCATGCGAATCGATTAAATTGAGCATTGCTGCCGATGCTTGAGGCGGATAATCTTCGCGTACGGACTTGAGTGCATGGTCGAATTGACTGGGCGTGAGGGCGACAATCGCGTTGCTGCCGTTGTTGTCGTTGTCGCTCCAATTGGCCGCGCCGCGCGCGAAACCTATGACATTTTTGCGGAAGCGATAGTTCATCACCGAATCGAGTTGATCGCCCGCGAGAAACTGGCTGGCGTCGGGAAAGTTCTCGCCAATCAACGGCCCATCCGCTTTATAAGACTTCGCGAACGGGCGAAAGTCATGCCACCAGTTATGCGAGATGTCCGGGGCAACATCGAAGCGCCAGCCGCTCGCGCCGCGATCATACCAATGCTTCATCACGCTGTCGGTGCCGTCGCGGTAGAAGAAATTCCGTACCTCGGCGCTGTCATCCTTGAATGCCGGCAGGCTATCGAATCCGAACCAGCCTTCATAGTTGCTGCCATCACACGGGCCGCTGCCGAAAAAGTTATACCAGCTTCTGTAAGGCGACGCGGAAGACTCGCAGCCGCCATCCGGCGGGGGATTGTAGCGATGGTAGCGGTCAAAGTAGAGACTATCGGAGGACGAGTGATTGAACACGCCATCGAAGATCAAACGTATGCCGCGACGCTCAGCCTCTTTTACCAGAGACTGCAAAGCCGCATCGCCACCGAGCGCCGGGTCGACTTCCAAATAATTATCCGTGTCATAGCGATGATTCGAGCGGGCTTTGAAGATTGGGTTCAGATAAATTGAATCAAATCCCATGCTCTGTAGGTAATCGAGCTTATCTTGAATGCCCTTGAGATCGCCGCCAAAAAATTGCGTGCCGTATTCATTGAAGTAAGGGCCAGGCTGGCGCGGGTCGAAGATCGCTTCGTTCCAGGTGGTGTGCGCAATGGGAGTCTGGTTGCCATAGAAAGTCGGGCAGCCGGTAGTGTTTCCCGCGCGACAGTAATCATTGGTTATATCGCCATTGCGGAAACGGTCAGGAAATATTTGATAGACGTTGGCATTGTGCAGCCACTCCGGCGTCTGGAATACGGGGTCGTAAACCGTGATTTGGAAAGCCGGGAATGGCTCGCTGTCATTTGCCGCACCCTCGCCGCCCTGATTCAGATTGTCGTGATCGTCTGCGTAAGCATCGCTATAGAAAGCGACATCTGCGCCATCCGTGATGCGAAACTTATAGTAGAGAATGGCCGGCGTTGACGGCGTCGCCAGTGTACGCGTCCAGATGTCGTAGAGCACACTGTTCTCAGTGCGATTCTCCAAAAACGCCATCGGAAAATCTACCGGGCCGGTGGTCGTGTCGGTCGCCGGGTCGTAGGTGTAGACGCGCACACTCACGCCATCTACATCGAAGTGATCTGTACGGAAGCGCAGGGTAACGCTGGCTCCTGCGGGCACGGCACCGAACGGGTTGCGATAGTATCCATCAAACGTGTCGTGTCGCAGGCCAAGGAAGTGAATGTCACCTGTCGAACTCGTGCTGTTGATTGAAAACGGTTTTGTGCTCGTCCCATTAGCCGTGCTGTTTACGGTGAAATAATGTGAATAGCTGGCCGAAGTTCCGATGAACGCCCCGGCATTGTCTTGCGGCACCTGGCCGTAAACAAATCCGCCCGATGATGTCAGATAGCCGAAGAAGAGAAATGATGCTGGCCTTCCCCCACCGGTGATTGCTGACCATGGAATCGAAAGCTCGCGCACGTTGCCGGGGCCGGAAGCGTAACTGCCAACGAAGGCCGTTTGCGATGACCAGCCGCCTGAGCCATTTGCCGTGCGCAGTTCGCGATAGCCGTCTTTGAAGTAAGTGACAAAGTCTGCTCTGAAGGGAAGCGATGAAAAGCTCGTGTTGTCGTAATTGAATCCGACGAGATTGCCGTTTGAATTATCGCCTCCATTGACAGGCGAGGTCGGATTCTTATCAATGTAGATCACCGCAGCTTCGCCAAGGTTGGCGTTGGTAATGCCTACATAAAGATTATTATCGTCCCAGGTCATATACCAGTTTTGACCGGTTCCGGTGCTTTGCTGGTTTTGACCATCTATGTGAACGCCATACTCATTCGAGCTGATCAGGCCATCTACGGCAGGGGTAGCGAATTGCGCTTGCACCAGTCGTAATGACATAGTCAGCGAAAGTAAGGCAATCATTATTAAAAACAAATGTAATCTACGCATCATATTTCTCCTTCACGCGGCGGCGCAATGCTTAAAGGGCCTAGAGCGGTTTGCAGATCAGCTTAGCCAGAGACTCAGCCACGAAGCCACCAAGGCACCAAGAATCACCATTGGTTGTGACCCTTGGTGCCTTTGTGTCTTGTGGCATAGGCTACACTAAATTGAAAACTGCTCTAAGTAATTCAAGGCCCTTACCGATAGTCGTTCAATTACCAAAATGCCAGCGCCGATTGACCGGAGCAAAGAATATGCCCTGTCATATATACTGTCAATCCTCGTTCAGAAACTTCTCATAATCGGTAATCGGTGGTTGTTCAGTTAGCGCCGGGTAATAACTAACACGGAGGATAAAAAATTACTTCTCAAATCATCCGGGCGGTAGGATTCGGAGTCGGACGCGCCGCCAGCCCATATCAACAAAGGGGCCGGTTCGTCGCCCCGCTCGTAAAGCATTGTGGTGCGCCGGTAGGCGGTTAGGCTCGCCTCACTCGTGCCGCAGAGCGATCATGGGATCGACTTTTGTCGCTCGCCGCGCCGGAAAATAGCAAGCTAACAACGCCACGCTCGCTAATAACATGGCATCCAGGACATAGGTCAGCGGGTCGGTCGCGCTCACATCAAATAGCATGCTCTTCAGTAACCCTGTCAGCGCCAAGGCCCCAAACAGTCCAATGACCAGGCCGAGCATAACCGGCATCATCGCCTGCCTGATCATCAGTCGCGAGACCTCTCGCGTCGTCGCACCTAAAGCCATGCGAATGCCGATCTCGCGCGTCCGCTGCGCCACCGCATAGGAAACCACGCCGTAGACGCCAATGCCGGCCAGCCCTAACGCCAGCGTCCCGAACAGGCCGAGCAACAGCAGCCCGAATCGCCGCCGCGCCAACGAGTCGGCCACCCAAGCATCCAGCGACGCCGTCAGGAAAACCGGCTGATCTTTGTCCACCGCCGCCACTGCTGCTCGCACCTCACTGGCCAGGTTCGATGCCGGCAGCGCCGAGCGTACAAGCAGGAAGTTGGCCGGAGAAGGCACCTGCTCGACCGGCATATAGATGTGTGGTCGTTGCGGCTGATCGAGTCCGGCGTTGCGTGTGCTCTTGACTATACCGACCACCTGACGCCAGACCCGGTGATCATCAGAGAGACCGATGCTCAAACGCTTGCCCAGCGGGTCTTCGCCGGGCCAGTAACTCTGCGCCGCCGCTTCACTGATGACGGCGATGAGCGGCGACTCTGCGGTGTCGTGTTCAGTGAAGCCTCGGCCACGCAATAGCGGAATCCCCATGGTCTGCATGAAATCCGAAGTAACGACGCTCACCTCGGATTGCATGGCCGCGTCAATCGTCGTCACTGGCGGGCGGCCTTCGATGCGAACTTGATCGCCGCCGCTTTGCCCGCTGAACGGCAGCGTATCGGTGGCGGCGGCTGATTCAACACCGGGTAAGGCTCGCACACGTTCAATCACGCGGCGATAGAATTCGATCTTTGACGGCACGTCCGGGTATCGCGCCTTTGGCGGCAGGACGACCGCCGCGAGTACCTGATCGGCGCGAAAGCCCAGATCAACATTGGTCAAGCGCACGAAGCTGTTCAGCAGCAAGCCTGCGCTCAGCGTCAGAATCAACGCCAGCGCCAACTCCGCGACGATCAGCGCGCGGCCAGCCGCACTGCGTTTTCCGCTTGATGTGCCGGATGTTTGTTTCAGTCCTTCATTCAGATTGCCGCGCACGGCTCGCCAGGCGGGTGCTATGCTACAGAGCAGACCTGCAAAGACACTGACGGCCAAAGAGAAGCCAAGGACGCCAACATCAAGGCGCGTGTCGCTTATCCGTGGGATCGCCTGCGGGCTGAGGCGCAATAACACCGGCAGGCTCAAGCGGGCGATCAGCACACCGACCGCGCCTCCGGCGAGCGCCAACAACAAGCTTTCAGTCGCCGCTTGCTGAATGAGTCGTAAACGAGAAGCGCCGAGCGACTGGCGAATCGCCATCTCGCGGCGGCGGCCATCAGCGCGCACCAGCAGCAGGTTGGCGATGTTGGCGCAGGCGATCAAAACGACGGCTCCGACAGCGCCGAGCAGAATGAGCAAGGTCAGCCGCACGTCGCCGACGACCCGATCTTTGAGCGAGATCAGCCGCACATCACGATCAGCGTTCGTCTGCGGATAGTCGCGCGCCAGCCGGGCGGCGATTTGACTCATCTCGGCCTGCGCCTGTTGGATAGTGACACCGGGTTTGAGCCGCGCAATCGCGCCATAACCGGCATCGGCGCGATCCAGCTTGCTGGTATCGATGCCGAGCGGATACCAATAACCCATCTGCTGTGACGGCAGCTTCGCTGTCGTCGGCATTTTGAGCGGAAAGTTGAAACCGGGCGGCATGACGCCGACAACCGTGTAATTTTCCTGGCTCAGGCGAACGCTGCTGCCGATGATCTCCGGGTCTGTATTGAAGCGGCGACGCCACAAGTCATCACTCAAAATGATGACGTGATTGCGCCCCGGCTGATCTTCATCAAGCGTAAAATATCGACCAATCGCCGGCGACACGCCGAGCGTGGGCAATAGGTCAGCCGACACGCGCAAGCCATAAATCGCTTCCGGCAAATCGCCTTCACTGAGATCGAGCACCGCGTAGCCGTAGACGCCCAAGCGTTCGAGGCTCTGGCTCTGCGCTTGAAAATCCGCCACGTCACGGGCCGCGATCCACTCCTGCGAATGATCTATGGATGGGGCATAGAAATGAAATTGCAGCAAGCGATCAGCCTGCGCATACGGCAGCGGTCTTAGCAATACCGATTTAACGACGCTGAAAATAGCCGTGTTCGCCGCGATGCCGAGCGCCAGCGTGAGGACGGCAATGAATGTGAAGCCCGGCTGTTTCAGCAGCATACGCGCGCCATAGCGCAGATCCTGCAATAGCGTTTCAAAGAAAGACCCCATGCCAACCTCCCCGGTTCTTTTCTATACGGCTGTCCGCTACGCTTCACAAACTGTTCACACCAGAGGCTGAAAATAGATAGCGGCGGCAGCACAACTTTCCCTTATGTACATGGCCTCCTGTAGACTGTCTATAGGCTGTCATAGTCTTTTTCCTACCGCCTGTCAATCGGATTGAGCGTATCGTTGTGGAATCCTAAACATTGTAATTACGACTGAATCCCTAGGAATTCAAGGTGCCGCGCTGGGGTTGCCTTGCTGATTGAGGTCAACGGCCAGCACCTTCGACCCGGTGGCGGCGAGAGTAACCGCAACCTTCAACGCACAAGTGGTTTTCGAGCAGCCGCCTTTGTGATTCGCAAGTACTATCGTCTTCATGGCAATACCACTATCTCTAAGCAGAACGAATTTCATATGCCTTCGAGCCGGGCTCGGAAGGGAACCGATTCGATGGCTGGTTCCTGCCGGGCGATGGTCTTGGGGCTTGAGCAATTATCGCACTTGCACCATGTAACGGAAGTCGTTACACTGCGTCAAGCGAAACGGATGATAAAATCTTTTCGTCAAAAAGGCTTGAAGCGCTTGTTTGTAACCGGTGATCATCGCGGCGTGCCTCCTGGACTCGCTCCGAGAATCAGCAGGTTGCTGGACGCGCTCGATATTGCGGAGAAGGTTGTTGATTTGAACCTACCAGGCTTCGGCTTGCACGAGTTGAAAGGGAATAGGAAAGGAATCTGGGCGCTGAAATTAAACAAGAATTGGCGCATCACGTTTCGGTTTGAATCCGGCAACGCATACGACGTCGATTTAGAGGATTACCACTGATGAGCACGAACATGCTGAATGGCAGAAAGCGGCGTCCGACGCACCCGGGCGCGATCTTGCGGGAAGACATTTTGCCGGCGGCAGACATCACCCAGACGGAGTTGGCGAACATGATGGGCGTGTCCCGGCGCGCGGTCAACGAGCTGTGCCAGGAGCGCCGTGGCGTGTCCACAGATATGGCTCACCGCCTGGCGAGGGTGTTCAGCAACTCGCCCGAGTTCTGGCTGCGCATGCAGCAGGCCGTCGACATCTGGGATACTCTCGAAGCCAATAAGCGCGAGTACGAGAAGATCAAACCTCTAAAAGTTGCTTGACCTATGCGGGAAACATAGCCGTCCTGGTCATCTTCGGCCCGTAGCACAACGCAGTGTTTGATGGTCAAATAACTTGTTTTTGTACGTATACTTATTTTAAGCGTCCGATAACGAAAGACGATTCGACGTTATCGGACGCTTTTGGCTTCGCTGTATGATCCCGCCGCCGCCGGCCCGCTCACCGGACTCTGCTACACGCTCGACGTGATGCCTGTCGGCGAGCCCTCATCACTCGCCCTACCGTTGAGCGTTGCGGACTTCTTGGCGGTGAATCATTACGCTTACCCTTCACTCAATCGAAAACTGATTAGCAATAGAATGCACCGGTGTCACGCTCCACCAGTCTGCTTTTCGGTTTGATTTCACCAGAGTAGCCTTATGACGTTTTCGGCATTTTTCAACCAGTAATAAGTTTTGTGCCTCGATGTGCGACAAGTGTCCCGTTGCCTCACGTAGAAATCTAAGCGAAAGGTGATTCGTTGCCTCACCCGAAAATCTAAACGAAAGCTATCGCAACCTATCCCTTGCGGCTAGCCGCAAGTCGCGCCGCATTCTGCCTAGCCATCTGCTTCATGCCGGCGATCTCGATCAGTCGGCTTTGTAGGCAGCTGATCCCTCTCCTCAACTCTGCCGGGTTCAACTGCTCATAGTGTTTTTGGTGATCGAGCGTTCTTCCTTCACCGTTAGCCGCATCCTAGCCTCCCAAGCGCAAATAGTTGGAAGGCAATTTCGTTTAGATTTTCAGATGAGGCAACGATTCGTTTTCATTTAGATTTTGGGTGAGTCAATTCGAGTGTTTGACAAGCTTAGTGAAGCATCGTACAATCGCATCGCTCTTTAAGTACGCTGGAGTTGGAATCCTTAAAGATAATGTCTTGCGGCAAGTTACAAGTTATGCCGGTTTGCCTCATTTGCCTTAATCAAATTTCTTCGATTCCAGTCTATTTAATATTGACACTGAGTATGGTCGGTTCTTGCCATTTAGTTTTCTCGTTTTTCAGAGTTTCAAGTGCGACTAAAGCATGGCGATAACCCGTCATCGGCCTTTATGCGCGAGAATATGGTTATCGTCGTTACTTCAACCTCACTAGACCCACGACCGAAAGGACAAGAGCGATGCAATATGCAGATATTTTTTCACGATGTAAAAGGCCGGGCTCATCTACTAATGGCTGGCTTGCCAAACTCCCTATCGCATCGCTTTTGCTACGAACACGAGCAATTCATACCTTTGTACGACAATCGAGATTAGAGCCGTAAGCGCTCGTGGTTGCCACGAGCTAGGGCCTCATCTAGGGCTTTCAAGCAGTTTCTTTCGGGGTGAAAGACTCAAGCATCGGCAAGCGCCAAACTGATGCCAAAGGTCGTAAGCATGGTAGAAGCGGCTGAGACAAGCACATCACATAAGATGGAAGCGGCAGCTTACGCGACCAGTTGGGAGCACCTTGCAGATGAATTGCGGTGCCTAGATCTACATCTGCACCGTCAGGTCGTCATGCAGCGACCCGAACAACCCGCCGACCCGCTCGCCCTCTTCAAAGGGCTTGTGCTTTCGGAAGCCGAGGTTGTCGGCTTACTCACGCAGACATCCAATCTGGACGCCGGCCAGGAGCCTCAAGATTCTAATGCCGCAGAGCCGCAAGCCATTGCCCAGGCCGTTAGTCGAATCGAAAATGAAATGGCCGAGCGCCGGGCTGCCAGTTTGCAGGCGGGGATTTATCTCTCACTCTCACAGCTAGCGCAATTATTTCACCTAACCCGCTTTGAAGAACGCTGCTTAATCATCTGTCTGGCTCCAGAGCTAACGCGCAAGTATGAAAAGCTCTATGCCTATTTGCAGGATGACGCCACCTGTAAGAAACCGAGCGTCGCGCTCATGTTTAGCCTGCTTTGTCAGAGCCGGCCAGAGGAATTGGTTGCAAGAGCAGTGTTTGCCCCCTCATCTCCTCTCTCGAAATATCGTCTTTGTAATATGAACGACAATGGGGCGGACGCCCCCGTGCCGTTGCCATCGCGTTGGCTCAAGCTGGATGATCGAATTACCAATTTTCTGTTGGGCTTCGGGCAGATCGATGCGCGGCTGGAAACGGTCGCCCGGCTCGTTTCTCCGCAAGCCGAAGGGAACCGGACGACAAGAGATGAAGAGGTTTACAGCCGGGTGCGGCGCTTTGTGCGCACTCATTTTGCGAAAGTGCCGTCGGCCCGTCGCGGTCTCATTTTCTATTTCCATGGCCCCTCGGCGACAGACAAGCAATCCGTCGCCGAGGCGGCTTGCGGAGATCTCGGCTTGCCCTTGCTGATCGCCGATGTCGAGCAGATGTTGAGCGCGCAATACCCATTCGAAGAGATCTGTTGGCTTCTTGGACGTGAATCATTACTGCAACCGGCGGCATTGCTGCTGGAAAACACGGACGGCCTGCTTGCCGAACCTGACAAACATCAGGTGCGCCTTAAATCACTACTTGAAGCGATTCGAACGTTCTCGCAGTTGACCTTCATCGTGGGCACTCGCCCTTGGCAACCGCCACGCAAGCTGCATGAACAACGATTCGTCTCTGTGGAATTCAAACTACCTGATGCCCGCACCGCCAGGCAGCTTTGGGAAACGCATCTCAATGCCTGTGAAGGTCTCGGAAACGATGAGGCGGAGATGGCTCTCGCCAGTCGCTTCCGATTCACAGCGAGCCAGATCCAAGAGGCTATTGAATCCGCCAAAGACCTGGCCGACTGGCGAGAGCCCGAAGACGGGCGCGTCACGATGGCTGACCTCAATCGAGCCAGCCGGGTGCTGTCAACTCCAAAACTCGGCGCTCTGGCACGAAAGATAGACGCCAGGTACTCCTGGGACGAGATCGTCTTGCCAGAGGATCAATTTGTGCAGCTCAAAGAACTCTGCAATCAAGCGCGATGGCGACACCGGGTCTACGGCGATTGGGGCTTTGATCGCAAGCTCTCGCTCGGCAAGGGGCTGAACGCGCTTTTCTCTGGGCCGCCGGGCACCGGCAAGACTATGGCCGCCGAAGTGATCGCCGGCGAATTGCAACTGGATCTCTATCAGATAGATCTCTCGCAGGTGGTCAGCAAATACATCGGCGAGACCGAAAAGAACTTGCACCAGATCTTCGGCGAGGCGCAGGCGAGCAATGCGATACTATTCTTCGACGAAGCCGATGCGCTGTTCGGCAAGCGCTCAGAGATCAAGGATGCACATGATCGCTACGCCAATATCGAGGTGGGGTATTTATTACAGAAGATGGAAGAGTACGAGGGGATTGCCATTCTAGCTACCAATCTGCGCGATCATCTGGACGAAGCCTTTGTGCGGCGGATGCAATTTATTGTTGAGTTTCCATTTCCTGGTGAAGCCTATCGCCGGCGCATCTGGGAAGTCATCTTCCCGCCAGAAGCTCCTTTGGACCGCGATGTGGATGTCGGCGTGCTGGCGCGCGAGATCAAACTGGCGGGCGGAAACATCAAGAATATCGCGCTGGCAGCCGCATTTTATGCCGCCGCCGACGGTGGCCGAATCGTCTTGTCGCACTTGCAGCAAGCAGCTCGGCGCGAGTTTCAGAAACTCGGACGAACCTGGGATGAGGGTTGGCGGACAGTCAGTTGATATTCGCCGCGAAACTATGTTTGGCGGGAATGCCTGGCGACGGGCTGTCCTGGCAGGGGCTCTCCGAGGTTCCCGCCTCGTTGCGCCCGTGAGGTCTCGACTTGGTTGATTCGAGACTATGATTTCGGATTCGATAGAGGAGCCATCATGCGATTGAAATCATCTCAGAGGGAGAAAGAAGCAATTGTAGCGAAGCCTACATTAAGATCACGGCCCCAGCCCGCCGCCCAAAAGACGAAGATGAGCAGCCCAGAGGGGGCCTTGTCCACCTTTCAGCGCGCCTACGGCAATCGCTCCCTGCAACGCTTGCTACGGTCGGGATTCATTCAAGCCAAGCTTAAAATCAGCCATCCGCAGGATGCCTATGAACAGGAAGCAGACCGCGTAGCGGATCAAGTCATGCGTATGCCGAATCCTGCGATGACCGGAGCAGCCGGGGTATTTGGACAGGCGGCATTGCCGCAAATCCAACGCGCGTGCTCCGGGTGCGAGGATGAGCTACACCGCCAGGCGGATGAAGAAGAGGGCGGGGGCGCAGAGCATTTGGTCGATAATGATATGCCAGCGCCAGATGAGATGACTGAAACGCCGGCCTCATTAGTCGCGCAAAACCAGCCGCAGGCTCAGGTGCAGCGGGCGTGCGGAGCTTGTGCGGAAAAACAGGAGATCCGGGCGAATGAAGTTTCTGAGCCGTTATCGGCAGACAGCTTTGAGCCCATACAGAATGGCGGCCATGCGCTCGCCCCGGCAGCGCGGGCCTTCTTCGAGCCTCGATTCGGGCATGCATTCGACCGCGTGCGGATACATACGGATGCCCATGCGGCGGAATCGGCGCGGGCGGTGAATGCGCTGGCTTATACGGTCGGACACAACATCGTCTTCGGAGCCGGGCAGTATAAGCCCGACACCTCAGAGGGGCGACGGCTCATAGCCCATGAGCTAACCCATGTCGTGCAGCAGGGGGCAGCGCATGTCCTTAAACCATCTTCAGAGCAGCCGCCTCATCCCCTTCGAATTCAGCCAACGCCGAGCAGTGTTACGATACTGCATCGCTGGCACGTCAATGGCCCTGCCGCCGGTAACACAAACACCATTGTCTGTGATGGTAAAGACGGGGTCACTACTCAGTTGGGCGCTACCGGAAATGCAGACCAGACCAGATGCCTCAGCGACTGCATTCGCAAACACGAAGAAAGCCATAGGGCAGACGCGCTGGCTGGGAACGCCGATCTTTGCAAGGGCAAAGCGGCCAATAGCCAGGTGACTTTTAACGGCGAGCAGAAAGCGTCGGAATTCAAGGCTTATGATGTTGAGATCAATTGCCTGACCCCGCAGATCGATAAGGTTGGCGAAGTATGCAAGAAAATCATTCAAGATCGAATCACCCAGATAACGCCAATTCGTGACTCGTTCAAATGAACGCTCGTGGCGGCGACCAGATCGCCCGCCATCCGGATCTAAATCCGCTATTGTGGACGAGCAAAACCTCATGGGAAGGTGAAGAAACCTATGCAAGCCTCCTTAGAAATCGCCGTACGAGGCCAGAGTTCTCCCGATTATCATCTCGCGATCACGCTGACAAATAGTTCAGCCGAGGCGTTGACCACTTATGAGCATGCGCTGCCTTGGGTCGGGCATAACAGTATGCTGTTAGTCGCCGTCAAGACCGACGCTGTCGGTACGATCCTTGAGAAGGTCTCTCCTGTAGATGACCCAGGACCAGCAACAGTCACCATTCAACCCGGTCAAACTTCCGCAGGCAAGATCCCCCTGGTGAGCCGATTCCCCGGCTTCCTTGAGGCGCTCGCCGAACGGGAGGTGATCGTGTTTTGGAGCTACCAATTCCAACCCGTAGGTCTCGCTCCGCTGCCCAGAATGGCGGGATACGTGCTCTTTGCAAAGTCGACCAAGGAGTAGTCAACCCATAGCCGATAATGTATAGAAGATCACAAGAGAGTTGAGCTCGAAGGCTAGTTATGATCCGTGACCTAAGCTTGACATTGCAGGCGGTTTTGGAAGACCCGGCGCTGGCGGCGTCGTTTCCAGAACTGGCGGCGTCACAGATCGTCTTTGATCACCCTTCTGACTCCTTCAATCCGGCGCAGACGACCATCGATCTGTTTCTCTACGACCTTCGCGAAAATATGGAATTGCGCAGTAATGAGCCGACCTATGAACGTCTCAACGGGCAAACGGTGATTCAGCCGCCGCCGCTGCGCGTCGCCTGCTCCTATTTGGTCACTGCATGGCCGGTCGGCGGAACTGACCTGGCGCTGCAAGAACAGCGGCTGCTCAGCCAGGTGCTGCAAGTGCTTTCACGCTATCCGAAGATTCCCGATTCATTCTTGCGGGGCAAACTCATAGGGCAAGAGCCGCCCTTGCCGATGATGACTTCGCAAGCCGACGGCTTGAAGGAGCCGGCAGAGTTTTGGACGGCCATCGGCAACAAACTTCGCCCGTCTATCTCAGTAACCCTGACCATCAGCATGGAGGTCATGGCAGCGGTGACTGCGCCAACCGTAATCACACAGGAAATCCGCCTCGGCGAACGAACCGCCGCCGACCAGGAAGCGATATCGCCGCCGACGCTAGAGACCTTCTTCCGAATCGGCGGACGGGTGATCGATGCCGGCAATTTGCCGGTTGCCGGCGCGGCAGTCACGCTGGTCGGAACCGGCTTCGCGGCCCGCACCGATACGGACGGGCGTTACACCCTCGGCATGATGGCCGCAGGCAATTACACCTTGCATGTGCAAGCAGGCGCGACGACCAAGGAGGTCGCTATCACTATCCCGGCTCCGGCTGGGAGCAACTATAACATCCAGTTGTAGCTTAGAAACCTATCCATAAGGAGGAAGGCTATGCCACAGTATTTATCACCGGGCGTCTATGTCGAAGAAGTGCCTTCGGCAGTTAAGGCGATTGCGGGAGTTAGCACCAGCACAGCCGGATTCATTGGGCTTGTCCCGGATGCGTTCACCATCCCAATCGAGGCCGTCACCAACGAACCGCTGGGCACCGGAGACGGAGCCAACACGACCTTTGAGCTTCGCAACTATCCGGTTCAAACCAGTGGCGGGACATTCCAGGTCCGAGTCGACGGCACCTCGGCCTCCGCCACACTCTCAAACAACGACGCCACCAAGGTATCGACGGCGACGCTCGCCGTCGCGCCCGCCGCCGCAACCCGAATCACCGCCGATTATCAGGTCATCAGCGCCTTTTCGCCGATAGCCTCGGGCCAGGTCAGGCTCTGTACCAACTTTAGCGAGTACAAGAAATTCTTCGGCGATTTTTCAATCGACGTTGGGCATCGCAATCTCACGCAGGCCGTCTTTGGTTTCTTCAACAATGGCGGCACCCGTTGTTACGTCGCGCGCGTCAAGGGGACGGTGGAAGTCGACGCCGTCTTGTTGAAGTTCGAAGCCATTGATGAAATCGCCATTGTCGCGGCTCCTGGCATGGTCGATGCCGCTGTGCTGAGTTCAATCGACACGCACTGCCGGCAGAAGACTCAGGATCGCTTTGCGATCTTCGATACACATGAAACCGTCGAGACTCTTGGGGTTCTCGACACGACGCTGCTCGATCCGTCGAACGCCGCCAATATTCTGCCGGGCAACTCCGATTACGCTGCTCTCTACTTCCCCTGGATTCAAGTTTTCGACCCGGCCACGAAGATACAGAATCCGACCGGCGACGGGCTGCAAATGGTGCCGCCCAGCGGTCATATCGCCGGCATCTATGCGCGCGTCGATACACAACGCGGCGTCCATAAAGCGCCCGCCAACGAGCCCATACTCGGGGCGCTCGGTTTAAAATACGGGATCAGCAAATCGCTGCAAGATGGCTTGAATCCACAGGGCGTCAACTGCATACGCGATCTCAACGGCAACATTCGCGTCTGGGGAGCGCGCACGTTGGGCGGCAATGCCAACGCCGATCTGAAGTACATCAATGTTCGGCGCACGCTGTTGTTCTTGCGAGAATCGATTGACGAGGGCACGCAGTTTGTCGTCTTCGAGCCTAATGATCCGGGCCTCTGGCAAAAGATCACCCGCAATGTAACGGCTTTTCTCACCAATGTCTGGCGCTCGGGGGCGCTCTTTGGTACGACGCCGCAAGAAGCCTTCTTCGTTAAGTGCGACGCCGAGACCAATCCGCCCGAAGTCCGCGAACTGGGCCAGGTGATCACCGAGATCGGCGTGGCCATCGTGCGCCCTGCCGAGTTCGTCATCTTCCGCATCAGCCAATTTACCGCGCCGGGCAAATAGGCCGGAGGGAGCATGACACGGACTTACCAGACTCCAGGGGTCTACCGGGAGGACGTTTTCGTCAAGCCGGCGACCCAACTGCCGACCGGCGTGGTTGGCTTCGTCGGGTTCGCCGATAGCATCAGTGCGGGCGGCGTGGCGCTGAATGCTCCCGTGGCTCTGCATCGCAAAGAAGATTTCACGGTGTTATTCAGCAGCCGGGCTGAGAGCTACCTAAACGAATCGGTCACCGGCTTTTTCGACAACGGCGGCGTGCGTTGCTATGTGGTGCGCGCCGACCCGGATGCCGGCGGCGGTCGCGCCAAGGCTTTGCAGACCGCCATCGCGACGCTCGCGCCGTTGACGGATCTCGACCTGGTGGCGGTTCCCGATGCGATGAGCTTGCTTGACGGCGGACAGTTGGATATAGCCGCCATCAAGCAAGTGCAGCAATATACGCTGGCGCATTGTGCCGAGCAGGGCGACCGCCTCGCCATTCTCGATGCCCTGCCGCGAAACAGCTTGCCCGGAACCGTAGCCGAGTCTGTGCTGAAGCAACGCGACGACCTCACCATAGGGCAAGCCGAGCCGGTTAATGGAGCGTTGTACTTCCCTTGGATTCAAACGCTCACTTCGGGTAATCACTTCGTCCCGCCGTGCGGTCACGTCGGTGGCATCTTTGCCCGCTCGGATGCCCGTGTAGGCGTCTTCAAAGCGCCGGCTAACGAAGAAATCGCCGGCGTCCTTGACCTGGATACGAACGTCGACAACGGTCTTCAGGATGAGCTTAATCCGCAAGGCATCAACTGCCTGCGGGCCTTTCCGCGACGCGGCATTCGCGTCTGGGGGGCGCGCACCTTGAGTCGTGATCCCAACTGGCGCTACATCAATGTTCGCCGGCTCTTTCTGACCTTGCGCCGGTGGATTGACCAGAACATGGGATGGGCGACCTTCGAGCCTAACGAGCCGCGTTTGTGGGTGCGCATTCAGCGCGAGTTGACGACTTATCTGAATAGACTGCTTCAGGACGGCGCGCTCAAAGGAGCAACGCCGGCTGAAGCCTTCTATGTGAAGTGTGACGCCGAGACCAACCCGGATGACTTACGCGAGGTTGGCGAGGTGGTGACAGAGATTGGCCTGGCACCACTGACTCCGGCGGAATTCATCGTTGTACGAATCATTCATCGCGGCGGCGCTAGCGCAGTCTCATAAGCAACGCGCATCCAAATTATCGGATCACGTCGCACGCCCGTCGAAAGTGAAACGACCTGGCTCTAAATTCAATTAGGAGGATTTTCAATGCCTACCGGAAGTCGAGTTGACCCTTATCGTGGCTTCAATTTTCTAGTCGAGATCGACGGCATCACGCAGGCCGGCTTTCAGGAAGTTAGCGGACTGGATGCGAGCACGGACGCTGTCGATTATCGCGAGGGCACTGACCCCAATCACGTACGCAAGCTGACGGGATTGAACAAGTATTCGCCCATCATCCTCAAGCGCGGCATCACCGATTCGGATGAGTTGTGGAAGTGGCGGCAGACCGTCATCGATGGCAAGACGGAGCGCAAGAACGGCTCGATTGTGCTGCGCGATGAGACCGGCGCAGAAAAGATTCGTTGGAATTTTTCCAACGGCTGGCCGACTAAATGGACAGGGCCCGGCTTCAATGCGACGAGCACGGCGGTGGCCGTCGAAACGCTTGAAATCACCCACGAAGAACTGAAGAAAGCCTGAAGTCGGGCTCCAGGTCGTTGTCGCCTTCATCGGCGGGCCGAGCGAAGAAAGAGCGCCGGGGAGACCTGGCCAATCCTTCATGCGGCCAGAGCGAAAAGGCGTCGCCCCGGCTTTTCGCAAACCGTTCAGGGTGCCCAGGCATCCTGAACGGCATTGGCGGCAGGCTCGATGCATTCGCCGGGATACCACAAAGGAATCTTCGGATTCTTTAAAAGTTTTATTTGTGGTAGAAACTACAAGACCTCATCGTGTCAGCGATGAGGTCTTAGGGAGCATAATGCTGCAAACCGAATTCGCATTCACGCTGCCGCTGGGCTACGTTGATGGCGAAGGCAATTTACACAAAGAGGGCATCATGCGCCTGGCGACGGCCTTCGACGAGATTGCCCCGCTCAAAGATCCACGGGTACATAATAACCCGGCCTACCTGTTGATCATCCTGCTCTCGCGAGTTATCACGCGGCTCGGAACATTGGAGCAGATCAATCCAAAGGTGATCGAAGGTCTATTTGCCGCCGACCTGGCTTATCTGCAAGACGCCTATCGCCGGATCAATGAGAATGGCCACAGCCTGGTGCGCGCCCAATGCCCGCACTGCGACAAGCAGTTTGATCTGGAGTTGACCGGCCTGGGGGGGCCTGGCGCTACCCCTTAGAGCGGCTCTATGAGGAGGTAGCGTACATTGCATATCACTTTCACTGGCCGCACGCCGAGATTCTGGCGCTTGAGCATGCCGAGCGTCAGCGCTGGGTCGCAGAGATTGCCAAAATCAATCAACGCTTCACGGAACAGATTGGCCGAGCCGATTTCTGAAAGAGCGAGATTCCAAGCCTTCGAGCCTCTGCCAGTCGTTGCGGGCCGTCGGCCTGGGGTTACCGTCGATGCTTTTTAAGAGGAGACCATCAACATGCCTTCATTAGGACTCAATGCTGCTTTTGGCCTAGTCACCAACTTGCTGGGAATTCGCGCCGACCCTTATCAGGTCTTCAATTTTCTTGTGGAAATTGAAGGAATTTTGGCCGGCGGCTTTTCAGAGTGCAGCGGCTTGCAAGTCGAGACCGAGGTCTTCGAATATCGCGAGGGTGGGCTCAACGACTACATGCACCACTTCGCTGGCCCGACCAAATACCCGCCGCTGATCCTCAAGCATGGGCTGACGCAGATTGATGGCCTGTGGAGCTGGCATCAGGATGTCGTGCAGGGAAACATCGAGCGGAAGAACGGCACCATCTATCTGCTAGACAAACAGCGCCTGCCCGTCATGTGGTGGGACTTCAAAGAGGCTATCCCGGTCAAGTGGACAGGCCCAGAGTTGCGCGCCGATGCCGGTAGTGTGGCGACCGAAAGTATCGAACTCAGCCACCACGGCCTGAGCCGGCCAACCCTAGGAAATATGCTTGCGGGTATTGGGGCTGCCATCAGCGGCTCGCTCGACATTTCGATTGGAATCTAAAGTGATGAAGGATTCTTCGCATCAAGCGACCGCAACCGACAACGGCGCGGGGCAATCCGCCGAACCGGCAGAGCGCCTGCTCCGGCGGCATAATTTCCCCATCGGTCTGGTCGATGTGAAACACGCCGAGCACCTGTACGACCGAACCGCCGGCTGGGTCGCTCATCGTTTTGCGCTGCTCGATCATTGGAAGACTCGTTACGGCAGCGATGACACTGCCGGGACAAGCAATAGCCCATTTGTATTTACCATTACATCTGAGCAATCGCCGGCTCAATCGGGCCGTATCGTTTCAAGTGAAGCGAAACTCGCAAGCGCTCTCCGGCAGACGAGCGCTCCGGCGGCTTCCTCAGGCTCTGAACAGTTGCGCGTTCGGCGGCGCTCAATGCCGCCTGTTTCAGCACCCGTTACCAAAGAGCCGGCGAGTGAGCAATCCGGACGCCCCGAACAGTGGCGCGTTCGGCAGGGCTCGACGCCGCCTGTTTCAGCGCCTACCGCCAATGAACCGGCGGGCGGGAAATTCAATGCTTCCTTGCCGGGAGCCGACGCGCCAGGGACATCCAATGATCCCAGGGCGCTCGCCGGCGCTTTGCCGGAGGGCGAGGCTTCGCGCGCAACTGAAGTCTTCACCGTCATGCGCCAGAAGGCGCCGCCGACCGAGTTGGTCATAGCCAAGCCCATCAGCCATGCGGGCGGGCAGAGCAAGATACCCGCGTCGGCGGCACCGCCAGCCAGGAAGTCAAGCGGCGACGCGCAAGCGAGCGCCACGCCGGTTTCAAGCACGCAGCTTCAGGAGCAACACTTCAATGCTCAGTTGCCGCCGCTGCAATCTTCATCAAGCCCGCTAGGTGAGCGACAAGCCCCGGCTACCGAATCATCCTCGATCAGCGACCTCGAACACACTCCCAGCCCTTCCGATCTTCCGCCGGCTCGCGTTCACGAGATCGCGGCTTCGCCGGTTGACAGTGATTCGCCGATGCCTTTGCCGCCAATCCATGTCGCATCTGCCGAACTGCTGCCGCCGCTCGCTTCATCAGCGCCAGCGCCACTGGCTAACCCTGCCGGGCCTGGTGAGGCGCAAGACAGCGCCGACCTTCGCGGCCCGGCCCCCGCCAGCCGCGCCCCTGATGGTCAAGCGCTTCGCGGCGGCTTTGTCCATCCGGCGCACGAGCAAGCCAGCCGCCGCGCCGTCGATGTCGCAGGTCAGCCGGCTCGCAATTCGCGCACTGACGAGGCCGCCACAGAGTCCGCCACGCATGATTCGGCAAGCCCGCCTCGGCTCGTGACGGCTGAGATTCGGTCGACTTTTTCCGCGCCTCTCGGATCACCAGCAGTTGTGCAATTGCCGCCGCTGCAATCTTCATCAAGCCCGCTAGGTGAGCGACAAGCCCCGGCTACCGAATCATCCTCGACCAGCGACCTCGAAGGCACTCCCAGCCATTCCGATCTTCCACCGGCTCGCGTTCACGAGATCGCGGCTTCGCCGGTTGACAGCGATTCGCCGATGCCTTTGCCGCCAATCCATGTCGCATCTGCCGAACTGTCGCCGCTCGCTTCATCAGCGCCAGCGCCACTGACGAGCCCTGCTGGGCCTGGTGAGGCGCAAGACAGCGCCGACCTTCGCGGCCCGGCCCCCGCCAGCCGCACCCCTGATGGTCAAGCGCTTCGCAGCGGCTTTGTCCATCCTGCACACGAGCAAGCCAGCCGCCGCGCCGTCGATGTCGCAGGTCAGCCGGCTCGCAATTCGCGCACTGGCGAGGCCGCCACGCATGATCCGGCAAGCCCGCCTCGGCTCGTGACGGCTGAGATTCGCCCAAGCTCTGCAAGCGAAACCAGGCCGAGAATGGTGTGGCGCAAGGTAGCTGATAGCCTGCCAGCCAGGGATACCCCGGCGAATGGAACCAGTCCGGGCGTGAACACGACATTACCATTGAGCATCAATCGAACGGGGCGCAATGAGCCGATGGTGGCGCGGCAGATGACAGCAACACCTTTCACTAGCGCCGCCGAGCCAGGATCAACATCCAGCGCCCCAGGCGCTATGCCTGCGGCAACGGCGACCTCATCCGGCCAGCCCGATCTGGCTCAGTTGGCCGAGATGGTTGGCCGAATGATCTCAAGACAACTCGCGGTGGAGCGTGAGCGCCGAGGTATCAAGAAATGGAACTAGCGAAATTGGGGATCACGCCGATGGACGACGTTCCCATCGATCCGTTCACCGTGCTATTCAATCCGAATAGCTATTCGATCAGCAAGAACGTCACCTGGAGCGGCTCGGCGAGCGCCCAGTTGAATTCGCCGACCCTCACTTTCGGCGGTGGCGATAGTCGCTCGCTGACGATGGAGTTGTTTTACGATGTCACCGAACCGCTGGGCGGCGAGCTTATAGATGACGTACGCAAAGAAACCAATAACATGGTCGCGCTCACTCGCATTCAACGCGACCTGCAACGCCCTCCAGTGGTGCAAATTACATGGGGCGACGATTCGAGCGATAGGTTTGATTTCCCTTTTATCGGCGTCGTCACCCAATTGACGCAACGCTTCACGCTCTTCCGGGCCAACGGCAAGCCTGTGCGCGCAACGCTCAATGTCACCTTCAAAGAATTTCAGGATGTCGAGAAGGATCAGCGCCAGACGGATCCTGAATTCACGACTCGTATGGTCAAACGCGGCGACACCTTGAGCAACATTGCTGCCGAGGCTTACCGCGACCCGACCCTGTGGCGCGTCATCGCCGAGGCCAATCAACTGGACGACCCGCGCCATCTTGATCTGGCGGTCGGATTGCGCCTGGTTATTCCCAAACGCAGTTAAGGATCGATTATGCCGGCTGCTGACCGCCGCCTTCCGCTGGTTCCCGCTTTCGACGTGATCATCAACGGCACGCCGATGGCTACCGAAGCGCGCGCTCACATCATCAGCATTGCCGTCGATCACAGCAACGACTTGCCCAGCATGTTTACCCTGGAGATGGTCGATTCGATTGCCTTGAATCAGGAGGTCACCTGGATTGATGATCCGGATCTGCTGAACATCGGCAACTTGGTCGAAATCAAACTTGGCTATGCCGACAAGCTGGCGACGCTGATGATCGGTGAGATTACCGGCGTTGAGCCCGAATTCGCCTTCGATCAGGCGACGCGGTTGATCGTCCGAGGTTACGACCGCCGCCACCGGCTGCAACGTGGCCGCAAGACGCGCACCTTCGTTCAGCAGAAGGACAGCGACATCGCTTCACAGATCGCCAGCGATGCCGGGCTGACCCCGCAAATCGAAGACAGCGGCACCGTGTATGATTACATCCTGCAATCGAATCAGACTGATCTGGATTTCTTGCAGTCGCGCGCCCGCAACATCCAGTACGAAGTAGCGGTCGATGATAAGACGCTTCTGTTTCGACCCGTGGCCAATGCCGGCAGCGCCGTGATGACCCTGACAATGGCCGATGATTTATTGGAGTTCCGCCCTCGGCTGGCTTCCGCCGGCCAAGTAAGCGAAGTTACAGTACGCAGTTGGAGCCCCAAGGATAAAAAAGAATTGGTGGGCCAGGCGAAGGTCGGCGATGAGGTGTCGACGATGGGCGGGCAATCAAGCGCCGGGGCGCTCGTCGAGAGCGCCTTTGGCGCGGCGGTGGCGCTGGTCAGCGGGCAACCGGTGATGACGCAGGCCGAAGCTGACCAGTTGGCCAAAGCCTGCTTCAACTCGGTGGCCCTCGAACTGATTACCGGCGAAGGCGAATGCTGGGGGCGAACCGACCTGCGGGCCGGCATCGTCATCCAGATTGACGGGGTTGGCAAGCGTTTCAGCGGCCAGTATTACGTCACCTCGACCATTCACCGCTATGCGCCGCCGCGCGGTTATATAACGCAATTTACAATACAGAGGAATGCCTCGTGAACTTGTATGACCTGCTTCTCGGCTCAGAGGATGCGCGCGCGCAGCGCATCACCGGCGTGGTCGTCGGGGTGGTCACCAATAACCAGGACCCCGACGGACTGGGCCGCGTGAAAGTCAAGTTCCCCTGGCTCAGCGACGAGGATGAAAGTCAATGGGCGCGGCTGGCTGTGCCGATGGCCGGAAAAGATCGCGGCGCTTACTTCTTGCCCGAAGTCGACGATGAAGTGCTGGTGGTGTTTGAGCATGGCGACGTGCGCTTCCCTTACGTCGTCGGGGCGCTGTGGAACGGCCAGGACACGCCGCCTGCCAAGAACGATGACGGAAAGAATAATCTGCGGCTGATCAAGTCGCGTAGCGGCCACGTGATCAAGCTCAACGACGAAGACGGCAAAGAGACCATCGAAATTATCGATAAGAGCGAGAAGAACAGCATCATCGTTGATACGGCTAACAACACGATCACGATCACGACCGATAAAGACATCACGCTATCGGCACCCAAGGGCACAATCAAGCTCGACGCGCAAAAGATCGATATCAAATCTTCAGCCGATACCAAGCTCGAAGCCGGAGCCGGAATGGATGTGAAGGCGAGCGCCACCATGAATGTCAAAGGCGCAACGGTCAATATCAACTGAACGGAGGAGCGATGGGCCAGCCGGCGGCTAAACAAGGCGACCAGATCGTCGCCACCGATACGCACATCGTCATCGTGCCAGGAGCGCCGCCTGTGCCGACGCCGTTGCCGCACCCGTTCACGGGCATTATCGGCGGCAATCTGAGCAGCGATGTGAACATCATGGGGATGCCGGCGGCTACCGTCGATAGCACGGCGGATAACACGCCGCCGCATATCCCGACGCCTCCCGGCACGACTTTTCAAAAGCCGCCGTCGAATAAGGCGACCATCAAGATTGGCAGTCCGACGGTCAAGATTAACGGCAAGATGGCGGCGCGCAATGGCGATGTCGCCGAGACCTGCAACGACCCGGCAGATTTGCCCATCGGCCAGGTGATTGCCGTGGGCACGGTCATGATCGGCTGATCGGCAACCCCTGAGCGGCCCGGTCGGCGAGCCAAAGGAGCAGAACAAGCCATGGCGAATTCGCAGCCGAAACCTTTTCTGGGCGTGGGCTGGAGCTTTCCCGTCGAGGTCGACGCCGACGGCGCGATGCTTCTGGCGAAATATGATGAGAGCGTGCGCCAGGCGATCTGGATCATTCTTGGCACGGCCAAAGGCGAGCGCGCTATGCGCCCCGATTTTGGTTGCGGGATTTATGATCTGGTCTTCGAAGTGAACTCGGCGGCGACGGCGGGAAAAGTCGCGCAGGCGGTGCGCGATGCCCTTCTGTTATTCGAATCACGGATCGATGTGCTTGATGTACAAGTGCAGCCGCAAAACGGCGGCGAAGTGCTGCTGATCAGCATTGATTACGAGGTGCGAGCGACGAACAACGCTTTCAACCTGGTTTATCCATTCTATCTGGAAAGAAGCGCCATCTGATGACTATCTCGGCACCCGATATCGATAAGCGCACGGCGAGCGAGATCGCCCAACAGGTGCAAGACCTGATCAAAATCTATGCGCCCGACTGGGACGAAGTGGATTCGGCGACCGGGCAAGCGACCGGCCTCAGCGGGGCGCTGATCGGCATCTTTGCGCGGTTTTCCGAGATCATCATTCAGCGCCTCAATCAAGCGCCGCAGAAAAACTTCCTCGCCTACCTGGATATGCTCGGCGCTTCCTT
>Ga0307468_100000063_pt1 | contig 36206 bp, 51 predicted proteins | sample atmdna_FD_203085 | JGI IMG/M metagenome (GOLD analysis project Ga0307468, IMG submission 203085) | Hardwood forest soil microbial communities from Morgan-Monroe State Forest, Indiana, United States - atmos_gases AM2C_05 | ecosystem: Environmental > Terrestrial > Soil > Temperate forest > Bulk...
AAACGTCACCGCTTCCCATCCGAAAGAATAGCTGGCCGTGGTCATCGAAGTTGAACAGTTGCGCACCACTACGCGCGTGACTACGGTGCTACGTCCTGTCGGTGAAGTATATAGCACAGTCGGGGTCGCCGTGTTCATATTCACGGCCGCCACAGACCCCAAGCGCACTTCCGCCGTCGAAGTCGCCATGATGCCGGTTGAGGGCATCGAAGTTACGACTTGACCATCAACACCGGTAAGCGCCTGCACCGTCTGCGAAATGTTCCCGGATTCGTCTTTGCTCTTGAAATTCTTATCAGTCGAGTCGGCCCAGGTGGCGATCGATGAAGCGGGCGGCGTGCCGGGCGCGGCGTTCACCGCGATGCGCGCAAAACCTTTTTTGAAGTTGACTGCCTGGTAACCATCATGCGCCGCACCGTAAGCATCCACTGCCCAATCAAACCCGGACGCCGCAGTTGAGTTGTTATAAAGAAACTTCAATCCGGCCGTGGCGGTTGTGGTCGCGCTGTCACCATCGATGTAGGCAACGAATGCGCCATCAGCCGCCGTGACACCATCGGTAATCTGCCCGAGAACGGCGCCGGCGGGTTGCGTGGTCCCTTTCGCGCCAGTGATCGAGTAAGCGCCAATCACGCCGCCCAGATAGTTTCCGGTTTTCGTGAGCGATGCGCCGATAACGTTGCCCATGATCGGCGCCAGATAAGCAGTGCCCGTGCCAATGTCTTTACCCGCGCTGGCGGCAACGGTGAAGTCAATTCCTATCGGCTGAAACGAACTGGCGGATGAATAGGTTGATCCGTGATACGAAAGCGATGCTTCGCTTGCCAGCGCGCCGCCCGCTCCCCAATATGCAAAAGTGTTCGCAGTGATGGTGCCGGTTGTCGAGACAGCGGTGATCAGCGTCCACGCATTCGCCGCAGTGCATTCATACAGCCCGACGTTCGTGCCCGATCGCTTCCACACCAGCACAGGTGAATTGGTGCCGGTCGGCTGACAGTTGGTTGGAACAGTCGCGACGATCTTAATCTGCGCAGAACCCTGCGCGGCGGCGGATTTTCCACCACAGAGGACACAGAGAAGCATCAGCACTGCAAAGCCAATACGCCAGCCGTAGCGTTTGCCTTTGGCGTGGTTGCCGATTGTCGGATATGAACGCGGCGACTTTGATTCTGAGTTTTGCAATTCGTGTTTCTTCATTTGAAAATCATTCCTTCTTTAAGCACTTGAACCACCCGCCACCGCGGGCGGTTCTGACAAACTATTCACCTGCAAATGCGGCGATAGCACAATTCCATCCCGCACTCGCGCTCAAAGTCCACCCGGTTGAATAAGGATTCTGCACGCCCGAGACGCGATAGGCACCTTCCTGCGCGCAGATTCCCGTGGCTATCTGCGTCATTCGGGTAAACCCGTTTGCCGGTCCCGCTGAGTACAAATTTGCCGGCCACTGGCCGAACGCTATTGTGACAGTTGACGCCGCGGCTTGGTTTACCGGATTCGTCGTTGGACTGTCGCTCGTGCCGCTGTTTGTGTTGACTACCGGCACCGCGCCGTCAGCCATCCTGATCCATTCGGATGCGTTGCCGTTTAGTTTCAACACGCTTACCGATCCGGCATCGACTGTCACATCCACGCCGGTAACACCGGCGGGCAGATCGTGTATGTACCAAAGCTCGCAGCCAAAAGGCCCGGTACGCTGCCGCGCCGCCAATGTCAGGACTTCCCCGCCGGGCTGCAGCGTGACGCTTACACCATTAGGCGGGCTGCTGCCGCTGATGCGGTAACTCAGTCCGACAACCAGTGAGTTGCTTTCCGTCGGCGCGATAGCAATCGAGATTGTTTCCGCCGTATCGTCGGCGACCGCTTGTTGGACCAACGCCGGACCCAGCGGAGTGAGTAGCGTCGAGGCAACGGTTAAGTAACCAATAACGCCCGCGCCGCCGCTGGCTTCCAGCACGACTTGCAACGTGCCCTGATTTTCGGTGACGCCCATCGCCGGCCGAAAGATGACCGGATCTGCTGGCCCATCCTGCGTGATCGGAATCTGAAAGCGCGTGACGCCATCTTCAATAATTTTCAGCCGGCAGGGACTTGCAACCGGCGCCTGGCTAAACCCGGCCCATATTCCAAAGATGCATTTGTTAAGCAGGTTGAAAGTAATGTCGGCATTGTCAGCCGAACTGCTTTGCCATTGATCTGCCGCCAGCTCGTCAAATGGCTGTATGAAGTCATTGATGTTCACTGTGCCACATCCTTTACGGCCAGCCGGCTCAGGTTCTGCAGATATTTATTCGGCAGAATGTAACCAAACACTTGCACCCGCGCCGTAGTTGTCGGCAGCGGCGTAAATACGAACGAGAATTCCGCAGCGCCTGGTCCAAACACATAAAGCACTGGCCGATCGGCGACCATTTGCAGCGGCTGCGCGTTTTGCACATACGACCCATTCTTGCTGCGAATCGCGACCGTCGCGCTTGCCGAGTAATTAATTCCAAACGCATTGATGGCGGCAATTACCAGGCATTCGGAGTTCTGAATCGGTACGGAAATCACGCCGGTATTGTTTCGATGATACCGAACCGGCTGTGACGGCAGCGGTAATGTGTACGTGCGCGATATGCTGCCATCGGGAAGCCGCGTGTCCCGAATAACCACCGGGATGGCGGCCATCTTCAGCAGGTTAAGAAGTTCTGTGGCGATTGATTCCATTTAGCGTTCCCGACTTAATCCAACAACTGCTGCCCGACCATGTAAAGCTGCCCGCTGGCTTCCGGTGCGGTCGCATCATTCTGGAAATTGAACGTCGGCATTCGGTGTGCCGGAATCAAATACGGCAGCGGCAAATACTGCACCCACTGCTGCGCGTTCGGTGTTCCGGCCAGCGCCCATACCGGACAAAGGTTTGTGCCGCCCACAGTCAACTGTCCCGACCACTGGCGTCGTTCAATGTCAATCACTTGGATTGATGCCAGCGCCAAGTCAGAAGCAAACCCGAGCAAAAGGAAATCATAGTCAACCGGATTCAGCACGCCATCGGAATTTGTTTGCTCGTTTGCGGCGCCCGTGAATTGTGAATCAACGGAAATGACTTGTAGCGGTCCCAATCGCCTCGGATCCAAAAGCATGCTGCCATCTTTCGCGCGCGAGATTCCGGGAACGCCCTGGTTGCCGTAACCCAACGGCGGCACGGGCGGCTGTGCGCACAGAAACACGAATGAGCCGGCGTCTTCGCCGTTTGCGTTTAAGACGTTCGCGGAAAGGAACCGCCCGACCGGCAGCGGCAGTGGATACGGATAGCGCAGGTAAGGTCGCGCGCTCCCCGTCTGTCCAAACAACGAGCGCACGGAAGTCGCGGATTGCGACCACAACTGCGCCAGCGTGCCGGGCAGTTGGAATTGCACCTGCGAGCTTACCAGGTCAGTTGTGCCGGCATGCACTAACAAATCAACGTTGTAATTCGAGGATGTTTGGCCGGTAATGTTTTCATTGACCGTGCCGGTAAGCGCGATCGACATTGCCAGATAATACGGCGTGCCTAAACGGATCGGCTCGTTTCGATTTTGGTTCCAGCCAGGAACGATAAGTCCCGGCATCGTCATTGGATTCATAACACGTCCTCTACAAAACTGCGGTCTGCCCTGTTCATCACTTTTACGGCGACCGGAAACTGGTGGTACGCGCGCATCTTGCGCGCCAGCAAGCCAGAGACTTGCGTACCCGACTAGCCGAACAACTTCACGCCGCACAGGCTGGCGCGAATGACGACGGACAGCGGGACCGTGATGGTGCGGAAAACCTGCATCGTCACAAAGAACTGATGCAGCTCTTGCAGCAGAACCACTTGATCCAGCCACGCCTTACCACGCGCCACGCGGATAAAGCCTTCCGAAGTTGCCCCCCCGAACGAGCCTTCCAGCCCACCCGGATCCGGGAAGTCATCGATTTGGCCTTGCGTAAAAATCGGCTTGTTCGGTTCGCCGAACTGAATGTACGTGCCCAGAATCAACGCCGACAGCGTGTTCGTCGCGCTGTTAGTGTCCGTCGCCGACGGCGCACCGGTTGACGGCAAGCCCGTCGCGGTGGTCAGCGCGTTCCAATCACGATGCGGGATGCAAACCTCAAACTGCAGGCTGTCGCAGATGAGCGTATTGCCGCCCTCGATCGTTTGCGCCGTCAGTGCGTTGGTGTATTCCGGCGTCTTTGACAGGATGTTGATTGAGCCATCGATTGAAGTTTCGGAACCATTCTGCGGCACGGCAAAGAACCGATAGGTTCCCGCCGTGATGTTCTGGCCGGCGACGATCACACGCGTGTCGTAGTGTCGATACGACTGAGCATAGAGCAGGGCCGGACGGACTTGCGTCACGTACTGCTGCATCGGCATTCCGTTGATTAGATTAATCGGAAGCTGCTGCGGATCTGGCACGATCAGCCTGTTGCGCTCCCACCACGGCGGACCTTGAAGCGTCGCCGTTTGCGTACCATCAGGCAAGGCCCGATAGTTGCGATCCCCGAAAATAGGATTCATAAGTTTTTCCTTTCCAAATATGCGCGGCGACGGCACACGGCGGGAGCCGAGCTTATTCCCTCACATCGCTACGCCTTCCGCGGCTCGCTTTCCAAGCCGCAGCGAACTACCGAAATCCGCCCGCTACCGCAGGCGCCATTGGACCACTTCAGCTAGTGACGTAGCCGCCGGTCTGCTGCTGCGCGCCATTGCCACCAGCCTGTCCCGGAATAAATCCCTTCGCAGTGCCGAGCAGCTTGCGACGGAATCCCAGGTAAGTGTCGTCGATCGACACAACCACTTTTGCGCCGGAAACGATGACCGCCGCGGGCCCGATGGACTTCGGCAGCCATTTGCCCATTGCAACCACGCCGCCGCCACGCACCAGCAGGCCTATGCCGCCGTTCGGATTGACGCCGAAGATGCCGGCCGCGAGCAGGCTTACCAACTCGTCGCCGACATAACCAACCGCGCCGCCGAGTAGATCGTTTACCGACAAGCCAAAGAACTTGCCGCCAAACGGATTCGAACGTCGCCGTGCGATTGCGCGTGACGGATTGCGTTTCTTGCCGTGACGGCCTTTGCGGCTTTTCTTGTGCTTGCGCTTTGGATTGGACTTGCGCTGCACCGACTGCTGGCCCGCTTTGAACAACGCGAGCGCGGTCGAATTACCGCCGACGCGGGCAGACGGATTTTTCTTTGACTTACCGCGGCGGCTTTTGCTTTTCTTTTTCGCCATGTTTTTTCGCCTTTCTCCGGGCAGCCCGAGCGTGAATCGCGCGCCGGCCGGGTTATGCACCCGAACGCGAACCATTCCCGATCGATTTGCCCTTGCTGATCTAGCCATAAGAATTTCTCCCTTTCGGAGATTTATTGCGGCGTCTAAGCCGCCGCCGGTCCCGCACGCCGCAAAGCGCGAAGGGCTAAGGGCAAAGATTTTTCTTTGCCCTTACCTCTTTGCTCTTTGCCAAAAAACAAAACAGCCCGCCATCGGAAGCGGGCGCGCGTGTTACGCGAATGCTTCTCAACAGCGGGCGGAATCCCGAAACCTCGGGACGAAACCCTGATTAAGTTGTCAACTAACTAACCGCGACCTGCGTACATGCCCCACGGCATTAATTCGAACTGTACCGGCGGCAACGGCATCCCGTTATAACTTGTTACAAAACACTGATACCTCTTGTCGGCAGCGGATCGGGGATTACAGCCCATGCAATATGGTTGGTTCTTCCCATCAAACCGCTGCTCTGCATAAAACGTGACACCCACAAGACAGAAAAATTTTTCGGCGGGGACAAACTTATTACACTCCCAGCACCACTTTGTATTCGCGTCCGTGATGCTGAAAAATACTTCCGTGTCCCATCTGCCTGTGCCATGCTCGCCAATGCGTTGTTGTTTCGGATTAGACAGCCAGGGCAGCCCGCCGCGCAACGGGACTTGCCAAGTAACGCCCTGAATCGTGACTTTCATATTTTCAATGTCCGCACTTTGTTTCAACTCCAAAAGCCTTTGCAATCCAGGCGGCGATCTTCAAACATATCGGCCGCAGCACATCAACAAAAAATTCCCGTTCGACAGTTGGCGTCAATTTCTTCTCTGTGTCCTCTGTGGTAAAACCTCTTAGTTCTTCATCGCGAACACCGCCGCGATCGCCAATGCCACAATCAACAAAGTGTCCGTCGGAATCCCTAGCAGCGTTCCGCCACTGCCATCTGCCGCGCTTGCGGCGGACGGATCCAGCCGCGAGCGGTACAGTTCCAAGTCATGCCTGAATGCTGGTCCATATCCCGGATCGTTCCACTGCTGCGCTATGCGCGTACTCGATTTCGATGTCTGCTCCAATGCCGCATAAGCGGCCTCGGCCTGCTGCAACTCGTCCGGCGAAATCCGCGCCTTCGCCGAAAGCGCCTGGTACAACGCAAGAACTTGTGCGACTAATTGATCCCATTGCTGCTCGAGCTGCGCATCACGCTGATTGCTTTGCTGCGACTGCTGCCTTTGTTGGCCCAGATAATTCAACCCAAAGCCGACGCCCTGTTGAATCAGCCCGCCGAAGATGTTGCCACCGCCGGGATCGTCACCGCCGGCGTTCGAACCGCCAAAGTATGGAATGCCCGTGACTCCCCATGCGTAAGTTTGCCCGCCCCCAATCGCCGGGTCCCCGCCGACGCCAAAGCCGCCGCCGCAAAACCCTGTCACCGGATCGCATTCGTAGGGCGTCATTCATCCTCGTCGTCGTCGCCCATCCATCGGATAGCCATCAAGTACGTTCCACATCTGGGTACGCGGGCGTCCACGCCCGCAAAGGCAGCAAGCCAGAGGCTTGCGTACCAAAAACAAGGGGCGCGGTCCCGATCGGGACTACTTATACCAGCGCACAAAAGTCTCAGCAGCCGAAAGCTACGAAACAAAGACGCCGCGCGCCCCAACTGGAGACGTTTACGCCGTTGCTTGCTCGGGCGCAGCAGCAGACTCGGAAGCTGCAGAAGCTGCGCCAGTCGCGTTCTCTTTTTTCCGCGCGGCCTTCTTTTTTCGCGAAGTTATTTTCGCGGTTGACTTTTTGCCGCTGTTCGCAGATCCGAGCCATTCCGCGACGACGCCCGGGCGCACATTCATGGCCTCGGCGATTTCTTCATCGCTTTCGCCTGCGTCGCGCCGGCGTTGCGCTGCCGCAACGTCTGCCGGATTCGGGACGCTGCCTTTTGGCGTCGCGTGCGGATCGAACGGCGCGCGCTCTTTCCCTTTGTTGTCGACGTATCCCGCGTCGGCGGTGTTGAGTTGCGATTCTTCATGAATCTCTCCCGCCGCGCGCGCATCTTCCGTCGCTTTGTTCACTGCGTTGTCCTGGTTAGCCATAAAATTTCCTCTCTGTGCCTTCTGTGGTAAAAATGTTAATTCCTGATTCCTTCACGCTGGATTTTGTAATCACCGCCGCGCAGCTCGAGGCACACGCCCTGCGGATTCTTGTGAACAATCAGCCGCGGCTTCCGGCCGCCTTCCTCGCCCAGCCCATGAAAAAATCGATACAACTGATCGTCGTACAAATGCGGTTTGATGGCGTCGTATTCGACTTTCTTAACGGTGCCATAGTCGTGCGCGCCATTTGGCAGCCGATCGGCATTCATCGGCGCGCCGCATACGATGTACATGCGCCGCAGCGGCCCGCGTTGTGCGCCCGATAAAAGCGCGCCGGTTGGTCCAAGTTTTTCCACTGTGCCTGTTTCACGATCCCACTGCACATCAGATTTCCAGTTCTGCACTTTGCCGGATTCCAATTCGATGATGCGCAACACTGCCATGAATGCCAGGTCTGCCGGAGTGCCCGGCGGCGCATAGCCATTCAGCACTTTGCCGGACAGATCACGTCCGAGAAATTCACGATGAATGCGGCGCAGAGATTCGGTTGCGGGATTCTTTGCGGTTCTTTGCGCCTTTGCGCCTTTGCGTGAACCGTTTCCGACTCGCTGCATTGGCGTCCGGCTTGCGCGTTTTGATTTTCGCTTGCGACCTTTCATCAGACGCCGAATGTGCAGCGCGTTCAAAACGCCGGCCGTGCCCTTCGCAAACAGATCGAGCATATCAACCGGATTCGCTTTTTTGCCGGGATTCTTTTTCTGCCACGCCGCCTGGACGCGCGTACTCAGCGAATCGAATTGCCGTTGCAGCTTTGCCAACTCTGATTTGATTCCTGCCTTGTCAACATAAGGCGCCTTCAGAGTCGCTTCCAGATTCACGATCTGCTGCGCAACTTCCGAACGCTTGCGCTGCAACGTTTCGAACGACATCGAATTTTGGACTTTGGACTTTGGGCTTTGGGCTTTGTTTCTGATCGCGCGGCGAATCTTCTTACCGGCCGACGATGATAAGGCGGCAATGCCTGCGCCCGCCACGGCGCCCGCGCCAACACTGAATCCTGCGCCCTGAATGATCGCATCAACAAACGATCCGTTTTGTCTGCGCGACAGACCAGCAGTGCGCAGAGCGATTGCGATTGCTTGTTTCTGCGGCTTGCCCTCTTTGACGAGCTGCCGAATGTTCGCCGAAACAATCGCGCGCGATTTGCCGCGGCGCAAAGGATTGTTGCGTTTAATTTTTATTCCTGCCCGTACCGCGGGATGGTTGCGACTGCCGCGCGGAAGATAGCGATTTAACCATTGCGCGTTCTGCGCGCATCGTAAACAGTGTTCGTGGAAAAACTCATCGTGCTTTCCGGCTGCATGTTCGGCAGCGAGTTTCGCATTGCGCTTTGAAATGTGATTCGGATTTCCACGCCGCGCACGCCGCAGAGTTTCTTTCGCTTCGATCACCGATGCCTTAGCCGACGCCACGCGCGCGCGTTTGCGCAGACGCTTGGCGCGCTTTTCGCGCCCGAGGCCAAACAAATTTGACTTCCTGCCGCCTGCCCCTGCCGCCTGGTTACAGTACGCGACGTGATGAGCGCCGCCACAGCGCGAACATTTTGTGTTCGGCTTCCTCTGGGTCGTCCTCTGTGGTGAATTTCTTTTCACTTCTCTCGCCACAAAATCTTTCGGCTTCAGTTCGTTCGTCACCAGCGCGCGGCCGTGTTGTTTGGCATCGGCGATTGACCGCGCCTGAATCGGTTTCAGAAATTCAACGCGCTTGCCGCGCATCGGCGAATAGTACGAAACGGCAAAATACTTTGGCGGCTTCCCTGCCGTCTGCCGTCTGCCTGCCGTCTTTCTTTCACGCTGCTGCGGAACGCCGAGGCGATCTGCCGCCCGCTCAAGCGCGTTGCGCAATTCGTTTGAAAGTCGCGGAACCGCGCGCAGATAGTCTGCCACGCTTTTGCCGTGGGCCTTAAGTTCCCGGGCCAACTTCTCAGCGCGTTCGTCAATCGTTGAATTTTTTCGCCGCGTAGCCACTTCATTTTTTCACCACTGCAAATACCACCACGCCCACGATTACCAGCGCCACTATTTCCAGAGTGCTTTTGCTTACGCCCAACTGCTTTGCCAATCCATCGAGGAATGCCGGATACTGATCTTCCTCGCCCAAATCTTCATTCGGCGGATAGTCCGGCAAAACAGAAGCCAGCGGAACATTTGTGTGTCCCTGCACGTCGAATCCGGCATCGCGCATTGCCTGGTGCGCGGCTTCATCAGCATCGGCCAAAGTGTTAAAGCCGGTGCGCACGATCGCGCGAATCGTGACCCCGCCGCCAAAGAACGCCGACCAGTTGGAAGCATCGTAACTTTCCAACTCGAGGCCGCGATGTTGAAAGTACGGCGCCAGGTACGAAGTGCCTTGCCAAACCGGCCAGATGCCCGGCCCAATGCCGATGATGGAAACGAACTCGCTGCCAATGTTCGGCGAAACAGTTTGGTTGTAAGAAACATCCGGCATTTCATTGCGGCAATCAATCGCCCGAAAACATTGCCACTAACACGATTCCGGCCAGCGCCAATCCGCCATAGAACAAATAATTGTTTTCCGTGATGCGAACCGTCTGCCCATCGCGCGAAGCTGCTGTTGAAAATTTCCACCATTGCGACTTTGCAAAAGCTACCAAAGGATCTCCGGTCGATGCGTCATAGTGCCCACCGCCTGTCTGAATCAATCCTGAAAGCTGCGCGCCAGTTACTTCGCCAAGTTCCGTGACGCGAACAGGATCGGTTCCGTTGCTGATTGTGGGCGGTTGGTAATTGCCGCCCGTAATTTGTCCCAACAACCCAGGCGGCAACGGATCGCCTTCCACCGTAAAGCCATCGTCACACGCATAAGTGTTTAGCGGCGGACTCCAAAAGCATCCCGGAAAATCCGGATGCGGCTCTCCACTGCGCGGCATCGTGATTTTCCTACCTGCGCCTGCTGCGCGCGCGCCGACCACGCCGCGGATTGCGTCTGCGGCTCGAACGCGCGGCGGGATTACGCCGGCGCTGCACGCCCGGGAAAAATAGAATCAAGCCGCCAATCAAAAGCACCCACCAGTTTTTCGCGATCCAATCCCCGAGCTGTCCCGGTCCGGATGTGGGCGAACCGCCGCCGACCGGATAGCCGCCGGTGGTCGAGTAGTACGGCCGCGCGGCGTTATACGTCGGCTGCTCGGGATACTTGCGAAAGATATTACTCAGCGTCGCGCTGCTGCCGGCGATAATGCCGGGCCCGAGAACTGCCCACCAGGGCGGCGCTTCACCGTAAATCGATCCGCCGCCACTGCGGCCATAGGTCGGATACTGATTCGGGTCACCGCCACTAACGTAAACCGGATCAAGCGTCGGATCGTACCAGGGATCAGGCATCGCAAAGCACCCCTTTCGCAGTAGAATCAAGTATCGGATTATGCCAAAATGACCGAAGGCGCAACCGTATCCGGCCGGACCCAGAAAAATCATTTTTCAGATCAAGCGTGTAACTATTTCGCTGTCGGAATATTACTGCGGCGGGATGATTTTTCTCTCGAAAAGTCAAAAACGCAGCAAACAGCGAATTACTTAGAGTTTTTAAGAGTCTGCTGAAAAATATGAAAAATGTGAAAAAACTTCCCCTCACATCGCGCGCGCGACGCGCACGCGCGAGGCCGCAATAGGAATGATTTTTCACAAAAATCATATTTTTCATCCTATCGGCGGTTGTGGATTGAATTCGAACGGTGAAGATTTGAGTGCTTTTCGCATCGTGGTTTTGGTCAAAAGTCGGCGGCAAGCGTTGGTTGCTGATAAGCGACCGTGCGCGGTTGGTGATCCCAACTCGGGCGCAGAGTGCCTGCCGCCGGTTCTGTCCGGTAGAATGGTGACTACAACTTTTTTTTTATCCTGTCAACACTTTTTGTTGACAGTGGCACAGGATTGTGTATAGTGGCGAACGTCCGATACGGTTCCGAATCGGTGACAGGTATTTCCGACTGGCGCGTTAGATGGACACTAAAAAAAATCCTGATGAATCCGGCGCACCGGCGTTTGTAAGCGGCCCGATCCCGCCGCAGACCAAGCGAGTGAGGGCGACTAAGGTCGAGATTTACGATGAACCGATCCAACCCGAACCGCCTGACAATTCCGAGTCGGATAGCCAAGCTGCGGCGGAAGTAGAATTCGGTGAATGTCGTCTTTGCACCGGAAAAGTCCTTTCAACCGAGGATTTTGAAAACGATCCGGTTGAGGGACTTGCCCACAAAGATTGCATCGCGAACGAACAAGCCGAATCGCAACCTTCCGTTCCGCAATCACCTGCCGATCGGTTTCTTTCGTCGCTAAAGACTGATGAGATCCGCGGCAACCAACTTCGAATTTACGTCTATCGAGAGCCCGATCCAGTTGGCGCCGCTTTTCGCAATCCATACTCCGGCCCACGCAAAACAGTAGGACCGTTGGCTTACGATCCTTCGTTCGACAGCGCCGCCGCCGTTGAGGCGTATGTACAGCGGCTGCATCACGGCGGATCGTATTATTTTGAAGTGCGTGAAGGCGGAAAGTATGCGACAAGCTGGTCGCAACTGATAGATGATCCGCAGGTCGCTGCGAAAGTCGCGCCGGAAAACGGTGCCGCGGCTGGCGCTACATCATCCGCCGCGCCCGCAACCGTCGTTGACCCGCTCGATCACCTGGTAGCGACCAGCGGAAAGCTAAAACAGATTCGGGATGCGATGGGTTGGGGCAGGGATCCGCGTCCTGTGGACAACGCTACGACGGTGACAAATCCAGTCGATCAGCTCGCAAGTAGCGTTGCGATGGTCACAAGCGTAATGGACCTCGCCAAGCAATTGCGCCCTGAGCCGGCTGCGACAACCGCGCCGGGTGAAAAGTCAACCGCCGGCGAAGTGCTTGACTATGTTCGCGAGCTCGGCATCGCGGAAGTGATTCGCGACGGGATGAAGCATATCGGCTTGCCGCTACTCGCACAATACATTCAGAATCGCAACCGACGGGGCAACGTCGGCGCGCCGACCCCTAATGCGCAGCCTCAAGTTGCGCCACAATCAGGAACGGGCGTGTTGGATAGTCCGGCGGGGTCTGGGGGGGCGTCGCCGGGTGGGGCTCCTGGCGCGCCTGTTCCTGTAAATTCAACCGCCTTGCCGCAGGAAGCAATCGATCTTGTCTTGCGCCCGTTGGTAAGTGAAATGATGGCGGACGTGGCCGCGGGCGCAGGACAGGATGACTACACTTACAATGTTGCGAGCAGCGTTGAATCGCTTGAAAACCTTGTAAGGATTTCATCCGACGCGGAAGCGTTTATCAAAGCGGAAGTGCTGCCAAAATCAGGTGTGCAGTTGCTCGTGTGGCTGGGCGAAGCCAATCCCGAATGGAAGTTGCTGCAAAGCACCAGCGACGCCACGGATTACGCCGGATGGCTGAACGATCTGCGCCTGGAATTGCGCGACGCGCTAATGTCGGCGGCCGACAGTTCAAGTGAAGTATCAACAGATGTGGCACGTGAAACATCGTCGCCCGACAATGGCGGCGTAGAGATTTTGGATATTACGATCGGCAAGCCGCCCGACACTGGTTCGGCGGCGGGAGTAAGAGGCGATGTAAGTGCCCGTGGCACCTTCAACTCCGAAGTGGACTCGCGGGGCGAAACTTCGCCGCAAGGCCAAGAGGTAGCCGCGCTAGAGACTGCGCCCGCCGCCGATGTTTCACGTGGCACATCTGCGGGCGAGGACGCCCGCGCACCCAGCGCACAGCGCGCCGGCAAGGGCGCAGGAAAGGGCAAAGCAAAATGAACATTTACGACAATGAAGATTATCGCCGTACCTACCGGCAAGTTGAAGAAGATGTCTGGTGGACCGGCAAGCGTCTTTTGTGGCGCATTGTACTGGCATTGATTATTTTGGGCGCAATTGGCTTCGGCATGAAGTTGTTATTCACGCCAGTCGCGCTCGTAGAAAAAGCGACGGACCCTGACAAGATCATTTCCAATTACGAAGAATTTCAGGAAATCTACAATACGTGTCAGAAGATTGATGCCGACTTGAAAACTATCTGCGTGACGGCGGACAACGATCCGATGTTTGCGCAGTTTAGCAAAGGCGCAATGGTCGCCCAGAAGCGCCAAGCCATGACCCGTTGGGTAAATGAGTACAACGCAAAATCAAAGATGATTACGCGTCAATACTGGAAAAGCGGCACCCTGCCTTACCAGTTAAGCGCAGAGTCGTTTCCGAACTATAACTGCAACACAGGAGGCGCGAAATGAAAAAGACAACCTTCATAGGCTTTGGGATCGTGTTACTGGCGGCGTGTTTTGGGTTTAGCGATTGCGATAATGGCAACAAAACAGCCCAGCAAGAACAGGCGCACATCGAACAAAATCAAGCGCAGTTGAACCAGGTGCAGCCCTCGCCGACAATTACATGGTCGCTAGAGCGGGACAATCTCATCAAACGATTCAAGCTGATGAACGATCGCGGCACCAACTTCTTTATGTACGTGTTTATCGAGGGAGTGCCGGAACCGATTGGTTACTACCAAGTCAACAAAGTAAGTTCGGTAAATTCGCAGCTTACGGCAACGCAGCAGATTGTTTTTGCTGGTGCCGGTGCCGAGACGGCGCAGGTACTAGAGTCTCCCGCCGAGGACGGCAGCTACGGAACCAACGGGGATGCTGTGTTTGGCTTTACGCCAGAGGATATATACGTCGAACACAATATGAAGTACATAGTTTCGACCGTGCCTTTAACCTTTGCGAAGGCCGTGCAGCGCCTCGCGGTGATCAACTCGGACGAGGCGAAATCCATGCTCGAAAAGAGCAAACAGGCTATGGCGAAATGAAGTTTCCAGGCGTAGTTTCAGCGGCGGCGCGCGGCGCGCAGAATCATGCGCGAGTGCTTTTGCAGGATTGGATCAACGCGAACCGCGAGCCGCTAATTGCCGCCATTCAGAACGATACAGAAACGGCGCGCGCGATGCTCTGGGCGCTCTGCAAACAGCATGCAATGCTGGCCGGCGCGATAACTTTGATGATGCACGGCACGCCTGAGCAGGCGGTGAATTCAATAGCAAACTTCGATCACGAATTAGCGGACCGGCTGCGCCCCGTCCTGCCGGACGTGGCAAGGCTGCAAAAAGCGTGGAAAGCCGCCGTATGATCGTCAACTTCAAATTTGAGTTAGGACAGCGCGTAGAGGCCAACATCGGCGTGCGCGGGCGGATCATAGCCCGATCGTTTTACGAATACTTGGCAGAAGGAATCGGTAACACGATTGAAGTCGAATCCTACAGTCTTGATGTTGGCGGTAAGGTTATAGCATTTTCCGCAGCGGAACTGGACGGAATCTGAATGAAATCAATCGCCATCATCAACGAATCTTCGGTTATTACGGATGCGCAGCTCGCCGCTGTAAATTGCCAGCATCAAGATGTGCGCGATTTTCGTTTCAACGAGCGCGGGTTTGTTTGCAAGCGCGATGGTGCCGTGTTTATTGTTCACAGAGATTTTATGCCGTTCAGTCCGGCCACAGGATTACGGAATTCCCTTCCGTAAAGGGAATTACTCTGGACGCAGAGATTAGCAATGAAATCAATCGCCATCATCAACGAATCTTCGGTAATCACGGATGCGCAGCTCGCCGTGATGGTCGCGGCGTGCCAAATCCAGATCAGCCGCGACTTTGCGCCGGCGTGGGGAGTCGATGCGCAGTTGCGCATCGCAGGAAGCAGGAAGCAGGGGCAGACGGCAGGAAAGCCAGAACCGCCGCAGCCGGGCGAATGGCAACTCGTCATTCTCGATACTTCCGACCAGGCGGGCGCGCTCGGATACCATGACACGACGCCGGAAGGCTTGCCGATGGGCAAAGTCTTTGCGAAATCGGATCTGGAAGCCGGGTCGATCGTGTCGGCGACACTGAGCCATGAACTTTTAGAAATGCTGGCGGACCCGGACATATCCCGCCTGGTGCAAGTTGATGACAAAACCTTTGGGCGCGTATTCGTGTACGCGCTCGAGGTCTGCGACCCGTGCGAAGATGATAAGTGGAATTACAAAATAGAAGTCAGACATCAGATGTCAGACATCAGCATAGATCCGAAGCTAGGCATTCATACATCGGATGGCCAATCGGCAGTCGGCAATCAAAAATCGGCAATGGTAGAGGTTTCCGACTTCATCTATCCGCGCTGGTTTCATAATTACCGCATCAACAACGTCGGCGCGCCGACTGTTAATGTAAAGCGTCAATATTCCATTGACTTGCAGAATACTTCTTATGGGAAGCCGGGTTGGTGGATTCGATGCGGCGAGTGCAAGAAGGGCGTTACGAGTAGTAGGGAAGCGGATCCGGACTTGAAAGTGTATTCGGCTGCGCTAACAGAACCGTTTCCGCATTTGGCGACTTGTTCGGTTAAGATTTCGCCCGATGAAGATCAGCGCGCGGCGATCAGCGCCCACGAACAAACTCTGATGCGCTTCGATCACGCCGGACACATCACGGCGCCGTTTCAAATTCTGGAAGGCGGGTACATCAGTTATTCGGAAGTGAAGTTGTCCTGGCGCGATGCGCAGAAGCGCAAAAAGACTATTGGCGGCTTGGCGTCGTTCATCATGGCTGGCGGCGCGCCGAACGAAACGCCTTTGCCGTATCGCGCGCGTCCGCGCGTTGGCAGCCGCCGCGAGCGCCGGCGCACTGCGCGGGATGAATGGCAGCGGAGTAAGTCAGCCACAGATTAACGCGGATTTTCACGGATAAGAAATGGTTCGATTTGTTGCAAGCCTCGGCGTGTTAATACTGACGGTCGCGTGTGTGCGATTGGTCCAAGTCCCGCATTGGGTTGGAAAAGTGGAAGGCATTTTCTGTATTGTCTTGGCGGCAGTAATGCTAGCAACCCTTACGGACCATCCGGATGCTAACGGAAATCCAAGCGGATGAATCGACCTTGCATCGCGATTCGCGGCAACGAAACTATTGCGTGATTCTGGCGGCTTGTCCCGATGAATTCATTTGCGACGTGCCCGAGCCGGACTTAGACTTGATCGAAGCGTATTACGAAGATGAGACGCTACGGCTACACTAAAAAGAAACCAATCAAGCGTGCGCTGCGGCGCGTCGGCCAAATCTCTGCGCACGGCTTTGATCCGGTTGAATGCGATCGTATTAAGAGTGAAACCAATAAAATGGTTGCCGAAGTGTTAGATGCGCATCCAGAGTTGGCCGCGTCAAAGTTTATTGGCCCAATGCTCAAGACTGCGATCTATACGCACCTGCCGATCTCTGATGCGAATCGCATCGCGTTGTTTTCAACCGAAGTCGCGGGGCTGATTGATGCGCTCGTGCCAGTCACGGCAAAAGAGATTAGCAAGGCTTTCAAACTCGAATCAGGAAAGGAAAACTCAAAATGAAAAATCTACTCACTCGTCGCAGCCTGACTACGTTAGGCATTCTGCTGTGCCTGTGCTACGCGAACATGGCGATCAAGTGCAGCAAAGACCAACTGACCGCATCCGCGCAAGACGTCTTGGCGGTAGTCACTGACAGAAACTTGATGCTTGCGTTGCAAACGATTTCGCCGGCCGCGTTGCAAAAGCTGGAAGCGGCGGCGCCGTTGGCGCGCGATCTGGTTGCGGCAATCAAGAATGGCGACACATCAACCGCGCTCGGGACGGTAAACACCATCTTTCCAATCATCGATGAAGTTGCCGACGCGCTGGATGCCAATCCAAAGTTGAAAGCAATTCTGGCGCTGGCAAACATCGCGCTGCACTTCATCATCAACCACGCGCAAACGTCCACGCCAACAATCGCGCGCTCTCGGCCAACTGTGCGCCGGGCGATCGAGTACGGCAATCGACCGGTGTGGGGCTGCGAGCTGCGCCAGGATAAGCGCTGCGCAGAGTTGGTGAAGTAAGAAAAGGTCGCCACAGATAAACGCAGATCAGGTGCAGATAAGAAAGTCGTGTAGTGCTGCTTTCTGAATCTGTGGTTCATCTGCGTAAATCTGCGGCTGAATTCTTATGCGAATCGTCATCGCCAAACTGAAAACGCGCACGATGCCGAATGGGCATGAAGTCATCGCGCGTCCTGTGCCAATCGGTAAAGAATACCGGATCGATTTAGACTCGCAGCGGAAGGGCACGCTGTTCAATCAACGCGACTCGCGGCTTTACGATCTGCAAATCGTGCGCATAGTTGGCGCGCCCAAAGGCGCGGAATGGATGGCGCTTGATCTGTTAGAGGTTTCCGATGTCACACAAATCAGCAAAGAGGATTCGTCAAATGAATCGAGACGATAATCGTCCGCCACAGTTCGGCGGCGCGCAGCAGCAGCAGCCGCAAGGCATACAAATCCAAGTGCCGGTATTTCTGCCGCTCAGTGATGATGGCGATTTCTTCATCACCCCAACTTTCCTGCAACTGATTATCGGCATGGAAGTGCTGCCGCTGATCGAAGGCGTTGACTATTTCACGCACCAAATACCAGCCGGAGGAAATCCAAACGGCACGCTAAAAGTTGGCGTTGTGCGACTGAAATTGATGCTGGCGAGTGGCCGCGATGTTGAATTGGATCCCAACCAAGCCGATACGTTCCTGACTATGATTGGAACTCGGCAGCGCCTGGTGGAAGTGCCGTCGATTCAGATGTGATTTTCAGCCGCGCTCCCACGGCTGCCGGTAAGGAACTCCGCACAATTCAAACACGTGTTCTTCGCTGGCTGCCGGCGTAATCATCCACGTTTCTAAATCCTGCACGCCGCAACCATAAGCCATCAAAGTTCGCCCGCGCCGCAGCGCCGATCGCGTTAGCAGCATATTCATTTCCAGGCTGCCGGTGCGAAACACCAAAGACACCCACCAGTTTCTTCCGTCGTCGCAAACAGATCAACGGGCACGCCGGTTGACTTGTGGATTGCCAGTTTGTTCTTTGGTCCCCAGGCGAAGTGGCCGCGTTTGTTCGGACGCTTAATCAGAATTTCGCGGGCAAGAAAATCATCAATGATGGCGTCGGTGTCTGTGGTGGGCACGTAGAGGATTTCAACATCGCCGACTTGCAAGCGGCGGCGACGCAGAGAGCCCGCAACCACCAGGCGCGATGTAACCGGCTTGAGCGCATCACAAATCTCTTTGGCAGCCGAAATAGCGATTGCGCGCGGGTATTGAGGCTTCATCCAGAGTCAGATGTGATGTCCGTTCACAATGAAGGCTTGCAACGTCAGGCTGTAATCTTTCTCGTAAAGAACTGAATGGCGTTTCGCGTGAAGAATCAACCGGCGCATTTCAGCATGGGTCACAGAAAAGCCGCTCGGCAGTGGCACGCCCGCCATCAGTGACAACTCTTTGTGCGAAGGCATTAAGGTTTCTAGTTCAAGTTCAAAACGCCGGCGCACTGCGCCATCAACAGCATCAGCCAAGTTTGTAGTAGCGACCAACAACGACTGCTGGCGCGTACTGTGCCACTGATCCAAAACCTGAATCAGCGCATTTGTGATGCGCCATATTTCTCCAACGTCTTGATGGTTCCCGCGCTTTCCTGCAATCGCATCCAATTCATCAAAAACGAGAATGCAAGGAACTGCACGCGCGTAATTGATTGCCTTGAGAATGTTCGATCCAGTTCGACCAAGATACGATTCAATGCTCGAGGCTAGGAGCATCGAATACACTGGCCTATTCAACTTCTTAGCCAGCCATGCGGCGGCGGTTGTTTTGCCGGTGCCCGATGGTCCGTGCAGCAGAATAGATTGCGTCGGGTAAGCACCAACTGCAATCAAATCTGTTTCGCGTTCCCATTCTTTGATAACATCGCGTGTCCAGTCAGGAGCGTAATATCTTTCCGGCAACGGCAGAGTATCTTGCGTTAAGCCAACCGGCATCATTGGCACGGGAGTAAGAGGCTGAATCGCTTTACTTGTTCGGCGGGTCATTTCTTGCTCCGAATAAACTTTCCGCGAAACAGGCGCCACGTTTGCGGCGCAGGTTCGGACTTGTGTGTGAATTCCAGGTTGCCGCGCGGAATCAATAGATAGCCATTGCGAATCGAGAATTGCAACGGTTCGCTGACATCTGATGTCTGACTTCCGATGTCTGGACTCGTCCACAGCGTCACATAGAACGGCAGCCAGGCGACGCGCCCGGTGTCTTTGTCCACCGCCGCGCCCATGATGCAATCTGTGCCACATCCCCAATAGTTGAGGACCCAATGCCGCGCAAAGTTCGCCGGCTGCGCCGCTGCATCATTAAGCCGAGTGCGATACATGCGATCGCGCGCGGTGCGCAGATCCGCGCCGGCGCTGCATCGGATAATCCCGTTCGCGGATTCGCTTGCGTCGTAAGGATTCCTGGTCGGAAAGCATTCGCAGTTCGGCGGACAGTCTTTCGCCACGCGGATTGTGCGCGGTCGACAATCGTACCAGATTCCATCGACTTTAATGCGATCGCCGACGTGGCAAGGCTTTGACAGTTCCGATCGCGGGCGAGTGTGGATGGCGGCGTTAATCTTTCCCGCGAGCTGCACGGCGCGTTCGAATGTGCCGATGGTCTGCGCACGGGCGGCGCTGCCTGCAAAGTGCAAAGTGGTAAGAGCTAAGAGCAGAAACAGCACGGTCGCCGAATGCTTGGCAACATCGGCGATGCGATCAGTGAAAGGGTTGCGATCTCTGAATGGTTCGTAATCGTGGGCGATAGAATCATCGTGAACTGCATGGCGGCACTGCGCTTCAAGCGCGGTGCCTTTGTTCAGAGCCACAGGGCAGCGGTTCGCCACTGATACACCGACCGCGCGATCATCTTGCAGGTTGCGCCGGCGTTCATCTTCAAACAGAATGCGATCGATTGCGCCGCGCAGTTTCAAAAGCGATTCCGGTGCCGCCGGGATCCAAACACACTCGAGGAGTGGGCTGATGCCTTTAACGCGATGCAATTCCGTGCCGCGCTGCACTATGACGCCTTCGGGCATTTCCGGCTCAAGATCCATTGACAAACGCAGCGAGCTGCGGGGCGCCGATGTGGGTACGGAGAAGTTTTCGACGGAAAAGCCTTCATCGCCGAATGTCCCGATCTGAAATATCTTATCTTTGAGTCGTTCTGGGTGATCCAAAATGCGAACAATCCCCAAATCGGCATCTTCAAATCGACATCGCGACCGGCCGCCTTTGAATACCAGATCGAATTCGGCCGCATCCGCCGCGTTGCGTCTAATTGCCTCGCGCTGCGTATCATAGATGTTCATTTGTTGATTTCCTCTCTGTGTCCTCTGTGGTGAAAGCTGTCGCCAACGCTTATACGCCCGCGCGGCGGCTGCTGTCAAGAAAATAAATGCTTGACACGTGTACAAATCCTAGTGTAATGTACGCGGCGCAATGAAACAGGCGGCCAAACAGGGGAAAAAGCAGATTGCGCTGACGCTGAACGGCAATCCGCTCGAGAACTTTCAACTATTCAAGAACGCAAAAGGGTTTGAATCCGACGCGGAAGCCGCGCGCGTTTTAATCACCGAGCGCCTGGGACAACTCAAGCGCCGCGGCGCATTGGCAAAGGCAGCGTGATGGGTTCGGAACGTGCGGCATTTGAGTATGCGAAGCAGATGGCAAACGGCCGCGTTGTGGTTCCTATTCCGGTGATTGAAAATGCGATTCGTGAGTGCAAATACGAGTCCCCTTTTGCCCGCGAACAAGCCGAACAGCAGGTGCGCAATTTATTTCGCGTCCTTTAATTGCAGTGCCGCTCCGACGCGAACGCCGGCCGGAAAACAACAAGACGAGTGACCAGGCGTGGCAGACCGGAGAGACGGTCACTTAAAAATGGACGAGACGCATCAAGACATTTTAGTTCAACGCGCGATCGCCGCATCAATACTCGGTCAGGGATTGGATCCGGCTGATTATGTTATGAAGTTCGGGATTGATGCATATCGCAAGGCGCGCGAACGATTGAGCCAGCCGTGGCTGCGGTGGATGATAAATTGCTGTCGCGTTGAATACGATCTCGAACATCCGGTTGATCGCGCGACCGCATACGATGAAACAATGCGCACGATAGGCGCCATTAAGAAACCAGCTCTGCGCGAGAAGTGCGCCGCGATCGCGCAGCGCGAATTGCTGCGCATCGAGGCCGCAAGGCACCCTGGCCGCGGCAAGGGAGCGGACGAGCACGCCAGCGAGGACCCCGCTCCTGGGGTATTAACCACCGCAAAGCTGCATGCAGTGTATGGTGTAATGGTTGCCCACGGACTGCGGCTTGACGAGCGCGATTATGAATTGCTGCGCGCGCATGGGTGGTCAGATGAACGAATCCTGCCGATGCAACAATGGATTCAGGATCCAAACACCGACGAAATGCGTCTGCGCAGTATCGGCGTCGCGTCGGCGCCATCAACCTGGCTGGCGTTGCTGTGTGTGTGCGAATGGTTGAGCGGCATCTTTGATTTAACCGGCGTGCCTGGCTTCTATCGTGAAGATGCTGTGCCGCAGCCGGAAAGCAACGCGCCAGACGCGGCCTGGGAATTATTCGAGACTAAAAAACTGTTTGGTCCGTGGCGCGTGAAGTTGCATGACAAGTTCGGGATTCCGTTTCGCAATGCCGTTCTGGTCCCATATCTGCGCGGCGGTCTGGTAGTCGGGTTGAAAGTGATTCCGCGCATCAACGATCTAAAAACGAAGCTGCGCGGCTTTCTTCTATCATCGCGCGGCCTGCCGTGCGGCAGTAAGGCGGTGGCGGCGTGAAGTCACCACTTCATTCGGCCATTTATTAACGCCGTGCAAGTTTTACACGTTTAATCTTAATAAGCGAGCGCGTGCGTGGCGGCAATTGTACTTTATCGGAGTAGGCATCGGCGCGGCGATAAAAGCGGGCGGCTTGTGGTGGAAATGAATTCTCCGCATCAGATACTCGGCATTCCAGTGACGGCATCGCCGGCGCAGATTCGCGCCGCGCACCGGCAACTTGCGCTCCGGCTACATCCGGATCGCACAGACGGCAGACGGCAGACGGCAGGAAGCACGATGGCGGGAATCAATGCCGCGCGTGATGCACTTCTGACTAAAGCGGGGAAGTTGACTCCATTAGCCAGGCGACTAAGATCGAAGTCCAAAGACCAAAGCACGGTTTTGCATCAGCATCAAACAATCTTTCGCGATGGTCGCCCGGTTGGATCGGTGGATATTATCTATGCCGAAGCCACGAACGCCGCCATGCGCGAACTGCTGGAGCAGGTTACATTAGGCGAGCCGATCGACATTCGATCAATCGTCGGCGCCGGTCTGAACGCGGTGACGAAGAAAGGCGCGCGGCGATGATGTACGCAATAACGTTCGTCATCGTGGCTCTCGCGGGGACTGCGGCTGGAATGGCTACAGCGTTCGGGCTATTCAAGTTGTTCAGTGGGCGCAACAAGTAATGCTTTCATATTCGAACCGCAAAGCTGCCGAGCAGTTGTTGAATCAGATTTCAACGGAAGATAAAGCCTTTGCATGTGTACTTGCCGCCGCGCTGATTTCTGGAAAGGAGGGCCGCGGCGATGATTCGCTTGCTAGATGGACGTTGGCGTACTCCAAAATGCGCGCTCGCGGATGGTCGCCTGCGGTCATCAAAGACACTGCCGAGGACTTGATGTCGCTGCTCGATTCTGCTCCGAAGTTGAAAGAGCTGATTATAGAAAGTCTAAATGCCGACAATTAACATTCTCAACTCGAGCGAATCTACCGAATGGTACACGCCTGCGCCTTACGTCGAGGCGGCGCGGAATGTGCTGGGCGGAATTGATCTGGATCCAGCGAGTTGTGAGGAAGCGAATAAGACAGTTGGCGCAAGTGTGTATTTCACGCCAGAGCCTTACGTCAAAGACTCAATCGCGCCGGCAGTGTGTACGGACGGCCTGAGCGAGCCGTGGTACATCGAAGATTTCGATAACCGATGGGCGCCCAGCAGAGTATTTCTCAATCCGCCTTATGGCTTTCTAACTGCCGCTGATTACATTCCGCCGTGTGTGAAGAAAACGGACTTGTGCAAGCGTCTGTTGGCATCGTTCGGTAAGGGCTCGGCAGCGTTCGTGTGGAGTTGGTATTTGTTGAATGAGTATCGCGCCGGGCGCGTCGGGTCCGCAATCCTTTTGGTGAACCATGTTCCGAGTGAACAATGGTTTCATCCTCTGAAACAGTTTCCAATTTGTGAAACCGATCATCGAATCAAGTTCAATTCGCCGACTCGTGGGGCATCGGTCGGCGTCGGGCCGGGTGACTCCGCCGGCTCACACGGCAATGGCGGGCACGGGCTTTCGGGGGATGGCTCTGCGTCCGCCGTTGCTAAAACGAAATCGCAACCAACCAAAGGCCAGGCATTCGTATTTCTGCCGGACATAGATCATTTTCGCGCGCTGCCGGGACACGCGCATTGTGGTGAGTATGATTTCCTCGATCACGAGGCGTGGGAATGCCATCCATCGATCGCGGCGTTCATCGGTGAATTCAGCAAGTTCGGATTCATCTATTTTCCAAACGCGCTCGCGCTGCAAATGCGTGAAGCGCACCGCGCGAAACAGTCGGCAGACGGCAGGAAGCAGGCGGCAGCATGAAGGAAAACGCGATTCTTACCCGATCATATTGCGCTTTATGTGGTCGAACGATTGCAGAAGTAGCGGTGGGTGTGCCTGGGTTCGCAAGCCAAACGGGCGCAGTGTGCGGGCATCCTGTTTACCCGTGCGGTTGTCTAAGTGAAGTCGCTTTCCAGTTGGCAGATGTGCCGCCAGAATTGCGCTGTCTTTTAATGACGCGCGAACTGCCAGAGGCGCAATTGATCTTCCGGAAGTTTGGCGTTGCCGGCTATCCGCAAACGCCCGGCACGCCGCATGCGATTTCTCAAACCGATATCCTGCGCGGCGAACTGCGACAAGCCGGCCTTGAACTCCACACGAATCATTCTAATGTTGGACCAGTCGAGCGGTTGAAAGAATGGTCAACGTGCCGTTACACGTTTTGCAAACGGCGCTTTGAATTGGCGTATCCACAAGGCGTGCCGAATGCGGGCGAGGACGCATGCGCTCCCGGCGAAGCGAATCCCGCACAAAGGAAGGCGGTTGCACCATGAAAGATAGTAAGCAGACGGCAGAGGGCAGTCGGCAGGAACCGTTAGCGATTTTCGGCGCGGCGTACTACCGCGACGCGGGGCGGTTCACCACGCAGGAAGAAGGGCTATACGAACTGCAAGCGATTCGTGTTGAACCGCACCCGAAAGGCGGCGCAGTAATCATCGCCACGAACGGCCACACGATGGGAATCTTCCACGATGCTTATGCGGCATGTGCAGAGCCGATAACAATCTACTGGAAGAAATGGCTGTCTGACTTGTGCGGGACTGCGTTCGCGATCGTGATTGCTCACGATAAGTCGCTCCGGGTAGCTTGGGCTGAAAAGCACTTTGGACGCAGCAACGGGAAAGTGACAAGCGGGCCGGTTGCCTACCGATTGCTAGAAAAGCCGCCCATCGTGGAATGTCTCGGCATGGTGCCCGGCGACAACGAAGCGCGGTTTCCAAACTGGCAAATGGTGCTTCCGACCGCGCGTGAACAGTCGCTTGCTTATAATGCGAATTACCTGGCAAGCTTCGCGCTAAATTCCAATCCAGAACACGCAATAATCAATTTGTTTTACGATGATGCGAACTCGCAGCAAGTTGTGGCCTGCGATGGTCGCGATGATTTTGTCGGCATTATTATGCCGTGCGTCAGCAACGAAGAATATCCGGCGGAATTTCTCGAACCATTTATTGCACCCGAAGTAAAAGCCCGCGCCGACGCCAAAGCCGCCGCCGCGGCCCAACTCACAACTCAAAACTCAGAACTCGAAACTGCCTGTGCCCGGTGACTCGCCTGCAGCCCAAAAACTCTTTGCAGCTTCGCAGGCCGAACATGGCGGCGAGGTAGTAGAGGCTTTTCCGCTCGGGCTTGATGCGGTCGGTAATGGTAAACGATTTGCCCGCGCTTATGGTGGGCGCGCCCTCTATGTCGCCGATTGGAAATCGTGGCTGTACTGGCACGTGCCGCCGGAGTATCCGCAAGGCGGTTGGTGGCGCCGTGACAACATTGGGCAGGTCCAGGAGTGGGCGAAACTTGTTGCCCTTGATATGGGATCGGAGCTGCGCATTACGCCGCCGGGAAAGAGTGAAGATGAAGCACGCAGAGAGTTGAATCAGTTTGTGCATCGCACGCTCGATTCCGGCATCGGCAAGATGTTGGAAATGGCATCCAGCGAGCCGACGATCGCGGCCACGCCGGAAATGTTCGATGTTGATCCGTGGCTTTTTAATTTTCACAACGGGACATTGGATTTGCGGACCGGCGAATTTGCTCCCGCGCTGCCCGAACACTTCATCACGAAAAGCACCAACACGCATTACGACGCGTCGGCCGATGCTCCACCCTGGCGGGCGTTTCTTAGCTTGGTGCAACCATCAGAGATTGAGCAGGCATTCCTGCAGCGCGCCGTCGTTTATTCGATGACTGGATTGACGGTCTATCCAGAAGCATTTTTTGTTTTGTGTGGCACGGCCGGCACAGGCAAATCAACCTTTACGGACACACTGATGGAGTTGTTCGGCGATTACGCAAAAGTCGCCCCGACTTTCATGCTTTTGAAACAGCGCGGCAATGACGATCGCAAGAACGAAATCGCCTGGATCCGCGACGCGCGGTTAGTGGTGGTCGGGGAAACCGACGAACGGGCGCGCATCAGTATCAGCACTATCAAATCCATTACCGGAGGCGATCGCATGGTGGGGCGTCGCCTGAACGAGCAGTATTCGCAATCAAAGGCAACGCACAAAATGTGGTTGCACACGAATTACGAGCCTGACCCGGGGATAAACGATATTGGATTTTTCGATCGGCTAAAACTGATCCGGTTCGATCAGCGCGTGCGCGATGGCGCCGGCGCGGAAGCCTTGCGGGAACTATGCGGTCGTCGCAACATCAAAGAAGTGCTGGCCGAGCATTTGCCCGGCATTGCTAATTGGGCGCTCGAGGGGTTGCCGGCGTGGCGCGAGCACGGGTTGGGAGAGACGGACGCAGTTAAGGAAGCCGTAAAGGAACTGCAGCGATCTTCCGATCTGTTAAGGTCGTTTATCGCCGAGTGCCTGGTGAAAGATCCAGTCGCAACGCTTCTGGCAAAAGATTGTTATGCCGTCTATAAAGCCTGGTGTGGAGATTCCGGCTACACGCCTGATGGGAAAAAGATGTTCAATCGGCATCTGCGCGAAGCTGGATTTGTGAGCAAGCATGAAGCGGCGGGCGATGTGTGGCTGGGCCTGCGCCGGCGCGGACCGGGCGAAACGTCGAACACGCCGTGGAAGCATCCCGACGGGGATGATGGGCTTTTCACCACAGAGGACACAGAGAAGAATGGATGAACGACACTGGATTGACTCAACAAACATCGCTCGAATTAAGATAGCGTCTCAGGCTTTGCAGGACACGCTCGGCGGCTATGGTCCATTGACTGAGGATTTGCGAAAGCAGTTAGTTCAAACAACCGCTCGCTTGTTTGATGAGTATTTCACCTATGTGAATTCTGATGATTACGATTCCTCTGTGTCCTCTGTGGTAGAAAAATGAATGTGGCTATACCTTCCCAAATCAATCACATCTCATTGTGCGCGGGAGCGGGCGGCATCGACCTCGGATTGCGAATTGCCCTTGCCGATAGAATACGAACTGTTTGTTACGTTGAGCGGGAAAGCTACGCAGCGGCCGTTATCGTGGCGCGGATGGAAAGCGCGGCCCTGGATGAAGCGCCTGTGTGGGACGACGTTGCATCCTTTGACGGCGGCGCGTGGCGTGGAGTTGTGGATCTTATCAGCGCGGGCTTTCCGTGCCAGCCGTGGAGCGTTGCCGGAAAACGCGCCGGCCAGACAGACGAGCGTTGGATCTGGCCGCACATTGCGCGCATCATCGACGAAGCAAAACCGCAATTCGTATTTCTGGAAAACGTCCCAGGATTGCTTGTTCGCGGGGGAGTCAACACGGTCGTCGAAGAACTTGCGGCATTGGGCTATAAAGTTCAGCGACCATTACTTCTTAGCGCGTCCGACGTCGGCGCCAGCCAGGGCAGAGAGCGAGTCTATATTCTGGGCTACTCCGCAGAATTTCGACAGCAAGGATTGCCGCCGATCGCAGGAATCGTTAGATCGAGCGAAACAAATTGGTGGCTGCAAGAATCTGAGAGAGGAAGTGGAGTTGTGGCAAACTCCGAGCAGTATGGATGCAACGGGTGGCCACGGAAACAGGGGCGGCGATCGCCAAGCGGAATTATTGTTGAAGGGTCAAGCGAACGAATGGCGCGCCCCGAAAGCGCTAACGGGCGGCGGGAACAGTCAACGTCAATCGAGGAACGCGGGTGGTCCGGACCCATCGCCGGACGCACAAGTAATGAACGACGGCGAAACGATTCAGAGTTTCGAGAGTCGTCGAACTCGCAACCTGGCGAAGCATTTCAACGGGAACGGCCAGGGCGAGCCGTTGACCATAGCAGTATCCCGATTCACCCGCCTGGCCCAAACGAACTTGAGCGTTGGCGAGAAGTCCTCAACGAATCAGGAATCCTCACGCCTGCAAATTCTTCGGTGGATCTCGAAGTGGTCAGAACAGAACTCGCTCGCGCTTTGCGATCTAGTGTCCCTGGCATCAATCGGCGCGCCCGTAGAGCCGCCGCGCGACGAACTGCTAATCACCTTGTCCGATACATTCCGACGAAGGCGCTTGAACCCGCTGTTTGTGGAATGGCTGATGAACTGGCCTATCGGGTGGACCGGCTTCGCCTTTGCGGAAATGGAGTGGTCCCGCTGGCTGCAGCAGTCGCGTTCCGCGTACTCTGCCATCGTGTAGGAATTATTTTCTGAAAAACCGTCCTCTGTGGTAAATTCCGAGCCTCTATAAATCGTTTTTCCGGCGCGACCCTGCCCACACCCTTCCCGATCCGGTCGCTACCGCTCGCGGTTCTGACACCTTTCGTTACACTTCGCGTTTATTTGACCTGTGAGCGCTTCGGACGTGTCCTTGCTCGCGCCGTGCGCTAATCGCCAGAGACAGGCGGCAAAGCGCGCCATCCTGATAGCCTGTACGCCGAAATCAGCCGCTGATTAATGCGGATTTTCACGGATAAGAAAACGTGCCCAGGAATGCCCCAAAAGTAAATCCGGTTAAGCCGCGCGCGCAGCGCGCGTCCGCGTCATTAAGGATGATTTCCGTGGGCTCGCGCAGCGCAGGCTAATCTATCAGAGGCGTTCAACGCGAGATGTGCGGGGATCGGGGCGTGCCCCGAAAAATAAAAAAGCGGGCGAAAGCCTCTCAAAACTTCCGCCCGCAAGTTACCCCAAAAGGAGAATCAAACGATGTACCGATGCTTCTACACCCGATCACCGCCGCGTGTCAAGCAAAAACGAAAGGCGGGGCTTCCGGTTCCCCGCCTTCGTTGCGTTTCCAAGCAAGTTCAGTCTCTCGTCACATCAGATCAAGGAAGGAAAACCCTGTAGCAGAAGCATGCAGGCCACGGATTCTAATCCCGCGAATCCGCCTTGTCAAGACTTTTCGTACTTATGCGCCAGCTCGTGATTGAGCCGATCTAATTCCTCATTCAGCGCGCGAATTGTTTTGATGTTCTTGAGATGGAAATCTCCGATAGCTTTAGCGTCCGCAGGATCGAAGTTCGCACCATCGTCAAGCGAAAGATAATTCACTAATGCACATGACGCCTGAGCAGTTGTGATGAGTTTGTAAGCCTCACCTTGTAAGCCACTTCCTGCAATTACAATGACACATTCTTCGCCGCCCATAAGTTTTCTGCCTTTCAGTTCTGCGGAGTTTGATTGCCAACTTTAGATAAGTCCGGCCGCGGATTCTCTCGGCGCCAACGCTCAACCTTTGCCTGCTGCGCCGGCGTCAACATATTCACAACCATATCGGCTTCGCGCGTTTGCACCTGCGCATAAGCTTTGAGGCCATCGATTTTTTGTTCCTGGCTGCTTTGATTGTGCAGGACCATTTCCATTTGAGTTTCAACGCGCGATTGGCTCTTAAGCACACTGACAACTCCGATCGTGCCGGCCACGCCGACTGTGACGACGGCGGCGATGACGATGCCGAACAGAGACACCATGATCGCCAACATCGAATACGACATTGAGAATCGGCTGGAGTCCTGATTCACGCGAAGGTGCCCCCATTCCGGAAATTCCATTCGAGCTCGCAACCCGCGCCCGAGCCGCGATAGCATCGATTCTTGCATGCGCGATTTGGTTTCCTTCCTCGGCTTTGGATGAGGAAGGGCGCGAAGCTGTGCAGTGTTCGATGCCATAGGATCATTGTTCACTTGTCAACCAGTCTGCGGTTTGCGATTCGATGAACATTTGATTGAAGTTTGTCAGCGTCCGATCTTTTGAAACACATAAGCGATGATTGCCAGTATCACCGCGCCGATAATCAGCCGAGTAAGCCAGGTCAGGGAACTTTTCATCCCGGCAATTTCAGTGGCGTTGTTCTTAATATCGCCGGTTACTATCGTGATTTTTTCAAGATCTGCGGTTCGTTGCCGGCGCAATTCCTCGTGCGCAGGGCCATAAACATCTGCCTTTACAAATTGCGCGCGATCTTTTTCAACGTCCTTCCGTAATTCATTCAATCCCTCAAGCCGCCGCTCAAGTTCCCCTCTCGCAACCCTAAGTGCTTCGGCGGTGGCCTCATTTTCGGCTTGCAGCAGTTCCTTTAGACCGCAAACCTCAGTGCGCAGTGCCTCGAGCCGCGCTGTATTCAATTCCTTCAGCGTGTCGACAGTCCAGCCGCTGACGCTCTTTTCCGTTTCGCCTGACATTGCACTGTAACACGATTCGCCCGCGGGCCTTCCCTTTTAGTTTGGCGGCGGTCCCGCGGCCACTGGCGCCGTCACCTGTGTACGCACAAACAACGCCGATGCGGTGCCTGCCAAAGTCATGATGACCAATTGCGCTTCCGGCGACAACCCCATGCCAAACCCGAGCGCGATCGCCAGCACTGCTTTGATGAAGCCAAGTATCGCTGCCTGGATGCCGTCATGGACCACTGCGGCGATGATTAGCCCCATCACGGCGGCCGAGCCGGCGTTGACCAGGCTGACTTGATCGGTTGACCAATGCAGGGCAAACACGCTGAGCGCGGAAATCAACGCCGAAACAAATGCCAGAATCACTACCGGTTCACGGCCAAAGATTTTAATCATACTTGCAATCCTTTCACCACAGAGGAATCGGTTAGAGCGTTTCTGCGTATGCGAGAAGGTCTGCCCACGTTTCGTACTCAGCAAACCGGTTCTCGCTCCTGAAAACTTCGCGGCCGTTCAAAAGAACAATGTCAGCCCCATTCACTTCAACGTGTTCGTACATTTTGGAAACTCCCTTTTCACTGTGTTGCAAAAAACGGAAACGTCTGCGGCTCAGTATCCTCGAGCTGCCCCGGACCGTAGAAACCAGCTGGCTTGCGGTTCTGTCGCAGGCCAACTTCAACTTCCGGGATTGTTGGATTCTCACTTGCGATGGTGCCGGCGCTTTCCGTAGGCGCCGCGGCCTGCGGCTTCAGCAGCAGATACGCCGCGATGCCGATTCCCAGCCATATTAGAGTATTCGACTTCATTAAAAGTTTATGGCAATAAAGGGGAACATCGGGTGATCATAATCCTGGACAACCCGCCCTGGTTTTCGTTGACGAACCTGCGCGGCGTCTGCGTATTTGCCCTGAGCATCCAGAGCCGCAGCCCGGATGGTTTGCGCCTCTCTGAATGATGCGTCCATTTCAGCTTGCGTGATTACCACCCTGTTCATTTGTTTTGTTTCTTCCTTACTTACCGCAGCGCTTTAATCTTGCTCAGGGCAACCCCGGCTATTACGACAACAATGACGACCACAAACCCGACGATGCCTAATATCTTTAGAAGTAGCATTTCTTCTCTGTGTCCTCTGTGGTAACCTATCGTCTGCGCTCACCACCGCTATCAAACACGCCAAAGAAGTACGCGCCGCCGAGCGCCAGGCCGAGCGCCAGGCCGAGCGCAACGATCGTCGGGCTCAGGCCCGTAGCCGTCGCGATGCTGCCAATCAGCGGGCCTATCAACGGCAGAGATGTGATGCCGCCCGAATCGTCAGTGACTGGCGGCGGCGGATCCGTCGTTGAATCGATCGCGCTTGATGGTTGGTACGCGGTCGGCAGATTCGCAAAGTCTGCCAGCACGGGCGCGCGGCCGGTCGAACGATCTCCCGCCTGCAACTCGGCTTGCGCGGCTGCCAGCCCCGCGGACTGAATCTTGCTTGAGTAATAGTCGACATCGGCGGTGCTAACCAGGTAATCTTCATGTGGCGTCCACCCATGCGCCAACAATAAATTTGCGGCTTGCTGTTGATACGTCAAGGCCATTTTAGAGTATCCCCAATCTGCGGGCGATGAATAATCCCGCCAAGCCTACTCCAACCAACACCAGCGGTGAAGTCCCGCTGGTAAAGTCGAAATCACTTTGATTCTCGCTCGGCACGTATTGCCCATCGTCTCCTGTCTGCCCGCTGCCGTCTGCCGCCTGGCTGTAGCCGCCGATTGCTGCGGCAGCATCGCGCGCGCGCGCCAAGTAGCGGCGGTATGCGCCATTCTTCCAGGTGGACCACGGATACCAATTCGTGCCGCCGCTGCTGATGTCCCACGCCGCCGCCGCGTTATAGTTCGCATCGTTCAAGAGCTGCGCGCGATTGTATTGCGGATGCGCGGGCGTATGAATTTGCCAAAGACCAAAAGACGTATTGCCATCGCCGATGTTGTTTACAATCGCGCTGGACTCAGCGAGCGCGACGGCGATCGCTGTGACTAATGATTCGCCAGAGAAGCCGGCGCCGCTGGCGACCTGCGCAAGTTGAACATCGGACAGTTGCATTTCATTCCTGCGTTACCAGTCGCCACGCGCGCATCAGTTCATAAAATCCAACGCTTGCGGCCAACATGGCTGCGAGCAGTATCAGCATCACAATCGGCGCGACGACCATCAAGTAGATAAATACCGTCGCCACGACTGCGGCGATGATCCAGAGGGGAACTTGTCGAATAACACGCTTCATTAGAGCCCGACCGTCCGACTGACTTCGTAGAACACGCCATTGAGTGCGACAAAGCTAACCGTACTTTTCTTGCTCACAACATTCAGGATCGTTGTCAACGCGCTCAACCCGGTACCCGGTGTGAGCAGTCTCCCTAGAATTCCGTCATTTGTAATTATCAACGTCAACATGGTTCCATCCTGCGGCGTTCCTGAGACGTTGATCGTTTCCGCTTCGCCAGAAGTCCATGATGCCACAATATGCTTGGCAGTCGCATTAATCGCGAGGGTGATTGTCGCACCAGGCGTCGGCGTCAATACCTGCGTGCCGCCGATGTTAGACGGCATCGGCGCAACCGTCGTGTTTACAGAGACTGTGTTGCGATTAAGATCCGGACGCAGCATCTCGCCATTGAGAGAACTACTGTCATGGACAAAATCAGTTCCAAACTTCGCGTTGAGATAGCGCAGCATCCGCTCGGCATCAATGCGAACCTCTCTGCCTGTGACCGTGTTCTTTGAATAAAATATCCATTCGTTTGTTGCGTGATCGTGCGGACTCAAGAGGGTCGCATTTCCCGCCGCATCCATCACGCGCAGTTCACCGGCGGTTGAGTAAAGTGAAATGCCGTTGGCGAGCGTTCCAACCGGCGCCGTGCCATCAAAAATGTCAAGATGGTTCGTGCCCTCAGTCGTTGCGCGACTGACCGTGCCTGCTATCTTCACATTGCCCGCGCCTTGAATGTAAAGCGCGGCGCTGCCTGAGGTTCCGGCGCTCACAGCCTGGAGCGTCGTATATGTGTTGCCTGACGATGCGCCGAATCCAATAAACAGTCCGCTGCCTGTATTAGTGCCACTGTTGAAATCATTGGTGACGACAGAAGCGCCCCACGTCACTCCTGATCGGGCTTTTACCTGCAATCGTTCGTTTACATTGCTTATAGTGGTTGAGCCTATCCCCATGCTGCCGCTGGTGAGAGCGCGCCATACTTCTGTACCGCCATTTGTGCCAACCGTGGCGTTGACGAAATCGCTCGAGCCTGTGCCCGAAGTGGATCGCAACTCAAGGGAACTGCCGGCTGCGGTACCTCCAATAAATAACGGCCCGGTTGCGCTGGTCGTAAACGTCGGAGTGGTAATGTTTGGCGAAGTTGAAAAAACAAAATTGACCGTGCCCGTTGAGCCGCTCACATCGTTTATGCCGACTGCCGCGAAAGAAGGATTGCCCGCCGCATTGCCGTGCAACACAGTCGTTGTCGTGCCCTGGTTCGCGTGTTGCGCTGATGCCAGCGTGTCAGTCGTGCAGGTGCCTACACCGCCCGAACTGATTGCCGTTACAAACTGATTCGTACAAGTCGTCGTAGTGAGATTCAGCGTCGCGCTCGGGATCGCGCTGATCGTGAACACCCCTGCGTTGGAAAGTGTAATCGTCGCGCCCGAGCCGCTTGGTGTTACTGGCGCGTAGGCCGTGCCGCCCGCGTTGCCGACAAGTATCTGGCCCGATGACGGCGCTGATGCACTGCCGCTGCCGCCATTCCCTACCGGCAACGTGCCGGTGATATCAGCAGTCATTGACACCGCGGCGAAAGAAGGATTGCCCGCCGCATTGCCGTGCAACACAGTCGTTGTCGTGCCCTGGTTCGCGTGTTGCGCTGATGCCAGCGTGTCAGTCGTGCAAGTGCCTACGCCGCCCGAACTGATTGCCGTTACAAACTGATTCGTACAAGTCGTCGTAGTGAGATTCAGCGTCGCGCTCGGAATCGCGCTGATCGTGAACACACCCAAACTCGACAAAGAAATCGTCGCGCCCGATCCGCTTGGTGTTACTGGCGCATACGCGGTGCCCCCCGCGTTGCCCACAAGAATCTGCCCGGCTGATGGCGCCGTGTTTGGAACGATCGCCGCTTTTGTCTGCGCGTCGTTGGTGACGTTGCCGAGTCCAACCTGCGTCGCGGTGATTCCTGTAAGATTCGATCCATTTCCGGATGATGGCGTGCCTAGCGCCCCGCCATTAACAACGAATGCGCCGGCCGATCCAACGTTCACTCCGAGCGCAGTCGCGACGCCCGTGCCGAGTCCTGTAATCGAACCAACCGCGGGTGTTACCGTCTGCGTCGAAATGGCCGTGATCAATCCCTTTGCATTCGCCGTGATAGTAAGGGACTGAGTTGCCGATCCAAAGCTACCGACATTACCGTTGACCGTGGCGAGTGTAAGCGCCACGCTCCCAGGTCCACTAGCTGCGCCATCGCCTGTCAAGGCCGTGATGTAGTTTCCAGTCGCTTGTTTAGTCGCACCAAGCGTGTCCACATAAGCCGTATTCGCCAACTTCGTAGAGTTGTTTCCCTGGCTTTGCGTGGCGGCAATTGAATTCGCACCAGCATCAAACCCTCCGCTGGATGCCACCCGATCGCTGGTGTCTTTGCTGAGAATTACGTTGCCGCTATTCAGCTCGTTGCGCCAGCCGATAAAGTCGAGTTTATTGAAGCGGATCGTGCCGTTGTTCGCGATGTTCGCCTGGTCTGAATCAAACTCTCCGGCTTTGACTCTAAACGTCGACGCATCCAGCGTGGTGCCGTCAAATGTAATCGCGGAATTCTTTAATAGCTTACCCGTGGTGCCATCGAATAACGCAACCGCATTATTTGTGCTCGAAGCGGGACCAACGACGTTGCCGGTGCCTGCGGAATGATTGCCAGCCAAAATCCACGTGCCGCTTGTGGTGCCGAGCGCGCCCGTGCAAACGTACCAATCACCATTCGTGCGATTGATGTAAATTTGCGCATAGCCGCTCCCGGTGACAACGCACGCGCCCGCCGGCGCGCCGCTGCCCGTGATGGCGTAACGCGCGGCCGTCTGGGCGGACGATTTACCACAGAGGACACAGAGAAGAATAAAAGCCAGCCAGGGTAAAGACCTTTGCGGCGCTTTGCGACTTTGCGACTTTGCGAGAACCGTTTCACGCCAAGACGCCAAGACGCCAAGACCCGCAAAGAAGATTTGTCTTAACTGATTCATGGTTGCTTTTTCTGCTCTGTTTTCTTCTCTGTGACCTCTGTGGTTGAAGGCTTCGCGCAGGTCACGATGCCTGCCGGATCCGCATCGCACTTTTGTTGATCAACTTCCGCGCGCGCGACGCCGGCGCCGATCAGCAGCGCGGACTTCTGGGCTTGCAGATTCTGCAAAGCCTCATTCGCCTGGCGCACGATCTCTCGCTGCCGGTTCTCGATTTCGATGTAGGCCTTCGAAGCGTCGACGCTCAGTTTGATCGGCGGCGGCGATTGTAGCCGCGCGAACATTTGCCGCGGATACACGCAGATCAACGCGGATAAGATTACTAATGAAATGATTACAGTTTTTGTTTTTGTCATAAGTTTAATTTGCTTTCTGGAATCCGCGCATATCCGCGTAAATCAGCGGCTAAAAAGTATATCCAAACGTGCTGATCGTACACGTGGCCGCGCCGCCCTGCAAAGTGTTCATCAGCACATTAAAAGTCTGCGTCGACGTGCCTACGGTCGCGCCGGTTTTTGCGCCCAGAATGGTGTACAGCGGCGCGCCGGTCAATTCCGTGTGCGTCGCGTTCGCGATCACGTTGGCAAACGTCACCGCTTCCCATCCGAAAGAATAGCTGGCCGTGGTCATCGAAGTTGAACAGTTGCGCACCACTACGCGCGTGACTACGGTGCTACGTCCTGTCGGTGAAGTATATAGCACAGTCGGGGTC
>Ga0307468_100000064_pt1 | contig 35709 bp, 77 predicted proteins | sample atmdna_FD_203085 | JGI IMG/M metagenome (GOLD analysis project Ga0307468, IMG submission 203085) | Hardwood forest soil microbial communities from Morgan-Monroe State Forest, Indiana, United States - atmos_gases AM2C_05 | ecosystem: Environmental > Terrestrial > Soil > Temperate forest > Bulk...
TTAGGCGCCGCGCTAAACCCCCCCCCCCGCCGCGGGGGTTTTATTGGTAAGGGGGGGGTTGGGGGGGGCATGAGGGGTGGGCAGGAGCGATTCTGGCAAAAAGGCCGGGAATGACAAGTAGCTGTAAGTCCTTGAATCTAAAGTGCCGGGGGAGGGGATCGGACCCTCACTCACCGTTAGGTGAACAGGATTTTAAGTTATTTGTCTGCCTTTCTAGCCCCTCTCTTTCCCTAAGAAATTCGCGTTTTCCCTAGCAAATCGTTAGGTCACATCTCGCCAGGTGTGACCTAACTCACCACGTTTTGCACGCTAGGGGTGGGCAGGGGGTGGGCAGAGATGGCAAATTGCAAGGAACTCCAACAACCCTGGTACCAGTTCGTCGGCGAGCTGGACTGGCTTCTCATCGACGCGCAATACGCCTGGTCCGTCTCCCTTCTCACCGCCATCCGTGACACGGTGATCTCGTCGCGGCGCGTCACCGACGCGCAGCGCCGCACCGTTGACACCATCCGCGCGCGCACCGCAGGAGTGCAGTGATGCCGCGCCGCCCCCTCGATTTTTACGAAACCCCGGCGCATTACATGGAGCCGCTGCTCCAGCTCATCGGCCCGCTCACCGGGCTACGCGTGTACGAGCCGTGCGTCGGCCGCGGGCACATCAGCCGGTACCTCACCGACGCGCGCGAGCTGCGGACCAACGACATCGATCCCGCGTGCCCGGCCGACACGCATTTCGACGCACGGTTGCTCGACGCCTGGCAGACGCCGGAGCCGTGGGACTGGACGATCACCAACCCGCCGTTCAGCGACGAGCTGTTGATCCTGAACCGCGCGATCGAGCATTCGCACAACATCGCGTTCCTCGCGCGCCTGAGTTTTCTCGAGCCGACGCGGTCGCGCGCGATCTTCTGGGACATCTACCCGCCGACCGATTTGATCATCCTGCCGCGCTACAGCTTCCGGCTGGACGACCACGGGCGACGACAGACCGACAACGTGACGTGTTGCTGGATCGTGCGGCGTGAAGACCGGCCGCCGTGCGTGCAGTTCAGTTTGTGGCGACCAAATGGGGAGAAGTGAATGGCGCGGATCACTCTCAGCACGCATTGGAAGTTCCAACGGCTGGCGCGATCGCTGGGCAGCAAGGTCTTGGCCCGTGGCGTGCTCGAAACGCTCTGGGAGCCCTGCTGGGTGGCCGGCGACGCCTATTGCGGAACCAGTCAGGACATCGAGCTGCTGTGCGAGTGGAAGGGCGCGCCAGGCGCGCTCACGACCGCACTGCTCATGGCCGACGCGAAGAACGCCGGCTTCATCGAACCCTACACCGGGCAGGTGCGGCGCACGGGCGAGATGCACTATCAAGTGCACGACTTCTTCCACCACTGCCCCGAGTACGTGCGCAAGCGACACGAGCGCGAGCTCGAGCTGACGTCGCCGAAAATCTGCGTCGTCTGCCGGCAGGAATATTTCGGCCGCACCGTTCGCAGCAAGTACTGCGGCGATCGCTGCCGCCAGCTCGCGCATCGCGACTCTGACGGCGTGCCGGTCCGTCCGTCTGTCACGGAACTGTCACGGAACGAGGCCGCTTGTCACGGAACTGTCACGGAACGCCCCGAAAGTTCCGTGACAGACGAGGTCGAAAAAACACCCCCTTGTCACGATAGTTCCGTGACAGTACTGCAGAAGGGTGTTACCCCTAACATAGACGTTTCCGGAACAAAATCGGACGACGCCGACGGCTGTCACGGAACGGTCACGGAACGTCACGATTGTCACGGAACGTCACAGTACTCACACACACACACACACACACACACACGAGAGTACGTACCAGAGAGCTCCGCGCTGGAAAATCCCAGCGCAGAGCCATCACCGCCATCTCCTAACGTCACCCCTCAGAGCCCCCCTCCGCTCCCACGCGCTCCGGCCGCACCGCGCGTGAAGGCGATCGCCCCCATGGCCGTGGTGTCGGCGGTGGTCTTGACGTTTCCCACAGTCGGGAAGGCGCAGACGTGGGAGTTGCGCGAGCAACAGGTGTCCACCTGGCAAACGCTGTTTCCGAATCTCGACGTGCTCGCCGAATGCCGGAAAGCGTTGGCGTGGGTGGTGGCGAATGGGCGCTCGCGGAAAACGCCGGCCGGTATGGAGCGGTACCTCGTGAACTGGCTCAACCGTTCGACCGATCGCGGCCGCGGCGGAGGACCGACGGTGATCGCGGGGTCGCTGAAAACGGCGGGGAATAAAGCGGCGATGGACGAGATTCTGCGGAGGCGCGGCCATGTCCTGGACTGAGAAACAAGAGCGGGCCTTTATCGAGATGCTCATGGCGCTCGGCGAGGTGTTCAACGAGCCCGTGTCGGTGGTGCGCGGGGAGATGTTCATGCGGCTCGTCGAAGACCTCCTGTTCGCGCCGGTCATGGCGGCGGCGGTGCAGCTCGGCCGCCGCGCCACGTTCTTTCCCAAGCCCGGTGAGATTCGCGCGCTCGTCGAGGGCAAGGTGGAGGACCAGGCGGAGCTCGCGTGGACGCATCTGCTGTGCGAAGTCGCGCGCGTCGGCTACATCGGCACGCCGACATGGCCGGACGAGACGACGCAACGTGCGGCCGAGGGGTTGTTCGGGAGTTGGCGGGCGCTCTGCGAGCGTCTGCCCGCCGGCGGGCCGGAGCTGCTCGGCTTTCGCAAACAGTTCCTTGCGCTCTATGGCGCAACAGCGCGCAAGGCGATCGCCGGCGAGCTGGGACCGGGGCGTGCGGAGGCGCGCGGCGTGCTCGAGGGATTGCAGGGCGAACTGAAGAAGCGCGGCTTGCCGTACGAGGGCGCGTTGCGCGTGGTGCCGAAGGTGCCGAAGCCATGATCGCGACGATCCCCGTCGACATCGTGCACGGCAAGCTGCACATCAGCGGCTCGGCGCGATCGGCGATTCAGGAGGCGGTGCTCGTGTGGTCGGACGGACCCGCCACGCTCACCGTCGAGCGGGAGTCCGCGACGCGCAGTCCGCAAGCGAACGCCTACTACTGGGGCGTCGTCGTGAAGTCACTCGCCGATCACACCGGCTACACACCCGACGAGACGCACGACGTGTTGAAGATCAAGTTTCTGCCGAAGGACGTCGCGCTGCGGACGGGCACCGGCACGGTCATCGCCGAGTTCGTCATCGGCGGCAGCACGCGCGCGTTGTCGGTCGGCGAGTTCTACGACTACGTCGAGCGCATCCGCCAATGGGCCTTCGACGCGCTCGAGGTGGACATCCCGCCGGGCGATCCCGCGTGGCGAGGAAAAGAGCCCGAATCTCGCGCCAAACCGCCCGATTCGCAATCGGTTTAGGAGTTCCGGATCATGGAGCACGATGGGCCTCACACGCGTTCAGGCCACGCCCGTTGCCACGCCCGTTGGGGCGCCCACCGTTGCGGTGACCTTCGCCACGCCCCCCAGCGTGGGGAACAGCGTCGTGGTCGCCGTCATCGGGTCACCCACCACGCCCTTCCCTGTGGGCGCGTGTGTGGACAACAAGGGGAACGCGCCCTACACGCGGGCGCGGACGCAGGATGGCGGATTCTTCGGGACACTCGGCGTCTACGTCGGCCGCGTCACGGCGACCGGCAGTTCCTTCACGATCACGATCGCGCCCGGCTTCGGCAGCGTGAACTTTATGGCCGTGGCGTTCGAGGTCGCACAGGTCGGCGGCGGGTTGATTGTGGATGTGGGCGCGGGTGGCGCGGGCAGTGGGTTGACGCCCTCGACCGTCACCACGACGGGATCGGGCACCGAGAATTTCGTCGTGGCGCTGTGCAGCTTGGGCGCCACGCAGACCTCCATCGCGATTACCGGCACGGTCCCCGCGTCCCCCACCTGGACGCAGGAGGCCGAGAACCTGACCCTCGCGGGCGAAATCGACAGCCGCATTGTGCCGGGACCGACGGTGCATCAAATCACCTGGACCGGGACGGGTTCTGGCTGGATTGGCGCGATGTTGGTGGCGTTGAAGGCGAGTCCGATTCCTGTTTCCTCCCTCCCGCCTATTCCGTGGGCGGTGGTGAGTGGCTTCTGGAGCAAACACATGGACAGCTATACCGAGTGGATTCCGATTACCGCCTCTGACACGGTCGACATCGCCAGCGGCTTGACCCATGCCGTGCTCGTCGGCGGTGCGGGCGACGTGACGGCCGTCATGCAGAACAACCGGGCCGTGACGATCACGGGGCTGCCGGCCGGCGCGTGGGTGCCGATCCGCGCCAGGCGCATTAACGCGACCGGCACGACCGCGACGGGGCTCGTCGCGCTCTATTCGAGGTGACCGTGTATTCCCCCGGTCTGCAAACGCACTTCAACGCGCCCATTGGGCTGGACACGCTCGCGCACCTCGCCGCCGACGTCGGCGTGCGGTGGTGCCGCGTGGACGCCCAGACCTGCGATACCGCGACGCTGTTGGAGATGATCGCGGATGTCCGGGCCTTCTGGATGGTCCCGCTTCCGATCGTGTACGACCTCGATCGGTTGCGCGGCGTGCCGGCCGGGATGGATGTCGAGTGGAGCAACGAGCCGGATGGCGACATCCTGCCGAGCCTGTATCGCGAGGGCCTCGATGCGGCGTGCGCGCTGGCGCTCGAGCTCGGCCTCCGGCTCTGGGGTCCGTGCATCAGCAACCTCGACCGCGATTCGCTGCGGTGGATGGAGATGGTGCGTGGCGACGGCTGGCCGGATGGTCTCTACGGCATCACGGTCCATCGCTACGGCAACGGCACGTTCGCGTGGGCGCATGACGGCTTCGACTCACGCGAGGCCGAAGTCGAGAAACTGTTGACCCTCTGCGATGGCCGGCCGTTCATGGTGACGGAGTTCGGGTATCCCTCGACGCCGACCGCGCGCATCCGTCGCGGGCCGAAACGCACACGCTTCCTGGCGCCGGACCTGCAGCTCGACGAAGACCAGCAAGCCGCGAATATCACGAAGGAATGGGCGTTCTGGAAGCCGTACACCGACCGCCCTTTCCTCTACCAGATCAACGACCCGCCGGATCCAGACGACGGGTGCTATGGCATTCGTCGCTGCTTACCCGATGGCACGCTGACCGACTGGAAACCGGCGGCCTACACCTTTCCGAAGGAGAGTCCCATGCCTGACCTCGCGCCTGTGAGCGCCAATACCGTGTTCGCGAAAGAAGACCTCGTCGAAGTGCCCGGCCGTGAGGGCGAGTTCGGGATCCGGTGCCCGCCGGGCGCCGAGACGTTGCTCTCGCCGAAAACGTCGGGGCATCACGAGCTGCGTGACATGAACGCGCTCGGCGGGCCCGACGAAACGTGTCAGGTGAAGGGCGACCTCGTCTACTTCTGGCAGAACTCGCAAGGCGGCCGCTTCGCGTGGCGGCTCGCGGACGCGGAGTAGCCCATGTCACTGCTGTTGCTTTCGTCACGACGCCAGAGCGCGCCGCCCGGAACCGTGAAGCGGCGGGGCCTGGTGCAGGGCACCGGCCATGTCGTCCGCGATGACGACGGCATCTTCCATCCGCTCGGGGTCACGCTCTTCTGGGCGCTCTACGGCTGGAAGTTCGAACGCGATCGCATCCTCGCGCATCTCGCGTTCCTCAGCGGCCACGGCTTCGACTACGTGCGGATCCTCGGCGAAGTCGATTGGGTCGGTCGCAGCATCGACCCGCCGGCGGATGCCGGGAACATGACGCCGCTCGCCTGGGCCGACTACACGCCGATGCTGCAACAGTTCGTGGACTGCGCCTACGACCAGTACGGCCTGCGGTCGGAGATCAGCATCATCGGCGGGCGGCCGCGTGATGAAGTCACGGGCGTGCAACGCTTCGTGCCGACGGACTTGGCGCGCGTGGTCGCCGAGGCGATGGTCGGACGCGAGCACAAGGTCATGCACTTCGAGATGGCGAACGAGTGGCAGCGGCTCGATAAAGCCACCCCGGACGATCTCATGGCGATGTGCCAGGTCGTCGTGGAGATGAGCCCGAATCTCGTGGCGCTCAGTTGTCCGGCGGAAACGTCCAGCACGACGTTCGCAGCGATCGAAAACGCGACGGGCGTCGAACCCACGAGCGCGGAGCTCGAGGACGGCATCCACGCGCTGCTGAACCTTGCCAGCTCGCGATCCATCACGTTCTGGGAGGCGGCGAAGGTTCTCCGCGCGGCGCTCTCGGCCGGTGGCGATTTGAAGGGGCTGCTCGGCAAGCGCTACCACGAGGGACTGACGCTCCTTCAGATTCTCCGGGTCGTGCGCGAACTCTACGGGCCGGACGTGGACACGCAGGAGTCCACGGATTCAGACGGCTTCGACGAGATGATTCTCGCGACCCAGACGGCGGGCGGGAATTGTTACACGCCGCACTTGCGTCGCAGCGATCACGACTACAAGTGGTCGCACGTACGCCAGGGCTATGACCTGCGCCTCTTCCCGGACGCGACGAGCAATAACGAACCCCAAGGGCCACAGAGCAGCGTCGACACGCTGGACGACCCGCTCCAGCTCGCGTGCGCGCGGTTGCTCGGCGTGATGTGCGGCGGGGCGCCGTATGTGCTGCACGTCGGACAAGGCGTGACCGGCGAAGCGGATCCGAATCACGGTCGTCCCCAGAACATGTGGGAGGTTCCCAACATCGACACGATCATGACGGTCGTGCGCCAGGTGGATGTCCTCCTGCCAGAGGGCGTGGAGAACTGGGACGTCGTCAACAACGGGCGCAGTAACCATCCGCTCCCCCTCGACGCGCACAAGGGATTTTGGGAGGGCAGTGATGGCAACGCGCCGGCGGTGAACAAGAACTACGCGGCGCTGTCCGGCAATCAGTTCGTGATGATGCTCACCGGGTGCCGCAGTGTCGAGGAGACCGGGCCCGTGCCCGCCGGCACCGCGATCCGCGCGATGCACGTCGCGGCCTACGACCCCGTCACGTTGGCGATTGTCGCGGAAGCGGATCTCGAGAAAGGGCAGTCATGGACCGTGCCCGGCCGCCACGACACGATGGCGGGCTATCTCGTTCGTGGGACGTATCGCTAGAAAAAGGGAGTCACGCATGCTCATCTCCGCCTCGCAACGCGCGACCTGGGACCGGATGAAGACGGAGAACCATCCGTTCTACCAGATGATTCTGGGCAACGCCGTCGGCGCGCGCTACTCGGACCATGGCCGGTGGCCGGCGCTTGCCTACACCATCACGGGCGATCCGCAGTACGTCCCGATTAGCTTCGCGTCGTGGAAGGCGAGCTGGCCGGATGTGGGGAGCAACGCGGATTCCGTGCGCGAGTTCACCATCGACTACGCGGTGACCTACGAGATGCTGAAGCCGGGACTGACGGCCGCCGAGGAGACCGAGTCTCGGGTGAAGCTCATCGCGATTGCCGACAAGATCGTCAAGGGCACGCTGACCAGCGATTCCGATCAAACGACCGGGTCCTACCTCGGGTTGCTCTGCATCGACGCCGTGCTCGGCACGTCCTACGGGACCGGGACCTTCCTCGACAGCGGTGTCAGCAAACCCGTCGGCGGCTACGTCTCGACCGGCGCGGACCGCACGACGATGCGAAACGCCATCTCGCTCTACGTCGCGATGGCGGAGGGCGGCGCCTGGCCCGAGGGCACGATGTACAACCCGAACACCATCGGGCATCTGCTTCGGGGTACGCAATGGATCGCCCACCACACCGGGGTCGATTATTTTCCCGAAGTCACCGCGTTCCGCACCGCGTACGCGCGCGTCATGATGCACGAGTTCACGCCGAACCTGAAGGACCAGTTCCAGTGGGGCGACATTCAGAAGCCGCATCAGGTGGACTTTGCGGGCGTGCCGGACATCTTCTCCGTGATGTCCGGGTGTGAACCCGCGCCGCTCGGCGAGGGGCTGCGTCAACTGGAGTCAGAGATTTACGCGGCCAACAACGTCACGCTCAAGACCGGTGGCAACCCGCTGTACGCGCGGTACATGTGGTTTCTCAATCCCTACGGCGGACAGCAGGCCTGGCAGCCACTCGCCGGCGGGACGTCGAGGGTCGCGCGCGGCGTCGGGGTGCTCTATGCGCGCCACGAGGACCGTGGGCTCCATCTGCAAATCGGGGATCTGCGGAAAGGCACCGTTGATCACTGGCAGGGTCTGACCATCGGCGACGTGCGTCTGACGCGCAACGCCCTGTGGCCGATCGATCATCCGCTCGCCTACGCGGCGGACTATCGCTACTACAACGTCCCACTCATCGCGAATCGCGGTCCCAACGGCATCGAGGCGTCTGGCCTCGTCGGCCATGCGCATGTGCCCGGCCAGTTCACCTACGCGAGTGGACTGAGCTGCGGGCTCGGGCCCGACATTTTCCCCGGCTTCTGGCAACCGCCACCGAATTACGGGCATGAAACGGGGCGCACCGTCTTTTGGCTGATGGAGGACGACGAGGACATTCTGCTGGTCCACGACCGGCGCCACGCCGATGATCCGCGGAACCAGAAGATGGCGAACGGGTCGCCCGCCATCGACCGGTACTACGCGAACGTGCAGACCGCGTTCAGGAACATGCTCGGGCTGAAGGCCACCCTGTGGCACTCGCCTACCGCCCCGCTCGTCAGCGCCGACAAGAAGCAGTTGTTGTGGATGCAAGGCGAGACGGTTGTGACAGTGGATCAGATCCTACCGACCTCGTCGCCGACGCTCGTCACCGTGAACGAGAAAACCGGCATCCGCGATGACACGGGCGCGGCGCTCGTGCCGCCGCTCGGCGGCAACATCTACGACGAGCAGAAGAAGTTCCTCACCTACAGCCTCACCGGCGGCGAGGGCTTCGATACCGTGCTCACCGTGATCACGGCGTACGAAGGCACGCAGGCGGAAGGCGGCGCGGTCTGGGTGCCGGGGCATCTCGGCTACCGCGCGGTGCCCACCTACGCGCCGCTCGAGGTCGGCGACATGGAAGGCGTCACGATCACGCGGCCGGGGAAGTCCGACGTGGTGGTGCTCTTCAGCCGGAGGCCGGGACCGACGTTGTCGAACACGTTCGACAGTAAGGGCGTGCTCATCTTCGACCGCACGAAGCTGGACACCGTGAAGGCGGCGCGGACCATCACGACACCGCCGGCGCTGACGCTCACGCCCGGCGCGACCGTCTATCTGGCCGATCTCGATAAGGCGATTACGTCCGTCACGATCAACGGGACGTCGCAGCCGCTCACATGGACGGGCGATCTCGCCACGGCAGTCCTCGAGGAGGAGCCGATCCCGCCGGAACCGCCGGTGGTCACGAAAGAGCAGGAGTTGATCAACCGCATCCGCAAGGACCTCGACGAGCTCGACGCGCTGGTGCCGTAAGGACATGCCGACGGTCCTCGCGGTCGTCGCCCTCGCGATCCTTTCGGGCTGCGCCCCGAGGCCCTGGACGCTCCGCGCGTTCCCGCGCTGTCCTGATGGCTTGCCCGTGGAAATTTTCACGGACGTCGCGTGCCCGCCCGATGGGGTCTGTGGCTACTCGTGCCTGCCAGGACGCTGGGGCGCGGTCGTGGAGTAGGGCCCACCAGGCGAGAATGTCCGCCGCGCGCGTCGGGGTGAAGTAGTCCATGGCCCGGCATCGTAGTACAGCGCGTGAGGAAAGTACAGCCCTCCAGCGAATACCCTATTGACGCTTTATAACGCGTCGGTTAGTCTCTGCCGTCCCCAAAACAACGCTTAATCATCGACGGTCACCCCAGCGACAGGAGTGCTTATGCGATCGCTCGCCTTGATGGTTCTGGTTACCGGTCTCTGTGTTGCGTGCGGCAGCAAAGGCAATCCGGCGGCTCCGCCGCCACCGACGACGACGACACCGCCTCCCCCGGCCGTCACGCTGCAATCGGTTTCGCTGGCCGCGACCCTCTCGCAGCTCGATCGCGCCGGCGCGACGGCGCAGGTCACCGCCACTGGGACCTTTTCGAACGGATCGACATCCGACGTGACCTCCACCTGCGGCGGGTGGGCGTCAGATAACCCGAGTGTGTTGACGGTGAGCGGCGGCGGGCTGATGACCGCGCGGGGCAGTGGTGCGTCCACGGTGACCACGACCTGCCAGGGCGTCTTCGCGCGCGGGCTCGTCACCCTGAATCTCATTCCCGCGCAGCTCTGGGTCTACAACGGCGTTGGCGACACCGCGTTCGACATGCCGAGCTATGTGCGGCGCCTCCGCATTCGCGGCGTCTGGAGTGGACGCGGCACGTCGAACTTCGTCGTCAGGATCGGCGGACGCTTAGTCGTCAACGAGATTTTGCGCCAACAGCCGGGCGGGATCTTTGATGGCACCTACGCGGTCACGCCAGGGCTCGTCGAAATCACGCTCTCGAGTCAGGTGGCGTGGACCCTCACCGAAGTGCGGTAACGGGTCACTGAACAGCGCTTTCGGGATGCGGCGTTGCTGGCGTTGCAGGTCGCACGCGACCGCGTGCCCCTCGAGCGCCGCCGCGCGTGTGCTGTAGCGGCGCTGGTAGCCGTCCAGCGGCCCTCCCAGAATCATCGTCTCCCAGAGAATCGGGGGGCCGACGCCGAAGAGGTTGTGGTCGAGGCCCAAGAACACCGTCGAGACCAGCACCTCGGGCTCATTGCCTCTGCGCTCGTCCCTGTCCTGCGCGATGATGTTCGCGCGCGTGCGGCGGGCCTCCTCAAACCACTGCGCCCAGACCATCACGTCGTCGACGGGCACCGGTTCGCCGGCGTCGTCCAGAATCCAGTAGTCAGCCCGCACCCTAGAGCACCGTCGGTTTCCAGACCGGAACGTACCCTTCGTTCACAATCGCGACGTTGTAGACCTCGGTGCCGTTCGGCATCGTGGCATGACCATGCCCGCCATGGATGTGTCCACACACGACGATTTTCGGCTGCGCGCGTTCGATCGCATCTTTCAGCGCGACCGACCCGAGAAACTGCGTGCCCTCACCGATGATGGGCACGGCGACGTCGCAGATCCCATGCGGGGGCTGATGACTGACGAGGATGTCGAGGCCGGTGGGGATCTGGGCGTAGACCTTGACGAGCGCCGCGTCCGATCGCATGAAGGCCCACTGCATAAACGTGTTGGACCAGGGCGTGCACCAAATCTTCAAACCTTCATACTCGACGAGGGAATCAACAGCGACCGTGACGCGTGGTCCCAGGTCGAAGCGCGAAGCGGAGTAGGCTTCGCCGCAGAAATCGTGATTGCCCCAGGTCACGATGCAATGGCCCACGGGTTGTTTCGTGAGCCAGTAGCGCCAGTCACGCAAAAACCAATCACGCTGAAGTGAGGGGTCTTGCCGCGCAGTGACCCTTCTGAATATGTCGGGGCATTGGTCGCCGGCCACGATTAAGAGATCGCACGCGGGGACTTCGGGGAGATACCCGTGCTGATCACTGAGCGCGACGATCTTCATGCTGTGGCCTCCAGAAACCCGAGTTGCTGGAGTTCATCCTTCTGGAGAAGGCGATTGAGGGGCCACGTGGTCGCGCCGTTCGGCAGTGGCATGTCGGTGATGTCCGCTGTCGCCACCTCGCCACCAGGATTGCACCCAAGCGTCCACGCTTTTCGCGTCGCGGCCGCCATCCATTCAGCTCCCTCGCCATGGCGTGGGAACCGCACGCGGAGCTCGTCCTTGATGCGCGCGGCCTCGTCCTCCGTCACCTCAACGATGCAGACGCCGAGAAATTGCTGACCTTTGGGACGGTCGTCATCGGCGAACGAGAGCCAGAAGCGACGCATTACCACAACCGTTGCTGCGGGGGCGCCGGCGGAGCCGGACGAACGTAGTTGCAGCTCGTGACGACGAGATAGCCATCCGAGAATTCAATCAGGCAGCTATTCAACCGCCGCGCACGCTGCACGATGCGGCAGCGGGTGCCTTTGCGCTCCGGGAGTCTCGTGTTCACGCGCCAAATGAGCGGGTACTGTGTCGTCATGTTTGGTGATCGGGGCGGGACTCCAACCCGCGGCCCCCGCTTTAGAAGAGCGGTGCTCTATGCGACTGAGCTACCCGATCGTTTCAAAGACGGCGATGATGGTTTCGTTCATTTCGTCCGGCCTGGGCATCAGCCGATGCAGGCTGAAGGTTACGAGCCGATAGCCTCGCGCGGCGTTGGTGTTGATCACGGCCTCGAACTGCTCGGCGATGAGCCCTTTCTCCGGATGCAGCTCGGCCCCGCCGACCCAGTTCTTCGACACTTCCGCGACGATAAAGCGCGGCACACTCATGACACCCCTCGCAGCGCCTCCGCGATGTCGGCGATGACGCTCTCCTTCGTCACCGCGACGCCGAGCGTCTCGCCGAGTTGGCGCAGCTCGTGGTCCTCCAGGCAGAAGTCCCAGAGTATCGACTCGTCCGTTACGAGTGCGTCTGGATAGCCCAGCGCGTCAAGGATGCGGTCCACTTCCGCCGCAAACTTCTGCACGCGGGACTGTGGCGCGAATTCGACCGTCTTGCCGGCGAATGGTCCCTTAGTGATTTTCATAGGGTTTCTTTCTGTTGCAGCACTTCTGCGTCGTAAATGAGGTCGCTGAGCCGCATTCCGAAGGCGCAGGCGAGTCGTTGGTAGAAATCGAGGGCCTTGCTCCGGCGTTGGCCGTGCAGGAAATAGCTGACCGCGCTTTGCGACACCCCGAGTTGTTGCCCGAGCTGCCTTTGGGACCAGCCACGCTGCACCAACCGCTCGTGGACTGTCAGGTGCAGGGCTGCGGCCAGCGTCAGTGGCTGCGGCGGCGGATTCGACGGCGGCTCAGGGATGAGACGGATCGCCATTATCACTCCTACAGACAAGCACACGGCCGTCCTTCCCCAGGCCGCGTGCGTATTTCACCGTCCAGCAGCCGCCGGATTTTACATGGTCAGCCGTTCCGCAGTGATAACAGAGACGAAACCGCATGCCCGTGTAGTGCGCCGGTAGTCGGTCGATGGTGATGCACACGACCGTCTCGCTGTCTTCCGCGATGCGGATGTTGCGCGGTTTGTAGCCGTGCTCCCACGACAAGCTGCGGGGCTTATGCTCGACAAACTCGAGCCCGGCGGCCTTCGCTTCCTCGATCGCGTAGCTGTCGACGCCACCCAGATGGCAGCCACCGCTGATGACGACGTCGCCGGGATGGAGCAGCTCGCGGATGAAGGCCCGCGCCTGGCGCTCCGTCTCCGCCGTGAACTTCGCCGCCTCGCTGCCGACGATGCCGATTCTCACGCGTCATCCTCGCCAAATACCCGATAGCCGAGTTTGTCGAGGAAGGATTCCAGGAGTTCGATCCGCCCCGCGAGAAAGCCGAGGTCGAGGTACATGATCTCGCGCGGGACGTCGTCCGCCAGATCAAGGTCGCGATACCGCGCCGAAATCTTGTGCCAGTCCGTCTCGATGCGCCATCCCGCCTCGAGCACGGCGAGGAACCGTGCGCGCTGTTCTGGCGACAGACGTTGTATTAGGCGCGAGATCCTGTCATCCGTCATGACGGTCAGTTTCGTCGATAAAAGTATTGCAGGTCGCGCAGCGTCTGCCGCGTGACCCCGTACGTGATGGTGTCGCCCTGCGCGGCCGCTTCGGCTTGGAGCGCGGGGACACACGCGACGCAAATCAAGTGACTGGGCGTCGGGATGTGCGGCCGGTGTTGCACGAACGCATGGCAGCGGCTGCACACGCCGCGGACGTTGGTTGGGCTGAACACGTCCCGCACGTCGGCCCCCACGCAGATGATGTAGGGGATGTCGTCGGCTTTTGTGCTCACGGCCTCGGCTCCTGGGGTGGGGCGGGCGCCTGGATCAACGCGGCACGAGCCTTCATGATCATGTCTTCGTGTTTAACCGCCGTCGAGTTTCACCCGGCGGAACCGGTAGCGTTCGCCACTGTGTTGCGTGATGCGGAAATTTCGCGTCTGTTGATCCCCACCAATACAAGTCGCGTCCACCCGTGTTATAGGGCACGACGGCAAACGTGCAGCGGTTCTTGGGCACCCATACCAGCACGGCGGTTCCGCAGTATTCATCTGGTAGTGTTCTAATCGGCTTCCACGTCATCGTGCCTTCCTTATCCATAGCCAGCAACACCTTAAGCACCGATAGGCGTTGCGGCGATAAGACAGTCGGCAATCCAATGCGAACACTCTGGACCGACATTTCGGGCAACGAATCATCATCGCTTCACCTTTACACGTGTTGGATCGCCCTGTTGATGGCACACACACCAACACCGGCCGCTATAGTCGGACCGGAAGATAAACCCGATGCAGTCGTCGTGCTTACCCTCAGCGCAATTCGATCCAGGTAAGAGTCGTGCGTCCTCACGGGAGGGGGCATCAGTCATGGCAGGCCTTCTGATACGGATCGGCTAGTTGATAGTCGAGACAGGAGCATTCCCGCGTCCACACCTCACCGGTCATGCGATTTGTGCCGGTCCTAGAATGCAAGCACCGAACCTTCCCAAGCACGCTGCAAAAGTGCTGGCTCATGGAATGCCCACACGTCATACAGACTTCATCAACGATCTTCTCGCTCATCTCACTTCCCTCCCAGAGAGGAGGGTGGGGCTATTAGATGAACATCTGCCGGTTCGCCTAATCCGCAAATGCGGCACATCGTGTTCCGTTTCCGTGGTGCAAATGGATGCCGATTCTGTGTCTTCGGTCCGTAAACGGAATCCCACCATTCTCGGCTTGGGTTGTCCGATTCCTCTCTGGCACGGATAGCGGCTTCATCGGGACACCCCGGTCTACACCTCACTGCCCCCTCACTAGTAAAGTCCTCACGGAATTTCTCCGCCAGCGCATGATGTTGGGCGTCGTCCAAATAAACATCACCCGGTTTCTCAACAGAACGTGCGGCACAGATCGCTACTGTCACACCATCAATCGTGCGAATGCGAATACTCATATATTCTCCTTCGTCACTGAGGGTGGGGCGGGCGCGACGGACGGGCCTTCATCCAACACTTCATCCGGAAAAATAATCACAGCCTTTCCCTTTTCCGTCGGCGTCGAGGGGGCGGACGCCACGGGGAGGAGGGCGAGGACGTCAGTAATCGCCTGCTCGTAGCCTATGCCCCGCGCTGATGTTCCCTTCGGCCCACGTAGATACGTTTCTCGCAACTGTTCAATCTGCGCTCGCAGGGGCGTCTCGTCGCTCATCCGCGCGTCTCCTTCGCGCGTGCCTCATGACGGATCGCCAGCTCGCAGACCTTCGGGCCCACCGCCTCGATCGCCGCGACGAAGGAGGCGAGCAGCTGGTAGGCAGCGTAGACGTCGGCTCCCCAGATCGTGCCGCCTTGCGTGCGCTTCGTGTGTAGGCGCTCCTCGAGTCGTGCGAGTTCTTCTGGCAACTCCTCACGGCCCTTCGCGAGGATCTCCTTCGCGCGCGTGACGTCTTCCTCGAGCGTAGGGTAGTAGCTCATGATGGGAACACCGTACTACGACTGCCTTGGCGCAGCTCGCGGAAGTCCAGCAACGCCTGCGCCGCTTGTGCCTCGGACAGGCCGACCTTCCCGGTCAGGAACTGGAACATGAGCATGTCGGAGACGGCGGCCTCGATCGCGCTGCTCAACATGCCCAGCACTTCGCGGGCCTTGTCCAAGTCCATCTGCACCGTGCGCTCATCAAGAGTGAACTCCACCTTGCCCTCTTTGGTGCGGGCGCTGACAATCGAAGCGAACGTAATCGTGTGGATGGTCTCATCGGTCATTTGGGCCTCGGGTCATATCGGTGAATGCCTTTGTAGTGTTGCCAGAACTGCGCGAGCATGTCGAGTTGCGCGATGGACCGGATCGCCCACGGGGTGTGTGCGGCGTGCCGGCGTTCGAGCGCCTCGGTTTGTCGCCGGCAGAAGGCGAGCACACGCCGCTGCAACGTGCGGATGTCGCGCTCGAGGATCGCCTGCCCACAGGGCTCGCACGCGGCCCAGCCGCCGATGCTCGTGTAATCGACGAGGCGTGACTCGAAGGTGGCGCACTCCACGTCCCACGTGACCGGCCGGTCATGGCAGAAGTCGCAGACGGCCAGTTGCGGGAACTTCTGCAAGTCCACTTCCTTGCTGTCGAACGTGTGGCGCCCGTCGACGTCGGCGGTGAGGCCGAGACGGGCGAGCGCGTCCCACACGTCCTGGTCGAAGTAGTGCGGGTGTCCCGCTTCGTCGTAGGCTTCAACTTCGGCGCTCATAGGATTTGCTTACGGACGCGGAGCCAGGCCTCGACTTCCGCCTTCGCGCGCTCGAGATCGAAGTAGTAGCGCGGCCAGCGGTCGGCCGCGTCGACGTCGAGCAAACGCGGGTGCGCGACCTCGACGTGCGCGAGCCAGCGACCACGGTCGCAGTAGGCGGGCCGCGCCTGCATCCAGACCCAGCAGTCGCGTGTGCGGATGACGTGGCAGCCCTCGTCATCGACGGTCCAGCGCGGCAGCGCCTCAGTAGGTGCGGTGTCCTTCATGGCCGGTGACAGTGGTCTGTTTCCGCGTGCAGTCGCACTCATAGAAAAACTCATCGCACTGCCGACAATAGTTGCGGCGAATCCATTGCAAACAGCGGTCGCACTGGCGTTCGGTGACGCCGAGGAGTTGTCGCTGGCTTTCGCGGTCGAGCAGCGGCATTTGGTCAGCCCTCCGAGAGCACGGCCCGTCCGCAGAGCTGGCACATGCCATCCTTCACCCACTCGCTGCACTCATGTCCGGCGCCCGCTTTCACGCCGGCCCGCGCTTCGACCACGAGCAATTCCTGTCGTTGGTGGAACGCGATTAACTGCCCGAGGATGTTCAGGTCGGCACACAGTTCCTCGACGGCCAGCTCGCGCCAGATCGCCAGGAGCTGCTCGTGGCGCGCGATGCGCTTCCGATCGATGGCGTCAAAGGGATCAGTCATGGTCAGTGAATCAGAGCATCGTCGTCGGTCAGGTGTAACGGCGCGGGCCGCGTTGGGGCCTCAGTCCACACGGTGTGCAGCACGTAGCGGCGCCCGCACACCTCGCAGCGGTGCTCGTCGCCTTCGTCTCCAGGTCGGAACGCTTCCCGAACGCCCTTGTTCACGAAGCTGCGGACGCAACAGGTCGGCATCATCACTGGTGTCCTCGACTGGTCTTCTTCTTCTTCTTCAACGTGCGTCTCCGTTTGCACGGCGCGCATGTGCATCGCGGCGGATGGTACGTCCAGCCGGTGCGCGGGTCCGTCCACGGCAATCCCACCGAGTGGCACGCGTCCATCGCGGCCCAATAGAGGCCGGAGTGCTCGTCGCTCATCACCGTCCCTCCAGAGCCGTCACTTCGGGAAAGCCCAGCGTCGGCAGCTCGACCGCTTTCAGCCCGTGCAGCGCGATGTAGTGGCGCGGCACCATCCAGCTCCGCCCCTCGACGGTGACCTTCACGTATGTGCCGAGGAGGAGAATCTGCGCCTCAACCCAGCGCCGATGGTTCGCATTGGCGTAGTGCAGCGGGCGTCCGCACGCGCAGACCTCGTCCTCCATCACCGTTTGGGCTGAATATCGAACTTCATGGTCGTGTCGTCGCTGGGCGTCACAAACACCTTCAATGTGCGCCCTTCGTCTTGGACCGAGAACTCAATCGCCACGGGCCACATGGAGAGCAGTCGCCCCTGCGGCCCAATGATCTCCAGCCGCGTCACGGTGTCTGTCCATTGCGTCGTCGTCGTGGCGTCGCTCATGCGTGACTGCCGCCCATCTTGCCGCCACTGGCATACAGCGTGTTGGTGACCGTGGCCGAGTGGAACCAGGCCCACTCGTTGCGGACGAGCTGCGCGAAGTCCACGCGCGAGATCTGCACCTGCTCCGCGACCTCCATCTCGAGCATGTCGATCGCGCGGTCGTATTCCGCCGTGTGGTCCTGCGGCGGCTCGAGGCCCACATACAAGCGCACCTCGCCGGACTGCGCGTGCTTCATCATGTCGTCCAGTTCCTCGATCGCGCGTGCGCGGAAGCCCTCTTGGGCTTTCACAAACAAGGCGTGATGATCATCCCGGTTTTTGCGGATCCGCGCGAGGAGGTCGTTTCGGTTCACGGTGATCGTCTGCATCGCGCCCTTTCGTTCGCAGTTGGACTACGTCGTCGCCGAGGTCGAGTTCTGTTTCGTGGTAGCGCCCGACGCGTATCCACTGGTTGTTTACCCATCGCCACACCGCACCCGTGCTGATCTCAATCACGCGAACGTCATCGGCGCGTCCGACAAAGGTGAGCGGCTCGCGGGGCTTCGTCATCGCTACAGCTCGCCGCCCTCCATGAGCGCTTGCTGAATGATGTCGAGACAGGACGCGAGGCCCATGCCCTCCCGGTCCGACCACAGCTTGCCGTCGCGGACCTTGAGCGTCAGCTCGCCGAAGCCGATGCCGGGCCGCGACCACTGCAACACGATGATGCCGCGACGATAGCCCGTCTGTGCGACGACGGCGTCTGGCCCGTGGCGGATCGCCTCGTTGCCGATGACCACCTGGCCGGTCTTCAGCAACGCCTTGGCGTGCTCGAGACGTGCGTGTGGGGTCTTGTGCCGCTTCTTCACTGCACGTGCTCCTGGCGCCCGCGAAAGGCGAGATACGCGAGTTTGGCGGCATCGCGGATGCTCAGCTCGGGCGGGTCGTGGTCCTCGCCGCCGCGACAGCTACACGTCCCTTGTTGATGTGCGGCTGAGCCGACGATCATGCGGATGAAGCACTCGTGGTGGAAGGGCGCGGAGTCGGGGTTGGCGTAGTAGAGGCCGTTGTCGTGCGCGGCGATCGCCTCCGCGCACCAGCCGCACGACACCCCCACAGGTACCGGCACCTGGGGGGTGTCCTGACAGATCCGCGCAAACGGAGCGAACCCAAACCAGCGCATCATCGACGCCTCCTCGTTCTCCTTCACGCCGACGGCGCTTTCGGGCCGACGCTGTACGCGTACTTGCCGGGTTTCGCGCCGCTGCGCGTGAGCGCTCCGGAGTTCACGTAGTTGGTAATCCCCGTCAGCCCGCCACCGCCACGTGCGCGGACCTCTTTCGCGAGTTCCTTGATCGCTAACGGGCCCGAATCGCGTAAGACGGAGAGGACGATGGGAAGTGACTCCGCGACGGCGCCGGCCTTGGGTGGTTTCTTCCCGCCGCGTGCCCGTGCGCGTTTCTCGGCGGCCTTGCCGTTGGCGGCATTCCCGTTGGGTTTGCCTTTGCTGTCGTCCGATCGGAGATACCACCGATTCGGGACATTGCGGGAGCCTGACCGTTCCGCGCGGGCGATTGGGCGCAGGTGTTTCGCGAAGCTGTTGGAGTGATAGCCGAGATGTGCGGCGAGCTCCGGCGTGGTGGCGCCGGGATGTGTCTTGAGAAAGGCGCGGGCCAGCGCCAGGCTCTCGCGCGCGGGCCGCCGTGCTTCGCGGTACTTTCTTTTTGCCTTGGGTGTGCTTTTCGTGCGCGTCTGTGGCGGATGCGACGATCCATTGCTCAAGCGCCACTCGTTGTCCCCGACGCGGCGCGCCCCGAGCTTGCGAAGATCCGTCCAGATGACGTTGGCGTGGTGACGGATGTGATGGCGCGTGGAGAGTTCCGCGCGAATCGCCTCGACGGTGGTATGCGTCTCGTTCTCCACCATGTGCTGGATGAGTGACCGTCGGCGTGCGACGCGGTCAGTCCGAGTGCGGCCAAAGCGTTCGCCGGTGTCTGCCGACCCATTGCCGTTGGCGCGAGCGGCCGTGCGTGTCGCCACAGCGGCTTTGAGCCGTTGGGGGAAGAGCTCTTGCGCGGTCAGCGTTCGCTCCGTGTCCAGTTCGCGTGCGGCCACGCGCAGCGCGGCGGCCTTTCGGTCGTGCTCGTCGGCGAGTTGTAACAAGCGCTCAGTCGTGGTCGTCATCGGAACTCTCCTCTTGTGTGTGTACTAACTGCTGGTCGTCCGCGCCTCCGCCGCCGCCGCCGCCGTGCGTTCCTCGAACCGCTCGACCCGTTGTTCGTGTGCCTGGTCCCGTCGTGCTCGTTTGCGGGTCTTGCGCGCCTTGCGTTCGTTCGCGAGTTCCACCTGTTCGCGATGCTTGAGCGTGGTCCACGTGATGAAATGCGGCTTGCCGTTGTTGTCGGCGGTGTGTTTCCTGACGTAGCTCTCTAACGGCGTCCCGCCGCCGATCTTCTTCGCTTCAAAGGCCGCGCCGAGGACGGCGAGGCTGATCGTGCCCATGTTCGGGACCGCGAGCTGGAGCGGCGGCACCTTTTCATAGACGTAGCGAAGATTCGGGACTTTGAGGAGATCGTGCAGGATGTGGGTGAGCAGACGCGCCGCGTGGAAGTTGTAGCACTGCACCGCGGCGAGCTGACCGCGAGTGAGTGTGTCGGATCCGACGCGGAGAACAGAGGCGGTGGCGCTATCGCGGAGGTGTTTGACGGCGGTCGAGCCGAGAATCGAGGCGGCGAGGTTCATAGTGGAGTCTCCTTTGTGCTGTCATTTACATCTAATAGTGTGTGCTCGCTGTTTCGCCTTGGATTTGGGCGGGGAGTGCCGTACTGGCACCCCCCGTGCGCCCAGAAGGCTGGCGAAAGCCTCCTCTGTTCTCAGGCGCTAGTGTATACGATCGTGTTTTCAGACTTTCCCGAATTTCACGCTAATCCTAAACTACGTACGATTCCTTACGCAACTCGATTTTCGGCCTGCTCGTCCGGCTTGTCCTCGTCCGGCCGGCGGCCCTCGACCCAATTCCGCATCCACCCCAGCACCAGGTTGCGCTGCGATTTATCGACGCGGCGACATTTGGCGCGAAACTTCGTCAGCAGCGTCGGCGGCACCCCCGAGATGTTCAAACTAATGGTCTTTGCGCCGCGCGGGGTAAACGCGCGGGACCACGATCGTTGTTTCTTAGCCACGGTTCGTTCCTCCCCTGTTCTCGCCACAGTCATCACAGACGCCGTACCCGTCGTCCGTCCGGTAGCCCCACTCGTGCTCGTGACGCGGGTTGCTGTGACAGATCGCGCAGCTCTCGGGCGGGATCGGCTGGCCCGCCTTCGCGGCGTCCACTTGGTCATCCGTCGGATCGACAATCAGCGTGGGACTGCCGTAGTCCACGCGCTGCACCTCGTCGCCTGACTCCACGTCGAGCAAGCGACATTCGTTGAGATCGTCACCGACGAGGTAAATCTTCTGTTCGTAAATCGCGAGCATTGCCGTCTCCTTGATTCAGTGCTTCGGCGCCGTGCGGCACGTGTCGCACACGCCGATGTGCATCACGTTGAGGCCCACGCCAATCAGGGCACCGCAGACCTGGCACCGGTCCTCGGTGAACTGCGGTTGCGGGAACTGCTTGACGAGCGCGTCCACCAGCTCGTCGCCCTCCTCGTCCTCCGGCACGTCCGAGACGACGCTGTCGTATTCGGACGCCACCGTCAGCGTGCGATCGTCGGCGCGGAGCAGCTCGGCTAGGCGGTCGCCCATGTCCTCGAGCGCGAGCGTGTTCTCGTCGCCATCAAAGGCGGCGAGGAGCGTGAATTTTACTAAGGTGCGTTTCATCGGCCTAGTTCTCCTGTCGGTGTGTCGGCGGCGGCCTGTGCGAGCCGCGCGTGATGCGCGGCCTTGCACGCGTACTTGACCGCGTCGGTCGCGTTCTTCGTGGCGCGTGCCTCCCACATCTGTGTCAGCTCGCCGCTCACGCCATCAACCGCCCGCCACTGCCGCGCTTCGCCGGCGTGAAAGATCAGTTGACGCACGGCGATGACGCTCTGCTGCCCAAAGTACCGCGCTTCAGCACGCTCCTGTTTCTCCGTCTGCGACATGCTGCGTGAGCGCCTCGGAATCCCCATTCACTTTTTCTCCTTCTCGCGCAGCCCGCAGGCGCGCTCTAACTCGACTCGATCGGGTGACAACGGCTCGCCCGGTGTCACGTAGACCGCAAACTGCTGCTTCGCCGCATCGAGCTGCATGTTGATGGTTTCAATCTCGCTAAACAAGATCGCCACGCGGCCTAACAGGGCCGCGTCCGCCAGCGCTTTCGCGCGAAGCGCATTGCGTTCGCGTCGGTCTTTGAAGTAGCTCGGGTTGGCCTTCTCCACGAACGACGCATCTACCACCGTGCCACTCGCATCACTCCTCGCCAGTGTCAGACTCACGCCTTCCGCTTTCTCTCGGAGGTAGGCGCGGTTGCGAATGGTCGTCTCGCCTAGCTGTCGATGGATGCGCCACTCGACGCGGCCCCCAGGGAGTTTGTCGAGCAAGCGTGTCGTAATGACTTGCCCCTCTAACTTCTGTAGCGCTGCTAAGACGTCTTCCGCTGTGTCCGGTTCGATGTTCTTCCGAATGATCTCCGCCACCGTCGCTGCGTTGTGACTTGGCGGAGACGGGTTGTTTGGTGTCATAGAAGGGAACCCCTCGCTGGAGGTTTGCGTCGTAAAAAACGTATTTCCCTTATATACCACCGAAATCACCTTTAAGCCGCTTTAACGTTTGTGGCTTTTCGTCGCAAATCGTCGCGCGGGTAATTGGGCTGTAGGACTTTTCCCTACTCAATGGTGACTCCCGCGTAGCGCTTCTTGAATCAAGTCCAACACGTCCATCTCGCGGATTAACGCTTGGTCCCCGTCCCACCCGGCGACGGGCACCGCGTACGGTCCAAAACCATCGTAGCTCGCGCGCCGGTGTCCCTCGATGGCACGGGTCGCTTGGCGCTCGGTGTTGTAGAACGACGGGTAGAACTCGGCGCTCGAGCCGCCGTTCTGCACGGCGAGCTGGAGGGTCTTCGGCTTACGCCGCTTCGTGGTCCCGGCTTTCTGTCTCTCTGCCATCGGTCGTCTCCTTTACCTCTTTACACTGACTGCATGTCTTCGCTAGGGGTTCGATGCGCCACTGCCCGCATCGTGGGCATTTCCACTTGGTCGCCACGGTTATGCCCGCGCCTCTTGGTCAAGCGCGGCGAGCAAGTTCAAGACGCCTTCCAGCGCCTCAAACCACTCGTCCGCGTGTGGGCTTGTGTCTCCGGCGGTGAGGAACGCTTGGATCTCCGCCAGGCACACGGCTTGCCGGCGGAGGAGCGCCCGATCAATTGTCATCTTCTGTTCATCAGCCATCTAGGTCTTCTCTTTCTGTGATTGGTCGGCGTGCAAGCTCTGTAAGACGCGGAGCACTTGCGCGGCCAGGGACTCCACGTCCGTTTCGTTTAGCCGGTGGTAAATGCCGTCCACGTGCAGCTCGACCTCTCGCGTGCCCATCTTGCGTGTGAGTCGAATGCGCTGACGCCTCATGGTTTAATGATGTTCCTTTTACTACTATTTTAATAGTGTGTCATTAGTCGATGTAGAACCGCAGCTCGCCGTCGTGGGAGTTGACGGACTGACGCCAGGCGCCCGCCGCTAAGATCTTCATGTTGCCGACGAGCGCTTTGAGGTCGTCATCGGTCGTCTCACGCAGTTCGCTGTCCTCGTCGGTTAGGTCGATGTGCTCCCGCGCCGTCTCGATGGTGAACGCGGGACTGACGAGAAAGTCGAGGAACGCCTTGCCCGTCTCGATCCACACCTCGGTCCAGTCGCTGTCTTCGTGGACGCTGGACTGGCTGTTCACAGCCGCCGCGACCCATTCAAAGAGCGCGACGGCATCCTCACTGCTGATAAACACGCTGCTGGCTTCGCCCCATTTCACGGTCACCGGTCGTAACGATCTACTCATCTCATTCCCTCCGGCTTGCCCCCACACGCCGTGGGGGCAAGGCGCAAGGCGCGAGCTAGTAAACGACGATCTCCCGAATGTCCTCGTAGGGGACCAATTCCGTCTGCGAGGCGTCGAGCGGTTTGTAGTGCTCGGTGTCCAGCTCCTGCACGCCAATCCCGCACACGCGGTCGCAGCTCGGTGGCTGGGCATTGGCCGCATGCGCCGCGTCCGATGCGGCGGTGTAGGCCGGGTCAATCTGTTGCCACTCGATGATGTTCACGGGACGCGAGCGCCCGTCTGCGGTCGTGAGCAGCACGTTCAGCTTGAGGAGGCGCTCCAGGCCGAAGGCGGTCGTGTCCCAATCGCTGCCGTGGGAGAAGGCCACGGTCCAGCCGCACCACGGGTGCTCGTCCCGGAGGGCGGCGCTGGCCTGTGCCCACCGGTCGGGCACGAATTCCCCGCCGGTTGTTCGCTGTTTTATGTCCTGCCACACATCGTCGGCGCGGTCGAGCACTTCGCAAATATCCGCCCAGGCCAGATCCATCGAGGCACAGAGCGCCTCGCGCTGTCTCGTCGTGAAGTCCACCGTCGCCAACATCTCAGAGAGCAGACGCGCAAATTGGATGCTGTCGTTCTGCCAATTTTCGGTGTTTGTCATTTGTCCTTTACTCATCACTCATTCACTCCGGCTTAGCTCACGTACTCGGGATCGAACCGCGTGATGTACTCGCGCACGCGGTCCTCGTCAGTGTTGTACTTCTCGATAATGCTGGCGTCGTGGCCCAGCTCGCGGGCCTGCTCTGCCATCGTCGCCAACTGCGCCGCCGCGCAGTCGAGCGCGTAGGCGAGAAAGGCACGATCCGCTCGGGTCAGTCGTAGGGGGGTCATTGTTTTGTGTCTCCTGTTATCCGCGAATCGGTTTGGGGTCGTCGTAGAACGTCCAGCCGTGTGCCTCTAAAACCTCTTGCGCGTCGGCGCCGCATTCGGTGCAGGTGGCGCTGTCGTTGGTATCGGTGTGGTCGCCGCCTTCGTAGTCGTCGTCCCAATCGCCGTCGTCGGCGGTCGTTGTCTCGTCAGGGTCTTCCTCAAACTGGATGCTCTGCGATACCAGCGTCCAGGCGTAGACCTTGAAACGTCGGCCCCCACAGTGCGGACAGGTCGGAATGCGCTCGGCGTCCGCCAGGCGCGTGGTCTTCTGCTCCTCGGCTTCGATGCGGTCGGCCTCGGCCCGCAGCTCGGCGGGCGTCTGTGGTGTCTGTGTCATTGCGGTGCCCTCACATGAATCGGTTCAGTGGCGCAGCGGACGACGTGCAGAATGAACACGTCTTCCTCGGGCTGCGTCTCGTTCTCCTCGCGGATCGTCCGCTCGGCCTTCGCCATCGCGGTCTGTTCGTCATCGGCTCGCAGGATGTAGAGCGAGTCCTCGTCATCGAAGGCCACGCGGCACGTGACCACCCACCAGCTCCGGCCCGCGTCTGTCTCAGCGATCTCTGGTTCGTCGTCGCCCTCGTCTTCGCCCTCCTCTGCTTCGGCGCTCTTATCCGCGCAGCTCGGGCACTCGTCGTCAAACCCATCGCCGCCCGCGTGGTAGAGGTCGCCGCAGGTGCGGCATACTTCGGTCGCGCCGCCCTCGTCAATCTGTGCCATTGCTCGTTCCTTTCTCTAGTTGCGCTTTCATGTACGTCGCGCTCGCGATGAATTCATCGAGCATCGCCAGCAGGTGTTCACGTTCGGTGGCCGGTTCCAGCTCGCCCGCGATGGCGTCATAGTCGTCGAGCGCATCCGCCAGGGCGTCGTAGATGGCTCGGTATTCAGTGCTGCCGACCAGATCTGGGTCGGTCAGTCCCCACGTCGTCAGGCTTTTGTGCGTCATAGCGTCCCGACCTCGCGGAAACTGAAATAGCCTCGGCCTGTCGTGTCGGTGTGCGCGATGATGAGCGAGTCGAGCAGCTCGATGTCCAGGAGCTGGCCGCACTCACGCAAGCGCAGCGTGATCGCCCGGTCATCGGGTGACGGCGTGAGATCGCCGGACGGGTGGTTGTGGGCAATGACGATGCTCGCCGCCGAATCCGCAATCGCCGTGCGAAAGACTTCACGCGGGTGAAAGCTGGCCGTGTCAATCGTGCCTCGGCTGATTTCGTGATACGCGATGAGCCGATGCTTGGTGTTGAGCGTGAGCACGACGCCCACTTCCACCAGCTCGTCCGCCAGGGGCGCGAGAAACGCGCCGATGGCCGCAGGGGTGGCGAACCTCCCGCCGCTGGTCGGCAGCGGGAGATCGGGGCGCGTGACGTAGCGCGTGACGGCTTCGCGGGCGTAGCGACGTGTCACAGCTCGTCCTCGTCGCTGTCGTCCGCGTCCTCGTCCTCCTCGATGTTGTCGAGGGTCAGCGCGTTCGTGTTGAAGTACGTGCAGATCGTGATCGGCTCACGATCATCCATGTCGTAGGTGTCTTCGAGCTGATCGGGAAACAGCTTTTTGATTTTGTCCAGCGCGGCTTCCTTCGTGTCGGCTTTGATGCCGTAGGCACAAAAGCCAATCTGCCCAGTGCTGCTGTTGCCCGCGTCGATCTTCCACGTCTTCGTTTTTGCCATTCTCACTGCCCTCCGTGTCGCGGGCAATCGTCCCCGCAATCCGCGCCGTCAACTTCCTCCCGGTGATGCCCCGCTGCCCGCTCTGCCAGTGCGTCAAAGTCCAGGCCGTCTTGATCGCACAGGTGCATGAGGTCCGAGAGCAGATCCTGAAGTACCGTCTCGCGGTCCTCGTTCTCAGCCCCGTAGACGCTCACAGCGCGGTCGAGCACCGTCGCGGCGCGGTTCGCGCATGCGCCACAGCGCGTGCAAGGTTTCTGTGTGTCTGCCATTCGTGCTCCTACGGTTCCCGTCATGGGTTCCGCGAGGGACGCGAGCACAGCGCTCGCGTCCGACGCGCAACCGACGAAGGGGTTAGCCGTGATTGGATTCCTGTACGAGCGTTTCCTCGAAGGTCGCATACGCCTGAAGCACGACTTCGCGGATACGGTCCTGGGCGAGTGCGTCCGTGATCGGCCGGAGCAGCGCGAAGCTGCGGCGTTCGCCGTTAATCGAATACTGCCGCGCCGGAAACGTGACGTTGCGTCCGTTGCCGCCCCGACGTTCCCAAATGGCGAAGCCGACGAGCTTGAGGCCCGCCAACGGGCCATCCTCGAAGTGCAATTCCGCCTCCGCCAGCTTGCCGGGGGGCGTGCCCTTGTCGTTGTTCGTGATCTTGACGGTCATGTCGCTGTGCTCCTGTTTGATGGTGGGGTGATTGGGACGTGCCTACTTCGTGTAGGCGTTGAGGCCGAGATAAATCTCGCGGCCCGCGACCTGAATCTTTTGATTGCCCTTCGTGCTGGCAACCATGCGCGTCTTGCCGGTCTTGCTTGCGCCGAGGTCCGCCGCGCCGTCGATTTCGATAACGAGTGTGCTGCCCTTGGTGGTGATCTTCACGTTGTCCATGTGCTGTCTCTCTCCTGTGGTTGCGCCGCAGCGCGATCCGAATTGGCCTTCAGTATGTGACCGGTTCCAATGCCGTGTCAAGTTCAATAGTAGTTTAGTAGTAAAGTTGACACTGGCCGTGTGACCCGCTATGCTCAGTCCCAAGGAGACAGAGTTATGACTTTTACCGACACGCGACAGATTGCGAAGAAACCGTCCAAGCGTCAGCTCGCCAAGATCGACCGTGAGATCGAAGCGTTCTTCTACCGTCACGGGCGGGGCGTCTCAATTCCCATCATGGAGCTATCCAAGATCACCGCGGCGGGGCGTGCTGCCGCGTCCGGCGGTTCGGACGCTATCGAGGCCGCTGTGATTGCCGCCATCGCGCCGTATCGTGAGCCCGCGCTCGGAGATCAGTAGCCATGATTGACATGACGCACACTCCAACCTTGACCACCTTCGACCCGCACGTGCTCCGCGCTCGCGTGACCCGCGAGTGCTTCGGGTTCGTAACCGCTGCGGACGTGGCGCAGCTCGCGGCGCATCCGACGAGCCGCTTGTGGCAACTGCTGGTCCGCTGCGGCGGTTGCCGGTTCACCGCTGCGGCGCAGGACGTGGCCGCGCTGATTGCCGCCGTCGAAGCGAGCGGCGATCACGTGCGCGACGTGTCCTTCCCGGTGTCTACGCGAGAGGGGGACCGATGAAGTTCTACACGCTGCGCTCGGGCGACAAGGTCACGTCGAAAGACGGCACGTGGCCGACCCAGTACACCAACCGGACCCAGGCGGCGCGAGCTGCGGCGAAGATTCCCAGCGCGGTGGTCATTCAACGCGGGCGTCCGTTCTACGTCCGGTTGTTCTCGGAGGATGTCGTGTGTCCAGACGGTCCCGCGTGCGCGGACCCCGTCGTGTCAGACTACGCGACACGCCCACGGCTTGCCGGTGAAGGAGGACGCATGAACGGCGACTGTATCGAGGTGTGGGCGGTGCCAGGCCGCAACAGCATCATTGACGAGATCCACCCTGTCACGGGCCTCACGCTCGTCTGCGGGAAGGATGCCGCTGCCGTGCTGGCGTCGGAACCGCTCGCCGTGCGCATGAGCTGGACGGCGTGGCGCGAGGCCGCGCACCAGCGTCAGCAGACGCCGATCACGTGGTCGGCAGTGCCGGAGGAGGTGTTTTACGAGATGTTGGAAGTCCTGCCTCCGGCGTTCTTGCGCGGCGGGGCGTTCTTGGTGGGCGAACCGGCCGATCATTGCGTGGTGACGGGTTCCCCGCGTTTCGCGGCGTTCCGGCAGCGTGGCGATCTGTATTACGCGAGCAATCGGCCCCTGACTATCGCGGAAATGAAAGCAGCGTGTACGTCACCTGCTACACTGTGAGGACACGATTTATGGCACTTCGCATGGGCGCACTCTACGACGCGCTACGACACGCTCCCGGCATCCCGGAAGACGCGGCACGCCTCGCGGCGGAGGAAGTCGCGAACTACGACAACCGGATCGGCCGCATTGAGGCCGATCTGACGCTGCTCAAATGGATGGTGGGCTTTCTCTTGGCGCTCGGCCTCGCGCACTTCTGGCTGACGTTCAGTCTGCTCGGACGGCTCTAACCACTACCCCGATTTGCACTTCGCTCCACGGACGCGCACACTACTTGCGCGTCCGTTTTCTTTTTCCCCAATGAATCTCACACACGGCGAACGTCGCGCTTACGCTCGGGGCTGTCGCTGTGTCGCGTGTCGTGCGGCGAACGCGGCGTATGTCCAGGCGCACCGCGTCCCGCTCGGCCTCTTGGCCGCTGATGCCGTGCGCGTCCACCTTCAGCAGCTCGCGGCGCAGGGGTGCGGCATTCGGCAGATTGCCCGACACACGGGCGTTTCGGCGCAGACCGTGGCCGGCATCCGCTCAGGGCGCCGGCGCCTGTTGCGGGCGTCTACCGCCACGCGCCTGATGGCCGCCACGTCCGACGTGGCCCCCGGCGCACTGGTCGCCGCGACGAAATCGTGGCGCTTCCTCGATAGCCTCAAACGCGAAGGGTTCACGCGCCGTGCCCTCGCGTGGCATCTCGGCGCTCGCAGTCAGCAGCTCCAACTCGCCAAGCGCTCGATTCGGGCGCACACCGCACAGCTCATCGCCAAGCTCTATCACAAGCTCGCCGTCGCCTAGCGACACGCCGATCCGGCGGCATAGAGAAGGCCGACCCCCTCAACGTTCGTCGCTCCTCGGGCATCCTGACGCCTTCCACCAGCTCCCAAACAGCCTAAACAGCCACAACAGCCAATAGACGCCGTTTTGTCACGGCTGTCACGGAACGTCACGGAACGTGTCACGGAACGGTTCCGTGACAGCACCATCACGCGCCGCAAGCTCAACCGGCAGCTATCACCGCTGCCTTGCGTTGCCGCCGCGACGGTTAGCGATAGGAAATCGGCTGTTAGGAGAACTCCGTTGCCAAGGGCGAACATCACCACGCCAAAAGGCGAGCGTTATCCAGGCTCAGGCCGTAAGAAAGGCACGCCAAACCGCGTCAGTGTGGCCGCGAAAGTCCTTGTCGGTGAACTCGTTACCGACGCTCGCTACCAAATGAAGCTCCGCCGCGACTTCGTTGCACGCAAGGTGCATCCGGCTATCGAGTCGCTCGTCTGGAGCTATCACCTGGGCAAGCCGTCGCAACCGCTGGAAGTCACCGGCAGCATGGCGCTCGACGTTCATGCACGGCTCGAGGAAGAACGCCGCGTCTTCGCGCAGCTCGATATTCGCGACCTCGAGCAGCTCGCCGCCGAGTCACAAGCGCTGGTCGATCGCGCGTTCCAGCTCGCCAAGATCGCGAGTAATGCGCCGCAAGACCCACAAGATGTTGTGGTTAGGGAAAACGAGGAGAATCCACCCTCGGAAATGCTAGGAAAAGGGGCTGAGTCCTATAAGCGCGCTTATGATAACCAAACCCCATCCGACGAGGAGGATCGCTAAATGCCATTCTCCCAATGGGTTGCGCGTGTAAGTTCATATGTCATTGATGCGTTTCTAGTCAACCATAATCGACACCGCATTACGTCCGCGCCAGGCACGGCGGAGGCAAGAGGCATCGAGGCATCGATGACCGCCGCGACGACGAGGGCGACGACCCACCCCCCCCACCCTATGGCACCCCACCCCATGCCGGGTGCGAAGTCGAACACGGGCGCCGCCGCCCCGGCCCCCACTGTACCTCTCGTATCGGAGCAGCGGGTCCTCTCTGTGGAGGCGCGCTGGTCGCGCTGGAAGGCGCTAAGTGTGTTTCGAAAGGGCGGTGCCCGCCCGTGCGCATGTGAGCCTTTTGCTGGCAATTCCGCGGAATCGTGGCGGCAGGCGCAAAACGAGTTAGCGGCACGGTGCCGGAAAAAGGGCCCCCCGGTGGGGGGTGATCCTGGGGCTGGGGCGGGTCATGGCGTCTGAGGGGGGCCCCATCCGCGGGGCGGCGGAGCTCGCGCAGGCGTTGCGGGCGCGGGCGGGGCTGTTGGGCGGGCAGGGGTGGGAGGTGCCGGCGACGGTGGCGATGATGCGGGAGGCGGCGGATCGGATTGAGCGGGACGCGAGGGCGGTGCGCGAGCTCGTGCGGGTGATTGATGCGGCGATCGCACTGCTGGCGGAGCCGCCGGCGGAGTTGGAAAAGCGCTAACGGAGGTGTGGGATGGCAGTAGGCGGCAAGGTGGTCGGGGGGATGCGGCGCCCGGCGCAAAAGGGGCGGGAGGCGGGGCCGGCGCGGGTGACGACGACGCCGTTGCGGACGAAGACGACGACGGCAAAGAACCCGGCGTTGGTGCGGGCGGCGGGCGGGAGGGGCAGCGGAAAGGCGGCGCGCTGAATGACACGGCGCGGGTTGTTCCAGGCGATCGCGGCGGCGGCGATGGGGAACGCGATCCCGGTCGGGCCGGTGGCGGTGCTACCGAGGGTGCCAGCGATCCCGCCGATAGGGGTCGGCCTTGGGGAGACGAGCGGCACGGGCACGACGAGCGGGGGCGCGCACACGCACACGATCAGCGGGGTCGAGGGGCTGTCGCTGTCGCATACGCACTGTTGTGGACAGGGGACGGGGACGGACCTCTATGCGGTGCTGACGCACACGCACGGCGGGCACGGCCGATGAGGGACGACCGGTTCGTGTATCTCTCGGGGCCGATTACGGCGCGGGACGGGTGCACGGTCGAGGAGAACGTCGCGAGCGCGGTGAAGGTCTACCTCGCGCTGGTGGCGGCCGGCGTGCCGACGTTTTGTCCGCAGCTCTCGGCGATCTTTCCCTCGGCGTGGACCCAGGCGACCTACGAGCAGTGGATGACGCAGGACCTGGCGGTGATTGCGCGGTGTTCGCATCTGCTGCTGTTGCCGCGGTGGGAGACGAGTCCGGGCGCGATGCGGGAGAAAGCGTATGCGGAGGCGATCGGGGTGACGGTGGTCGGTTCGATCGAGGCCTTGGTGGGCGACACAGCAAAGGAGCGCGAATGCGAGCGACTGAGTTAGCGGCGTTTGTGGCGGTGCGGGACGCGTGGGGCGGGACGATGTATCTGCGGCCGGACGCGGTGCAGGCGATTTCGGCGCAGCAGGAGGGCGAGACGCCCGAGGTGAAACATCCGTCGGAGCCCTATCGGGTGGTGACGTTGGAAGGCGGCGGGCACGTGGCCGTGGCGTCGACCGATCGCACCTTGCTCGGCGCGTTCGGGCTGTAGGGATGGCGGACGTGCATGTCGTGCCGGTGAACGATCTGAAAGACCACGTCGAGACGATTCACTGCTGGTGCGCGCCGCGGTTGGAGTGGGCGGAACCGGGGTGGGTGGTCGTGCATCACGCGGCGGATCGGCGGGAGTGGACCGAGCCGAAGCCGGAGCCGCTGGTGGTGCAGCGGCGGCCGCACTGATGGTGCGGCGCACGCCGTGTGCGCGGCGACGAGCGCGAGCACCGCGAGGGATTGACCCGCCCCTCTCCGGACCTTGCGGCACCCCGGTCAGCCGTCGGCACGATGCCCGCGACGACAGGATCGCACGGGTCCCCGAGTTTCCGCACGTCTGTCCGGGCGACGGGTGCGCGGTGTGTCGGTGGGTCGATCGGAAAGGGTGACGCCCATGGCCTGTCTCGATCACGTCTGCGTCGTCTGCGGCTACGCGTGGATGGACAACGTCCTGGCGCGCGAGCCGTGTCCGCAGTGCGGCGGGCGGGTGACGAACGATTTCGATGAAGACGTCGACGACCGATGGGATGTGGACGCGTCGGGCGAGAACGACGCGCGGGACGACGACGAGGACGAGGCATGACGCGCGCCGAGGTGGACGCGTGGGCGGAGGCGAGCGAGATTCCGGTCTTCTGCGCCGATGGCCTCGATGACGCGATTCTCGGGATCGGCCAGCGCTTCAATCGCTACTTCGTGGTCTACGACGTCACCCAGGTGATTGCGATTCTGATGCGCGACGGCATGGACTACGAGGGGGCGGTGGAATGGTTTGAGTTCAACATCGTGGGCGCGTGGGTCGGCAACCCGGACGATCCGAACGAACCCGATGGCCCGCCCTGTTTTCTGATGTCGAGTGTGCCATGACCGATCCGCTCGAGGACATGGTCTGCGAACAGCATCCTGATCGCGTCTGGCCGCACGACGAGTGTGCCGGACCGGGGATGCCACGCGCGGACGTGGAGCCGCGGCCGACGATCCGCGAACGCGCGGCGCTCTTGCGCTGGCGGCTGCAGTGGTTGATTCGGATCGGGTCGGCGCCGGGGATTGGCGACTACCACTACCTCGCGGACGAGAGCGTCGACGTCATCGAGCAGATGTTCCGGGAAATCGCGAAGGAGGCGCACGATGTCGACCCCCAAACTCCCCAAGCCGATTGATCCGGCGCTGGTCGCGATCGACACGATCGCGGTGCCGCGCACCTGGATTGCCGCGCACGGCTGGCCGCGCACCTTCGACGCGCTCGTGGCGCTCGAGGCCGCCGGCACCGAGGGCGTGCACCGCAGCATCAACCCCAGAGGCGATCTCGTCTACGAGATCCAGCGGCGCGTCCCGCCGGTGGCGGTCTTTCGGCACGGGCCCAAGGGCGAAGCGTTTCTGTATGTGCAGGGCTGGGACGGACCCGCGTAATGGAGCAGCCGGAGATCCAACCCGCCTTTCTCGATTTCCTCGTCCAGCGCAACGAGATCATTCAGTCGCTCGTCGGGGAAGCGCACGGCTGGAAAATCACGCGCTACTTCCACGACTGCCTCCCGACGTGTCAGCCCGACTCGGATAATCCCGAAGACCACACGCCGCTCCGCCCCGATCAAGGCCCGACCTGTCGCAAGCTCTACAAAAAAGCGCGCCGCTGGCTCCGTGCCGGCCAGCACTATCCCGAACGCGGCTTCATCGCGGCGAACCGCATCGGCAAAACGGACACCGCCGCCTACGAGGTGACGTGTCATCTCACTGGCCGGTATCCGTCGTGGTGGGAGGGGAAGCGCTGGGATCGGCCGACGGATTGGCGCGTCGCGGGCGACACGATGCTCACGACCCGCGACATTCTGCAGAAGGCGTTGCTCGGGCCGCATGAAGGCGTGCCGGTCAAAGAGTGGAGCGGCATGATCCCGCCGCGCGCGGTCCTCGACGTCACGCGGCGGTCGGGCGGCATCACCAACTGCGTCGACACGATTCATGTCCGCCATGTCTCGGGCGGCGTCTCCCGGCTGAGCTTTTTGTCCTACGACATGGGCCGCCGCGTCTTTCAGGGATTCGATTGCGACGGGTTCTGGATCGATGAGGAACCGCCCGACCCCGCCGAACGCGCGGAAGCCGTGGCCGCCGGCTCGGGCGACATCTACGGCGAGTGTTTGCTCCGCACGATGACCACCGATGGGATTGTCATCGCGACGTTCACGCCGCTCCGCGGCTGGACGGCGTTCATGCGCGGCTACTTCGCGGCGGCGATGATGCCGGGCACCGAAGGCGATGACGAGATCGACGTGCCGGCCAAGACCGCCGTCACGAGCACGCTCGAGGGCGCCGCGGCCGAAGCCGATGAAACCGACTTCGCGGTCCAGTCCGACAAGGTCGTGGTCGCGGCCGACACGAATCCCTATGCGTCCGTCCGCCCGCGCTTCATCATCGGCGCGACCTGGGACGATGCGCCGCATCTCACCGAGAAGGTCAAGGCGCAGCAGTGGGCGTCGATGCTCCCGTATCAGCGCGCCGCGCGCACGAAGGGCATTCCCCAGCTCGGCGCCGGCGCGGTCTATCCGATCGACGAGGGCGATCTGCGCGTTGCGGACTTCGCGATTCCCGAGCACTGGTGGCGCGGGTTCGGGATGGACGTCGGCGGCGGCGCGAAACCCACCGCGGCCGTGTTCTGCGCGCTCAACCCCGATGACCGCGTGCTGTATGTGACCTCCGTCTACAAACGCGCGAGTAATGAACCGTCGCTCCACGCGGCGGCGATCAAGGAACGGATGATGCGGCCGACCGGCTGGTTGTGGCCGGGCGTCGGCGACGCGGCGGCGCTCATCATGACGGACCACGACGCCGAACAGTTGGTGTACGTCTATCGCCGCCTCGGGCTGCAGCTCTATCTGCCGGACAAAGCGGTCGAGACCGGGATCGCGGACCTGTGGGATCTGATGGTGACGGGGCGCTTCAAGGTATTCGCGTCCTGTCAGGCCTGGTTCGATGAGTTCCGGATGTATCGCCGCGACGCGCGCGGGCGCGTCGTGAAGAGCAACGACCACGTCATGGACTCGACGCGCTACATGGCGCGCTCCGGGATCGCGCGCATGAAGCGCAAACCCGCCAAAGGATCGGAGGAGCTGTCGAAGGTCCTCCCGTTCGATCGCAACAGCGTCAATCTCGGCTGGATGGGGGGTTGACATGTCGCTGTATACGCAGCTCTTCGTGCTGACGCATGACATCTGGGACGACAGCGTCCCCGGCGACGTCACGCATGTCGCGGGGGTGTATCGCACCAAGCGCGATGCCTTGGCGGACTGCGACGGCCTGCGAAATCCCACGCTGCACGAGACCCTCTTGGTCGACGACCCGCCGTGGGGCGGCTGGCCGGCGTCGACGCCGGAGTTCCTCGCCTGTCTCAAGAGGGAGTAAATGGACCGCCGACGCTTTCTCCAGCTTGGGGCGGCCGTGGTGGCAGGGACGGCGTTCGATCCGGAGCGTCTGCTCTGGGTGCCCGGCGCCAAAACATATTTCATCCCCGATCCGACGCTCGTGACGGCGACGACGATGGCCGAGGCGCTCGTCAAGAGCCTCTGCGCGCGCGTGCCGAATGGGCACGGCGGCTGGTGCGACATCGAGCTGCGCCTCGAGGGGCCGGATCTGCACGCGAAGGTGCAGCGCGAGCTCGCCGCGGTGCGGGCGATGGGCGGCCGGATCGTCGAACGACGGACCTATACCACCCACACGTGGAGGGCGGATGCCTGATCTCACGCTCCCCCAAGCGCTCCTCATCGTCGGCCTCGTCTTCGCCTGGCTCCTGTTCGTCATCGCGCGCGCGTGGTTCGAACGCGGAGGCTCCTGAGATGCCCAGTAAGTGGAATTGGAAGATCGAGGTGCGGACCGGCGACCACGAGCCCCACGCGGAGTGGCTCGAGCTCTACGACCGGGGCCGGCGCTATCGGTTCGTGGAACGCGAGGAAGCGGAAAACATGCTCGCGAAGCTGAAACGCGTCCAACCGCACGCGGAGTTCCGTGTCGCGGCGGCCTGAAAGGGACACGATGACACCAG
>Ga0307468_100000065_pt1 | contig 35248 bp, 22 predicted proteins | sample atmdna_FD_203085 | JGI IMG/M metagenome (GOLD analysis project Ga0307468, IMG submission 203085) | Hardwood forest soil microbial communities from Morgan-Monroe State Forest, Indiana, United States - atmos_gases AM2C_05 | ecosystem: Environmental > Terrestrial > Soil > Temperate forest > Bulk...
CAAGAGGGGCGCCACGGCGCGGCGGCGGGCCTCGCGAAAAACGTCTACGGCGAACGCACGGCACGACTCCAGGCGGAGGACGCACGCTTCAAGAATCATCAGACGCGTCTGGAGCAGGGCGCGCAGATCCTGCAGGGCGTGACCGACGAAGCCTCGTATCAGACCGCGCGCAAGGCGGTGCTCGAGCTCGTGCAGCCCATTTACGGGCAGTCGGTGAATGACTGGCTCCCCACGAACTACGACGCGGGCAAGATCAAACAACTCATCGCCGCGGGCACGGGGCGCGCCCAAGCGATTCAGCAACAGCAAAACGACAACCAGACGCGTCTCCGCGGCTATGAGCTGGGACTGATGACGGCGGACGAAGCGATGTCGGCCTTCGGTCCCGACGCCAAGCGATCGCCGGATGTGGGGAAGTGGTCCGCGCGCGCGCTCGAGCAGCAGGAGGCGCAGCGTGAGGTGATGGCGCGGCGACTGCTCGGGGCGAACTCCAAGCAGGAGTGGGATGACATTCTCGGCGACGAGTGGGAGAACGGCACGTCGCAGTTGGTGATTCAGGGCTTTGGCGGGTGGGATGCGGACGCGAAGAAGCGCGCCGAGCGCTTGAGCATGACGTCCAAGGACCGGGCGCAGGCCTTGGTCTCTCGGGCCAACGCCGCCAACGCCACGAGCCGTGTCGGGATCGCGGAGGACGCGGAAGAGCGTCGTCGCCTCGTAGCGGAAGCGGCCGCCCGGAAAGCGGCGGGCGGTGGGAGCGCGGGCCCGCAAAGCCGGGTGTTGACGACGGCGCCCTCGCGGAACGCGGAAGACGACAGCATCCGCAAAGAGAACACCGAGACCGAAAAGTGGTTGCTCGAACAATGGAGGGGGAGCCCGATGGCGGGCGCCGCGTTGGGGAAGACGGGCTACGAGAATCTCCAGAAGACATACGACGACCCGACCGTGGAAGCCAAGATCGCGCCGATTCGGAAAGAGTACGTCGCACGCCGCGTCGAGGCCCACAACAAGCAACGCGAACGGCTCCAGGGGCTGCCGCCGATCGAGCAGGCCGCGCAAGCCGCGAAGGCGAACCGGGATCGGACCGGGTACCTCAAGCTGCAGGACGAGTTCAAGGCCATCACCAATGGGGTGGCGAAGCTCAGCGACTTCGTGCCGTGGGACGACATCAATGCGGGCGTGCACACGCCGGAGATCGATACCGCGCGCCAACAGGAACTCGACGAGGTGCTCAAGAAACTCGAAAATACCAACCTCCCGGCGGATCAGAAGGCGGCTCTCCGACGTCGCATGGACGAGCTCAGCAACGCCACCCGGTGACGCGTGGCGCGATCCCCTTTTCCCTTCGGCACGCTCGGACAGCTCGCGCCGCTGCGGCCGTTTGACGACGGGTCGTCTGACTCCTGGCTGGACGATCTGTACGGCGGCTGGGGGCAGACCGCGGACCCCGCCGCGACGACGCTCTCCCCACGCGAGCGATGGCTCAAGGAACAATACGAACGCTGGGGCACGCCGCCGGTAGACGCCCAGACGCCCGAGCCGGAACCGTTTTTATCGGTGTTCGAACCGATTGCCCCGCGTCCGCGACGGCCCAGCGTGATCGACACGCCGCCACCACTGGAACCGCCCGCCCAGCCCGAGCCGCCGCCGCCGCCGAAGCCCGTGGACTTTCAGACCGCGCTCGGTCTGAAGGAGGACAACCCGGCGCACATGGATCTCTTGCGGCGACTGCTGGCTGAGATGGATAAGGAGGGTCGCGAAAAGCGCGGCCTCCCCACGACGACGGCGACCGCAAAGACCGGGGGGACGACCCCAGAGGAACCGGAAGCGCCACCCGTCAAGAATTGGTACGACCTCGCACCGAAGGGCCGTCCCGCGACGCCGTTGCCGAACATGGCGTCCGGGAGCGAATTCCCGGACCTCACGCCGAAGCGCGGGGACATCACGCTGCCGCGCGGCGATCGCCCGCTGCCCAGCGCGGCCGAGCGCACGCCGCTCACGCGCGAGGAGGAAGCGCAGTTCCAGCAGTGGTACGCCTCACGCGCGAAGAAACTGAATCTCAATCCCGATCCGGACGCGCCGGACCAGTTCTACGACTATCGCGGCGCGTTCAAACATCGCATCGAACCCGACGCCGAGGGACATTGGCCCGACACGTTTAAGCAGCACGGGCACGAGACGTTCTCGCAGGAATCGATCTACTCGCGCGGTGAGGACGATGGCGGGACCTGGCGCGGCGACACGTTTGTGCCAGCGCCCATGAAGGCACGCGTGCAATCGCCTGGGGCGGCAGAACGGCAACGGCCCACGGGCACACTCGAGCTGTCGCCGGCGCCCCCGGATCCGTCCACTGGCAAGAAGCCGCCCTTTGATTGGTACGATGCCGCCAAGAAAATCCTGACGACCAAGGAGGGCGTCACCAAGCTGCCGTATGTCGGCTCGGTGGCGACGGCCGGCCAGGCGTATCAAGTCATCGCGGCTGCGCGTCGGTATAGCGACGGCGAGCAGACCGAGGATGACGTGCGCGTGCTCGAGGAGTACGCCGCCGAACAGCGCGAGCTGGCCGAGCGCGGCACGACCTGGGGCCACACCGTTGTGGGGATCATGGCGGAAATCCCTGGCTTCGCCGCCGAGATGGCGACGACGATGGGCGTGTTTGGTGGTGTGCGCGCCGGGGCCAAGAAAGCGACGGAAGAGGTCGCCGCCAAGGTCACGGCGAAGTGGTTGAAAGAGACGGTCGAGGCGGCGGCGGAACGTCGCGCGGTGCGCTGGGCGGGGAATGTCGCCGCGACCGCGACCGGCGCGATCGCGCAGCAAGCGGCCATGCCGCAGCGGACGATTGCCGCGGCGATCGAACGGCAACAGCCGCCCAGCCATCCGCGCTTGACGGAGGCGGAACAAACCGCGGTGCACGCCGCGACGGCCGCGATCGAGCCGCTCAAGGCGCAATACGATCCCCTGCGCGCGGAATACGAAGCGGCGAAAACACAGGCGGAGCCCGCGATCGCCGAGCTCACGACGCTGCGCGCCCAGATGGAACAGGCGCGGGCACAGGTCGACCCCGCCAATCCCGCGAGCGTCGCGGCGTTCAACGCCCAGGTGCAGGCCTACAACGCGCGCACGCAACAGCTCGAGGGCGCACTCCAACCGCTCAGTGCCCTGGCGAAGCGCATGGAGCCTCTCGAAGCGCAGATGCGCCCGCACGCGCTGGTGCTCGAGAAAGCCAATCAGAAGACGCTCCGGGACACGTTGCAGGACGCGTGGGACGACGACTTTGCCTCCGCCTTCGCGAAGGCGTACCCGGATCAATTCGTCGAGATCTTCACGGAACACGCGGGCGGCTTGGCGGAACATGGCGCCGCGGCCGCCGGCAAGTGGCTCAGCAAGACCACCGCAGGGCAACGCATTGCGGCGCTCAAGGCGGCCGCGCTGGCGAAGTGGCTGACCGTCAACCCAGACAACACCGTCGGACAATTCGCGAGCCGTATTGCGAAGGAGACCGGGTGGAACGGGATCTTGGGGGAAATGTCGGAGGAGTGGCTGGGCGATGTGATGCGGGGCGTGCAGCCCTACCTTCGTCAGCCCGGCGAGGACGCACGTCCGCTCATCCGCATGGCGACTGGCGAGCGCGTGGCCGATGCGCCGAAGGACGAGAACGCGCGATGGCGCGCGGTCAAAGACTTCGCCTACGAGCAGACGCAGATGGCGGTCGCCTTTGCGGCGCCAGGGCTCGTGAGGCACGGGGCCGAGGTGGGCCTGTCCGCCGTGGACAAAGCCCGCATCACGAAGCAGCGCAATCTCATTCTCACGAATCTGTTTGGCTCTGCGGACGATCCGTCTATTGACCAGCTGCTCAGTAAGCGCCAGGAGCTGCAGGTCGAGCGGCAGCGCCTGACCAAGCCGGAAGACGTCCAGTTCGCACAAATCAAGCTGGGCGTTCTCGACCAATTCATCCAAGAGAAGTTGCGCCCGGCAGGCGTCGAAGGTCCGGCCGCGATACCGGGGCCCGGACCGGGGCGACCGGATCCGCTCTCGGCCGTGCCGCGCACCGGCGCACAGGGCGCGACCACACGGTGGCAGCAGCCCTTTGTGCAGCCGCCGACTGTTGAAGAGGTGTATCCCGAACCGCCACCGGACGTGGATCTCTCTGGGATGGATCCCCGCGTCTCGAGCCAGGCGCCGCCCCCACCGCCGGGACTGATGCCCGTGTCGGATCCGGGACTCGGGCCGCAAGCGAGCACGACGCCAGGATGGGACCCGTCGGCACCGCCTCCGCCCAAGGCGCCGCCGCCCGCGCTGGTGCGCGCGATCGCAACCGTTGAGGCCGAAATTGATGCGCGGCGCCAGCGGGGACAGTCCACCGACTCCCTCGAAGGCATCCTCGCGGAGTATCAGGCGCAACTGAATCCGATCACCGCGCCGCCCGGCCCAGAAGCGCCGCCACCGCCACCGCCGCTGCCGATACCGGGTGAACCGGTGGTGTCCGCGCAGCAAGCGGCGCAGGCGCCGCTGCCGACGGAAGCGCCGCCGACGGAAGCGCCGCCGATGGAGCCCGGCGCACCGCCGGCAGGAGTCGGGTTCGTCATCACCGCGGCCCAGCGTCAGCAGCTCTACGATCTGGGCTATAGCCGCGCCGACGTCGACGGGATGATCCCGGACGACGCGCACACGATCATTCAGGCCGGTCGGCGTTCGCCAACCGCGCCGACGGTGCCGCCACAATCTCGGCCGCCCGAGCCGCTGCCGAATCCGGTCCAGCCGCCCGCGCCGCCAGTGCAAGCGCCACGCGCGACACCACCACTCCCCGGATGGATGGGGCAGTTGGCCCCGGAACTTCACGAGCCTGTGTTCGCCGTGATGCGACGGATCGACGAGCAGGCGCAGATGCACCACGACGAGGCGCGGAAGCTCACGCCGCCTCACGGCACCATCGGCGTCGGGATGGCGGACAAGCACGCCTTCCAACAGGGCGAAGCGCGATCGGAATTCCTGCGTGTGCTGCGGCGCGGCGCGACTCCGCAGGAAGCCGGCGAGGCCGCGAAGACTATGGCGCGGCTCATCGCCGACAAGGCGAATGCTCAACGGCCGCGCGACGTTCATTCCCATCTCGCCGGTGGTGCGGTCGACACCGCGATCGAAGACGCGGTCCGTGCGGTCACGCGTGCGACGCGGCCTGCCGAGGCCGCCGCCGCGCCTGAGCCGACCGCGCCTGTCGGTCCCGACGTGGAGATCGCCAGCGGCATCGCGCAGGAAATCGACAAGGCCACCGCGCCCGGTCCGAAGTGGAAACCGGGATCGTCCTTCGACACGCCGGACACGCCCGCAGAACAGATGTTGGCGGAGACGCGGGACGCGCAGATCGATCGCCGGAAGGAGATCGCGCAGCTCGAGGCCCACATCGAAACGCTGCCGCCTGGGCAGGATCGCCACTTCGCCAAAGCCGACCTCAAGGAGTTGCAGCGCGAGTTCGACGACGTCTGGGACACCATCGACGCACACATGGACGGCATCGACCTCAAGGCGCTCAAACAGGAGGTCGAGGACGCCGCGTTGGCGCCGGCGGCAGAGACAAAGCCGGAGCCGGAGCCGGCTAAGCCAGAACCCGAGACGGACGAGGACAATCTCGAGCGCGAGCGCGCGGCGTTGTTGGCGGCGATGGGCGAGACAGAGGCCGAGCCAGAAGCAACGTCGGAGCCCACTCGTGGACGTGGCGCACGGCGCATCGCCAGCGCGGCGACCAGTGCGCTCGAAGCGGCGCTGTCGCCGAAAGCGCGCACGGGCCTGGTCGCGATGTTCAAGAGCTACACGCGCGCGTGGGATCTGCGCCACATTCGCGAAGCGATGGAGATCTACGAACGGCTGCGCGACATGGAGGGCGACGCGCCCGCGAAGGCGGCGACGCAGCTGCGCGAGGCGACCGAAGCCTTCTTCCTGAACGAAACCCGCGAGCACGCGCAAGCCGTGGATGCGGCGGCCCATGCCGGGCTCCAACTGATCACCGGAGAAGAGGACCCCGATCCCGCCGCGCTGCTCGAGAGCGAAGTCTTCGCATCGGCGCAGGAAGCGGGACAACTCGTCTTCGAGACGCTCGACCCGAAGACCGCGACGTTCGACATTGAAGAATTCAATACCGCATTTGGCGAAGTCGAATGGCGACGCGACGGCACAACCGTCTTCCCGGCGCCGACCGACGCGGTCAATCTGTGGAAGGGTCGCCCCTACAAACGAGGCGAGCAGTGGGTCGGGCTGGGTTTGCGCGACGGCACGTCTGTGCTGATGCACCAGCAAGGCGTTCAACAGATCGCCAAGTGGAAGGCTGCGGCGAAGGCGGCGGCGACGCCCGAGAACGCACGGAAGGTCGTCCTCTCGCTCTATGACCGCACGGGCATCATCGCGCAGCCGTGGGCCGACGCGGGCTACAGCGTGCGCCGGTTCGACATTCGACCGACCGAGGACGGTGGCACCGCCGAAGACCTGACCGATTTCGGTGCGTGGATGGCCGAGATCGAACAGATCATCGCCCAGGGTTACACGATCGTCGGCGTGCTCGCGCAGCCGCCGTGCACGTCCTTCACGAGCTCCGGGTCGCAACACTGGCCCGATAAGCACGACGCACCGAATCACGAGTGGCTCGTGCGCACGTACGGCGAGAAAGCCGCGGAACACTTCGACACGCCGACGGACTACGCCAACACGCTCGTCGCCGTCGTGAAGTTGATCGTGGCCCAGGCGAACCCGCGGTTTTATCTGCTCGAGAATCCGGTGGGCCGCATCGCGGAACTCAACGGGTTGCCGGATCCGACGCTGAAGTTCCATCCGGATGATTTCGGCGAGCCCTATACCAAGGCCACGCAACTCTGGGGCGAGTTCAATACGGACCTGCCCACCGCACGCGTGGGCGGGTTGAAGCCCGAGGGCGGCGAAGGCAGCCGGACGTGGAACCTCTCGAGCGCGGACAAAGACGAGCGCGCGCAAACCGCCGAAGGCTTTGCCTACGCGTTCTTCATGGCGAATCAGCAGCTCGCGCAGGAGGCGTGGGACAACCAGGAACGGCCGCCGGCCGAAGAACCCGAGCTTGGACAGAAGTACGAAGCGCCAGGCGTCGAGCCCGAGGCCGAGCCCGCCGCGCCCGCACCAGCGCCCGAGCCGACGGTCATTGCGTTCCGCTCAGGCAATCAGAGTGCGGTCACTGACGTTGTCGGCTTCATCAAGGCCGGCCAGGATGTCGGCGTCACGGCGCTCGGCATGACCAAGCCCGTGCGTGACGCGATCGTGCAGCACGTCGCCGGTGGCGGGAATGCGTTCATCGACTCCGGGGCATTCGGCAAGACGGAGATCATCAACGGCACGGGCGTTCCGAAGATCAACTTCAAGGCGGTCATGGCCGCCTATCGCAAGCTCGCCGCGGATGTCGTGGTCGCGGGCGGGACTGCCGGCAACCTCTACGTTGTCGCGCCCGATGTCGCGCCCGCGTTTGTGCACCCCAGCGATCCGAACACCGTGGTCCCGCGCGGCACCAAGGGCAGCTACCCGCGATCGTTCCCCGAGGAAACGAAAGCGATTCAGGAAGCGTACGGCCCGCAGATTGGAGCCGCGCTCGATGCGGGCCTGACGGTCATCGTGCCGGTGCAAATCGGGCCCAACACGACCAGTCGTGCGATCGAGGTGGTCCGCGAGTTCCCCGGCGCGATGATTGGATTGCCGGGGAATCAGGCCGCCATCTCCGATGAGCACTTCGCCGACATGTTGACGGCGATGGCGGAGCGGAATGTCGAACCGTACGGCTTCCACTTTCTCGGCATCGGCGAAGAGAACAAGCGTTTCAAGACGCTCGTGGACATGGTTCACGGGACGTTCCCAGAGGCCATCATCACGACGGACGCGTCGCGCGCGAATGCGTTGTTCGGCACGACCGCAGCCGGCACGCCGCGCAAAGGCACGGATGCGGCGGAAGAGATTATCGACACACAGGCGCGGGCGCAGGTGGAGGCGGACGACGCCGACCACGAGCTGCTCATCACGCTCTATGACGGCAACCTGGGCGAGTTCACCGCCGACGAAATCGGGCAACTCCTGAAAGCGACGCGCGCCGATTCGATCGATGCGCTGCAGCAGTGGATCGCGGACGACACGCTCGATGAGCACGCCGGCGATTCGCGCATCATCGAAGGGGTGATCTTCCAGATCGCCTACGACCGTGCCCGCCGCGACATCGATCCGAAGGCCGTGCGTGGCGAGGCGATTGCGCGCGTCGATGCGAAGAACACGCAGGAACGCAACGCGGTCGTCGAGCAAATCGTGACGCACACGCAGAAGCGCACGCTCACGAACGCGCCAACCGACGCGGCGGAGCGCAAGGCGTGGATGCAGCGGCAGCGCCGCAATGACGCCGAATTCCGTCGCTTCTTGCGGAGTCTCAGCGACGACGACCTCGAGGCGGAAGCGGCGTTCTATCTCAAGGAAGATAAAGGCAAGGGAGGCGACTGGGCGGAGACGGACGCGGGCCTGGTCAAAACGTTCACGTTTGCGAACACCGGCGCGCGTGATGCGTTCATTCGGGATCTGAATGCCCACGCCAAGGCGGTGAATCACGATCCCACGCTCGACCAAACGGATCCGCTGGCAGTGACGGTGACGTATGTCACGCACGACGCCGGCGACACGATTACGGAGAAAGACCGCGCGGGCGCGCGCGAGGCGGACCGCCTTGCGGAAGGAGGCAGCAATGCCGTTCAAGAGCCAGGCGCAGCGGCGGGCCCTGTACGCGAAGGACCCGGCACTCGCGAAGAAGTTCGAGAAGGAGACGCCGAAGGGCGCGAAGCTCCCGGAGCGGGTGCGCCACAAACCGAAGCGGTAGAAGAACCAGTCACATCGCAACCGCCTGTGTCACGCCCTGTGACGAAGGCCAAGCGAGGTGAGCGCCTGGTCGACTACGCGCGACTGGATGAAGGCGGGGATATTAAGAAGGCGTACTCGGCGGACGTGCTGAGCGAAACCGGGAAGGTCCGCGGCATCGTCGAGTTCAACGATAAGCAGTGGATCAACGTCGGCGGCATGTCGGGTGCGTGGGGCTCAGTCCTCCAGGCGAACCTCATTCGTGTCGTGCCGGCAGCGGAGTACAAGGGCACAACCCGGCCGGCCACGAAGTACGGCCGGAACTCGGATCCCGGTACGGTCATCACCTACCGCGGCAAACCGTTCGTGGTCACGAACGAGAAGATCACGCTTCGCAGCGATGACGCCACGCGGCCGCCGATCGATCTGTCACGGTATGCGGTGCACGCGCTCGAGACGCTGCTCCGGGACATCAAGGCCGGTGATCGCGACATCCCCGCCGAGCTCACCAGTGAAAAGGTGCGCGCGGCGATCGCGCGTGAGCGGACGCGGCTGAAGGCGGAACGCGGACCCGTCGAGGAGCCGACCGAGGCGCCCGTCGAAGCGCCCGCGCCGGAACCCGCGCCGCCGGTCGCGCCCCCGCGCGAGAAAGCGACGAAGAAAGCCAAGGCGATTCCGAAAACGGATCCGCTCGTGCTCGAGCAGACGATCGCCGCGATGCACGTCGCCACCGATCTCGCCAAAGGCAAGCAGTGGGTTCCGATCACGGACTCGGCCCGCCGCGGGGCGATCAATAACGTCCTCAACCAAAGCGACATCCTGCACCGGAACAAATCGGCGTGGCACGTCGAGAGCATCAAGCGCGGGAAAAAAGCGGGGCGTTCGGTCGTGCATCTGACCGTGCGGACCTACGACATCAAAACCGGGAAGCCACACGTTGACGCCGGCGAGCTGTACACCTTTGCCGTCCCCGCCGACTTCACGCTCCCGACCACGCTGATGACGCCGGCGGCGCGCGAGGCCGCCGAACAGACGCGCCGCGAGCAGGCACGGCAAGACCAACTCGCGCGCGAGGAGGCGGACGCCCAGGCGGGCGCGCGCACTGCGGCCCAGACGGCCATCGAGGCGGGGCATCAGCCGCTCACGCGCGAGACGCCGGTCGGGGCCCGCGTGATCAATCACCTCACCGGGGAGACTGGCACGGTCGACGCACAGGATCCGGAGTTCGGGCCCACGGTCGACGGCCAACGGCTCGGCGCGCCCGATTCGGATGACACGTGGGGCGCGTATTCCGTGCGCGCGGGCTACAGCGTCGCCGCCTTGCAGGACGCCTTCCGCTTGACGGAGGCCGAAGCGCACGCCGCGGACATCGTGCGCCAGCAGCTGCAAATCCAGCCGGAAGATCTCGACGTCGTGACCGATGGTGAGCCGGGCGAGGGCGCGTTGCGGCAACCGGAACGCGTCGCGAGCGCCAAACCGGTGTCGCGCGTCCTCTATCAACAGAATCGCGATCTCGCCGCGCCGATTCGGGAGCGCATCAGCCTCGAGGCCGACAAACGGCAACTGAAGCGCCTGCTCGGCCCGGCGATGTACGAGAAACCGATCCTCGAGGTTGCCACCAAGGAGCTGGTGCAGAACGCGTTCGACGCCGTGAAAGACGCCGGGGCCAGCGAGGCGAACCCTGGGCGCATCACGATTACGCTGGACCAGCAGCAGCGCGCGCTCACCATCACCGATGATGGCATCGGCATGACGCCCGACATCATCAAGAAGGCGTTCTTCACGATTGGGGGCACGCACAAGGAAGGACGTCCCGAGAACACGTCCGGCGGACTGGGCCTCGCGAAGATGGCGTTTCTGCTCGGATCAGATCGCGTGCGCCTGGAGACCACGCGCGAAGGCGTGACCTCCACGGTCGAGGCCACCTCGGACGAAATTGATAACGACCAGATCGACGTCGAGACGGTTCGCACGGGCAAGCCGAGTGGCACCGCCGTCACGGTCTGGATTCCCAAGAGTTTTGTCGACGCGAATGGAGAAACGCATTCCATTCATCTCCCACCGAAGCCGTACTTTCTTGAGGAGCCGCTGGTGGGGCCGGTCGAGGTGACCTTCAACGGCGAACCACTCGATCTCGGCGCGCGGATGCAGGACTACCGCAAAGAGAACGAGTTTATTTTTGATTGGGGCACGATTCACGTGTACGTCGACCCCAAGCGAGAACGCTACCCCAACGTGCGCGTGTTGTCGGCGGGCCTCTTTCAGTTCCGACACTATCCGTACGACGACGATCCGCTGCCGTATAACGTGCTCCTCGACGTGCGGCCGAAGGTCCGCACCACGAACCCTGCGTATCCGTTCAATAACCAGCGCGAGGGGTTCCGCTCGACGATCAAGGACGACGTGAAGGCCATGAACGTGTTCATGAACCGCATGGCCCTCGAACAGACATTGCTCAACGCGAAAGGCTCGTTCGAGCAACTGCGGAAGATGCCGACGATCGACATCGACGAGCAGTGGACCGATGAAGAGCTCGAGGACCTGGCCGAGCAGCTGTCACGTCGGCGCCCCGCGACACCGGGCGACACCAAGAAAGTCTCGCAGGTGCATTTCACGCCACAGACGATCACCTTCACGTATTCGGATGCGTCGACCGAAGAGGTGGAGCGCGAGAAGTACGTCGACCGCTCCTTCCGGGCGAAACGCGAGGTGGACTTCGAGGCGGTGGGCATCGACACCAGCGCGATGGACCCGACGGCGCCGCTCTTTCACAACAACACCACCGCCGAGCTGGACGACATCGAGGGCGGACCGGCGCTCTTTGCGGAGTTGGGGAACACCGTCCTGAATGTCATGCGCGAGTGGGGCGAGAAGGTCGGCGGCGACTACGCCGACCTGACGGACACGTCGCCGACGGGCTGGTTCGGGGGCATCTCGGTCGACAAGGGCTATCGCGGCTTGAACATGACCAAGCCGTTCAATGCGATCTGGATTAACCCGACCATGCTCTCCGACGAGGCGATGGAGAGCCCGGAGGGGGCGGCCTCAGAACTGCTGCATCTGATCATTCACGAGATCACGCACGTCGAAGAACGCAGCGAGGGGGCGAGCTTTACCGCCGAGCTCGCGACCAACTACGGCCGACTGCGGACGAGCGGGATTCGAGTAGAATTCTTCGAACACACGCTCTTGAAGATTTTGCGGGCCCGCTGGCCCGCGATGGTGACGGCCCATGAACGCGTCAACCACTACGATACGAACAATCGCGCAGAGAGCTTCCAGTCTTCTGCGTCCGCTGGCACGGGACGAGAAGCACCTGGCCGAGCTGACGCGGATTCATCTGCAGTCGATGCTGACCGAGTATCTCAAGATGGAGAACAAGGACGAGGCGGCGATCGCGGAGCTGCGGCAGCAGATCCAAGCGCGGGCCCCATCGGGCCCATCCTCGCCGGCCGCACGCGCGTAGCGCCCCAGCGCCTCTATCAGCGCACCCAACGACGCACCCCCACCGTCAAGCGACGTCAGCCGAAATCGCTGATCGGGCGCATCACCGCACAGGGCGCGGTGCAGACGATCCCGTTCTACGACGACGAGCGGGACGCGAACGCCGAGTCGCACTTGAAGGAATTCGGCCTGAGTGGTGGCCGGTTCCGCTGGAACGCGAACAACGGCGGGACCGTGCAGTGGTCGGACATGCCGACGCTCGACGGCATCTTTGCGGTCGAGGATGCGCTGGTCCGCGAAGGCCTGCCCGTCGCGCAACACGTCACGATGACCGGCGAGCGGATTCAGCACCCCGCCCTCGACAAGGACAAGCCCATCTATCAGGGCGCGCAAGGTGCCACGACATTCGCGGCGGACGGCCAAGCGATCATTCACGGCTTTGAGGGGGCGAACGTCTCCACGGCCGTCCACGAGCTGTTCCACGTCGCGCGTCGGCGCCGCCTGAATCGCGCCCTGCCGGCCGAGCTGCGCGGCGGTATCACCGACGCCGATCTGGATACCTTCGAGAAGTGGGCCGGCGCGAAAGACGGGCAGTGGACGGTCGACGCAGAAGAGAAAGCCGCCCGCGGATTTGAGCGCTACCTGCGCGACGGCGGGATGACCTTCGACAACAAGGCGGTGCAGAAGGTCTTCGACGCGATTAAGCAGTGGATGGTCTCGCTCTACATGCAACTTGAGGGGAGCGCGCTCGACATCCAGATCACCCCAGAGGTCCGCGCCATTTTCGACAAGCTCGTCGACGCGGAAATCCGCACCGCGCTCAAGCGAGAGACTAAGGTCGTACCGCCCGCGTCGCGCCCAGCGAAGCCGTTGGCGATACCGCAGCCAGCCGTCGCAGCGAATCGACAAGTCTTCAAGTCGCGCAGTCTCGATGATGCCGTTTTGAAGATCGAAGCCCTGGTCACGCGCGACGGAAAAGAACGGTGGATGCGACTGTCTCAGGCCACGCCAGGTGGCGATGGTGGGACGTTCGAAGTCTTTCTGACGCAACCGGCCAGTGGCCGGTTCATGCACGTCACGAGACACGCCGTCGAGGATGTCACGCTCGCCGAGCCGGCGGCTGCGGCGGAGACCACGGCTGCGACGCCGTCCATCGAAACCGTGATTGCGGACCAGCGCACGCAGATGCAACGCACCGGCGTGGCGAGCCATGACGGCGTCACTGTCTCACTCCAACGCGCCGACCCCAACGCGCAGTATCGCGTCGAGGTCATTCGTGATGGCGACCGCACGGAGCTCGAGCAGGAGTACGCCTATCAAGGCAACGCGATCAACGCCGCGATGGGTGAATTGTTCGGCACCGACTGGGACGCGTGGTGGGCGAAGAACAAACCGAACCCGGTTGAGGGGGAGGGCAAGCTGGCCGCGATCGACGAGAAGATCGCCGCCATCGATGCGGAGAATGACGCACTCCTGAAGGCGTTGGCGAAAGAGGCCTCGCGTGTGGGCACGGGCACGGTGTTCGACCCGAAGATGCTCGACATCGTCCGCAAGCTCATCACCAACTACCTGCGACGCGGCGCGTTGAAACTGCAGAAAGTGACCTACGAGCAGGCCGCGTACTGGTTCAACGACGACTTCATGAAGTTCAAGGTGCCGAACACCGATCGCCTGTTCGCGCGGGCGTGGCCGGTCGCCGTGGCGATGGAACAAGGCCAGACGTTCGACGAGGCGATGGCCTCGACCGAGGACGCGTGGCAGGCCTTGCCGTCGGTGGCTGACGCCGTGAAGGCATATACTCAGGCCGGAGGCCCCGATGCAGGACGACAGACCGGAGAAGCCGGCCCCGAACGTGATCGACCCGGACTGGGTGCCAAGCCTCGACGAGGAGGGCTTCAGCCCGTACGAAGAGGCGGTGCGGGCCCATTGGGAGCGCTTCCGACCGAAGCTGGTGGCGCAGCTGCGGGCGCAGGGGCCGTGGAAGCTGGAGGAGGCGATACGCCGGGCGGTGCACCGGCAACTGTACCTGGAGGCGGTGACACAGGCGCAGACGGGGCTCCATCCGCGCCAGGTGGAGGAACTGTTTCGGGAGGAGGTCTTCCTCCCACCCGAGGAGGGACTGCCGGACCTCTAGGCATCACCGGACATCGGCCGGACGACTACCAGCTCACCCCTGAGCGCATCGCCGGCATCATCAACCGCACCAAGATCGTGCGGTTCACCGACAACGTCGCGGCCCTGCGCCTCGTGCGCGATCTGCAGGCCGACAGCCGCTACCCGACCCCCGCCGAGCAGGAGATTCTGGCGAAGTACGTGGGCTGGGGCGCGTCGGAATTTCAGGAATACCTCGAAGAAAGACCCCGGTACGGGTGGTCGAAAAACGAACAGGCGCTCTGGGATGAGTTGCGCGCGCTCACCACGCCTGAGCAGCGCAAGGGAATGAACGCCTCGGCGCCGAACGCGCACTACACCTTCGATCTGTATCGTCCCATCTGGAACGCGCTCGAGTGGTTCGGTTTCACGGGCGGCCGCGTGCTCGAGCCGGCGGTTGGCACCGGGCACGCGCTCGGGTTTATGGACCCGACCATTCGCCAAACCTCGACCATCACCGCCACTGAGCTCGACCCCACGACCGCGGCGATCGCGAGTTATCTGTATCCCTCGGCGAACATTCGGGCGACCGGCTACGAAGCGATTCTCCTCGCGCGCGGCACGCAGGATCTCGCCATCAGCAACGTGCCGTTCGGGAAGTTCGACGCGCACGATCCGTATTTCTCTGGCGCGCAGCGGTTCCTGCGCGAGAAGATCCACAGCTATTTCTTTGCGAAAGCGCTCGAGCATGTGCGCCCTGGCGGTTACATCGTGTTCGTCACGTCGCGCACCACGATGGACGGGCCGGAGCACCGGGAGATTCGCAACTACCTGATGTCGAAGGCGCATTTCGTCGGCGCCGTGCGCTTGCCGGGCGGCGAGCGTGGCGCATTTGTCGAGGGGGCGCGCACGCAAGTCGTCACCGATGTCGTCGTGCTGCAGAAGTTCGTCGAGGGTGAGACGGCCGCGCGCAACGGGGATCTCTTCATCAGCGCGCCACGGCTGGACGCCCTGTCGCGGCCGGCAACCAAGGACGCGCAAGGCAAAACGACGCAGGCGGCGGACAACGTGTACCGCTCGTCGTGGTACACCGCGCACCCGGAGTACCTGCTCGGCACGGAAGCGATGACCGGGAAGATGCGCCGCGGCCAGGAGTACACCGTCGAGCGCACCGCCGGCGATCTGCACAGCCAGCTCGAGCAGGCATTGAAGACGATCCTGCCGGAGAACGGCTATCAGCCCGCCACCACCACGTCGCTCACGCCGGAGGCGCTGCTGGCGGAAGGCGCGTTCAAGCCCGGCGAGTTCCGCATCGGCGCGAAGCGGAATACGGTCCAGACCGTCGGACGGAACGGCGAGCTGCAGGACGCGACGCCACGGAAGCGGGACGGCTCGGTCGACGAGGACAAGGTCAAGCGGATCATTAGCCAGGTCCGCATTCGCGATGCGCGGCGCACGCTGATCGCGGCGATGCGAAATCCCGCAACCACCGACGACGCGATCGTTGACTTGCGGGCCGAGCTCCAGCGTGTCTACGACGCCTTCCACGACAAACACGGGCGTCTGAACGACCGCGAGAATATCGGCGCGTTCAAGCTCGACCCAGACGCGCCCGCCGTCCGCGAGCTGGAAGTCACCAAGCTCGTGGCGAAACCCGTCACCGACAAGAACGGGAAGAAGCGGATCCCGCTCGCGTTTGAATTTCAGAAGCTGGCGGACATCTTCACCCAGCGGACGGTGCGGCCCACGCCGCCGATCACGCACGCCGACACCGCGCAGGATGCCCTGCTGACCTCGTTGAGCACGCGCGCGAAGATCGACTGGGCCTACATGGTCTCGCTCATGGGGGATGGGACCGTCACGCCCGAGAAGATCGCGCGGCTCCAGCTGGCTTTGAAGGACGAGGGCCACGTCTTCGAACAGCCCGACGGGTCCTGGGTGCTGCGCGAGGAGTATCTCAGCGGCGACGTCGTGGCGAAGCTGGCCGATGCGGAAGCCGCCGCCGCGGACGAACCCGCCATCGTCTCCGAAGGCCCGGCGGCCCGCCGGGGGCGGTACCAAGGCAACATCGAATCGCTGCAAGCGGTGCAGCCGACGCGCAAGACGATCAAGGACATTCAGAGTCGCGAGGTGCAGATCGCCCTCGGGGTGCACTGGGTGGACCCCGACGACGTCGCGCAGTTTGTCGACGAAGAACTGCGCACCGTCGGCACATCCGCGCGCCTCGACGGCGCGGAGCAGGTGGCGCGGTGGACGATGACGTATCCACCAGAGGTCGTCCAGGCGGGTGACGAGCATCGGTGGCGCGTGGTGTATGGGAATCCCGAGAAGCCGCGGGTCTACGGATTTACGCGCATGGTCACCGATGCGCTGAATTTGAAGATCCCGGATCTCGGCTACAGCGTCAAGAATCCCGACGGCACGACGACCCGGTATCCGCAACCCGAGAAATCGAAGCTGGCACTCGCGAATATCCAAGAGGTGCGGGCGCTGTGGATGCGCTGGGTCGCCAAAGATCCCGCGCGGTCTCAGCGAATCTTGGACATCTACAACAACCGGTACAACCGCATTGCGCCCCGGCGCTTCGATGGCTCCCATCTCGCCACCTACCGCAATACGAAGGGCGAGTACGTGAAGAACGAGAAGGGCGTGACGTTTGGGTCTGAGGACGCCGGCGCGGAGCGGACCACGGCGCTGCCCGGCCTGTCGTTGCCCTTCGGGCTGTACAAACATCAGCTGAACGCGGTCTGGCGCATTCTCACAACGGGCAACACACTACTCGCGCACGAGGTCGGGGCTGGCAAGACCTTCGAGATGATCATCGCAGCGATGGAGATGCGGCGCACCGGACGGGCGCGCAAGCCGATGATCACCGTGCCGACGCATCTGTTGCAGTCGTGGCGGCGAGACATCCTGGACGCGTATCCCACGGCCAAGGTTCTGGCGTTCGATGAAGATGACTTGCAAGGGCAGGCGCGCGAACAGGCGATGTCCCGCATCAGCAATGGCGACTGGGACATCGTGCTGGTGCCGCACTCGTCCTTCAAGCTCATGTCCGTGTCAGCGAAGCGGCAGGAGCAGGTGCTCCGGCGATGGGTGGACGAGATCCTCGCGCTCGAAGAGTCGATGCGCCAGGAGCTCGGGGCGAAACATCCCACGGTCAAGCGGCTGGAAGAGCGGCGCCGCAGTCTCGAGACACTCATCGCGAAGATCCTCGACAAAGCGAAGGGGCGGGACAAGGCGACGGAGTGGGAAGACCTGGGCGTGGACGCGCTGTTCGTCGACGAGGCCCAGGCGTTCAAGAACCTCTATTTCTATACGAAGCTGAGCCGGATCCGTGGCCTGTCGCACGCCACCTCCGACACGGCGCTGGGGATGTACATCAAGATTCAAGACATCAACGAGTCGTCGAACTACCGGAATCTGGTGTTCGCGACCGCCACGCCCGTGATGAATACCCTGGCCGAGGTCTACACGATGCAGCGGTACCTGCAGCCGCAGCGGCTGCGGGAGCTGGGGTTTGCGAATTTCGACAACTGGTACGCGACCTTCGCCGAGGCGCATCAGGTCATCGAGCAGCGCCCCGATGGCAGCTATCACGAAGTGATGCGGGTGTCGGACTTCCGCAACACGAAGCTGCTCTCGCGCATCGCGTTGGAAATGATGGATTACGTCGGCTGGCCGGACATGCCGTACCTGAAGCTGCCGACGTTCAAGGGCGGCGGGATGGAGGTCGTCCAGATCGAGCGGCACCCCATCTACGACACGTTGCAGGATTGGTTCTCCGAACGGCTCGCCGCCGTCAAGGCCACGCCGCCGCACGTGCATCCCACGACCGGGGAATACATCGCGCCGAATCGCTTCCACCCGATCACGAAAGATCAGATGTTCAAGGAGGACGGGAGTCCCAAAAAGGACAACATCCTCACGATCATGCACGACGCGAAGCTGGCCGCCATCGATCCACGGCTCGTGCTCGGCGAGTTCGTCGAAGACGTCCCGACGTCGCGGCTGCAGACGCTCGCGCAACGCGTCGCCGACTACTATCTGCGCGAGCTGCCCAACAAGGGCGTCGCGCTCGTCTTCCTCGACGTGGGCGTGCCCAAAGCGCACGAGATTAAACCGATGGCGTTCCTGCAGGGTGCGGCCGCGGAGGAAGACGAGACCAGCAAGCGGTTGGGCTTCGTCGAGGAACCCGACGTCGAGGGAGGGGATGAGGGCGAGGGTGAGACGCCGAGTGAGGAAGAAGCGGCCTTCAACCTCTATGAAGCGCTGCGACAGGCGCTCATCAAACGGGGCGTGAAGCCCAGCGAGATCGTGTTTATCCATCAGGCGCCGAAAACCGCTCACCGCCTGGCCCTCTTCGAGGCGCTGCGGACCGGGCAGGTGCGCGTGCTCATCGCCTCGTCCGAGAAGGGCGCGACGGGCATGAACATCCAGGACCGACTCGGGTTCGTCGCGGAATTCGATGCGCCGTTCAAAGGACGGCCCGGCGATATTCGCCAGCGACTCGGGCGCGCGATTCGCAAAGGGAATCGCTACGAGGAGGTCGAAGGGCTGCGGTTCGTCACCAAGGAGACCACGGACGAATGGCTCTACGGCCTGCTGCTCGACAAGGACAAGATGATCACGCAGTTTATGCGTGGCAACCTCATCGAGATGCACGACGAAGATGCGGTGCCGAAGTCACTCGAGGAAGCGCGTGTCCGCGCGACCGGTGACCCGCGCCGGATTGAACTCCTAAATCTCAAGACCCAACTGCCGCGCCATGAAGCGCAGGCCGCGAACGACGAGGCCAATCTCGTCAGCGCCAAGTACGAAGCGGACTTCTGGCGGGGGATGCTCCCGGCGGAGCGGGCGGCGCTCGAGCGGATCACCGCGTGGGTGCGCGATCATTTCCGGTCGCTCGCGGGCCCCGCGTTCGCGATGCAGACGTTCACGCCGCCGGCGGCCGTCCGCATCCCCGCGAGCGGGACGCCGACGCACACCAATCGTGCCGCGGCGAACACCGCGCTCATCGCGGCGCTCAAGCCCCTCGCCGACCAGGCGCTCGCGCTCGATCGCTTCGGGTCCAACGACATCCCCTCGGCGCGTGTTGCGGAGGTGCGTGGGCTTCCGGTTCTCGCGCGGCCCGTCGTCGATCGTCACAGCGGCCAGTCGCGCGTCATGATCTATCTCGACGCCGATGCCGCCGGGGAAGGCGAGATCTATGCGACCGATCTGCCGGTGGGCCTGAACGGCCAACCGACGGGCACGTTTGGGGAGGGCCGCAATGTCGTCGCCTCGATTCAGGACCGCTATCAAGGCCTGGAAGGCAAGGTCGAGACGTTGACGGCGCGCATCGCCGAGAACGAGGCGCGCGTGGCGCGGGCGGAAGAGACGATCGCGGCGGGGAATGAATTCGCCGAGAAGGTGCGCGAGACGCGGATTCGCATCGCCCAGCTCGAGGCCGAGCTGCTCGTGGACAGCAAGCGCCGAGAAGAAGAGGCCAAGCAGCGGAACGCGCAAGCGACGGCCGCGCGGCAGCATGGGCCCCAGGCGTCGATGGGCGATTACGCCGACATGGCGCCGCAAGACCCCGCTGGCCCTGGCGGCACGGGCACCGACGACTCGACGGTGCGCCCGATCTTTACGCCCGAGTTGGTGACGCTCGCGAAGATGCTGATCGGCGTGCCGCCGCAGGTGGTCACGCGGTTCCGCAAAGAAGGCACGCGCGGGCAGTTCATCCCCCAAGGCAAGCGCGGGACGATCAAAGTCCTGGCGAGTCTCTTCCAGCGGGGCCAGGAGTGGCAGCTCGCGGCGACGATCGCGCACGAGATCGGACACGTGATCGACTGGCTGCCCAACTGGATGCTCGAGCGCGGCAATCTCCTGGGGCATCTGCGGTCGTTGCAGAACTTCGGCACGACGACCTACATCTCCAAGGACGGGACGGAGATCCGTGACCCCGAGGTGCGTGCCGAGCTCAAGGCGCTGTCGGCGAAGTGGCGCCCGTGGGATCGCGCGTCGTCGCCCAAGTCCTTCCGGGAATATCGCGATAGTGCGATCGAGCTCTACGCGGACGCGCTCTCGGTGATTCTGAACAACCCCGAGCTGGCGAAAGCGGACGCCCCAATCTTCTACGCGCAATTCCTCGAGAACCTCGACGAGAAGCCGGAGGTGAAAACCGCGCTGAACACGATCTGGGCGCTGATGTCGGGCACGCCCGAAGAACTGGTGCGGCGCCGCCGCGAAGGCTACCAGGGCATGTTCCGCGAGGCCAATATCAAAGCCGTCAATTTGTTCCGCTTGCAACTGAACGAGCGCAAGGTGCTTCGGCGGAATGTGCGAGAGCACATCGAGCAGATCGCGCAAGCGCAGATCGACAAGCACTGGCCGTTCGTCGCGCGGGTCCACCGGGACAAGCTCGCCGGCGCCCAGATTGCCCCCGAGGACAATCCCTTCCTGGCGCTGTCGGAGCGATCGTATCGCCTCGCCGGCCAGTTCAAGGCGTGGACCGAGCAGTATCTGCAGCCCATCCTCAACGATCTGTTGACGCACAACCTGAGCTGGGATCTCTTCGGGGAAGTGCTCGCCTACGAGCGCATTACCAAGGGCGATCGCGGGGGCAAGGTCGGGCCCAGCATCGCCAACCCGAACGGGATTAGCGCGCTGCACGCCCAGCAGATGCTGGACGCGATCAAAGACGGGTTGACGAAAGAGCAGTGGAACGTCTTGCAGAAGAGCGTGATCAACTTCCGCGGGGCGGTGAAGCTGGTGGCGGCCGATGCGTACGGGGCGGGGCTTTACACCAACGAGACGTGGGACAGCATCGCCGCGAACCCGGCGTACGTGACGTTCCATGTCATCGAGCACCTCGAGGATCCGATCAGCTCGAAGATCTATCGCCAGATCGGCACGCTCAAGGGGATTCGCAACCCCGCGGACGCGACGCTCTTGAAAGTGGCGGTCACGATGCGCGCGGCCGAACACAATCGCGTGAAAGCCACCTCGATTCGGTATCTCAAGGAATACCACCCGGACGAGGCGCCAGACGCCAAGATCAAGCCGAACACGCAGGGGAAAGAGTTCCAAGACCCCCCGATCGGCAAGGAGTTGATCACCTATCTCGTGAACGGGAAGGTGCAGGGCGTCTACGTCAGCAAGTCCATCGCGCAGTCGCTGAACAACTATTCACTGTTCCGTGACGGGCTGGGCGTGCACGTGGCGCGGGCCGCCAACGACTTCCTGAAGCGCATCTACACGACCTACAACCCCGGCTTCCAGGTGCGCAACGTCTTGCGTGACTTCTTCCGGTATTGGAAGAACATGCCGGCGACCGAGACCTGGGTGAAGGTCAAGGACGACGCCAGTGGCAAGACGCGGGTCGGCGTGATGAAGCGGATGACCATTCCGCGCGCCGTGGCCGGGTACTGGCGGGCGCGCCATGTGGCGGCCGTGCGGGCCTTTGGCAAGGCCTCGCCCCAGGCGTCGCTCCTGCGCAAGGCGTATCGCTTTATGCGCCATGGCGGGGCCGAGTTTGTCGATAAACCCACGCCGGCAGAAGAGCAGGCGGCGAAAGACCTGATCGAAATGGAGAAGGCCGGGATTCTCGCGCTCCCCTTCAACGCGAGCCGTGAGCGCGATGTCGACGCCGCGATGATCAATAACATCCTCATCGCCGCCGGCGTGGGCCCGACGCAGGTGTTGGGACACTACTCGATGGAGATCGCGGACGCCGCGCTGACGGACGCCGAGCGGGAGAAGCTGAAGCCGAATGCCTTTGTGCAGCGGCTCGAGCAGGTGCGGCAATGGACTCAGGACACTCCTGCGGTCAAGACCTCGCTCGATTTCGCGGACCGTGAGCTGAATTTCTTGAAGGGGTGGCGCGACATCGGGGACTTTATCGAGACGCTCCCGAAGGCCGCCGCCACCTACGCCTTCAAAGGCGACGGCGAGATTGCGGACATTCCGGCGGATCAACGGCAGATTATTCGCGCGCAGGTCGGGAGTCCGGATTATCAGGCCGGCGGCACGTGGAAGCCGCTGATGAACAACGCGTTCATCTTCCTCAACCCCACCATCCAATCCATCGTGGCGGACGTCCGCGTGATGCGGGACCCGGCGACGCAGAAGAGCTACGCGTGGAAGACGATCGCCGAGAACCTCGCCGTGAAGACGTTCTACATGGGTGCCATCATGGCCGCGGCAGCAGCCGCGGCAGGCGGCGGCGGTGACGACGAGGAGGATCCGAACGCCTGGTGGATCACCAAGCAGCTCCCGCGCGATATGCAGCGGCTCGTCCGCCGCGGGGCCCGCAACCCGATGCTCGTGGGCCTCGGCCGGATGTTGATGAAGATCCCCGAGTACACCCTCACGAACTTCAACGTCATCCCGCTCTGGACTGACGAGAAGGGGAACACGGTGGCAATCCGTGTGGCGCAAGACGACATGGGCCGCATGATCGCCGGGGTCTGGTGGAAGGCCATGAAGTTGATGCAAGGCGATGTGAACTACTGGAAGGCCTTCTACGACCTCATGGATTACACCGGGGCGCAGTTCCCGAGCCCCTCGCCCTACCTCGCGATGGCGGAGGCGTTTGGGGAGTACATCACCGGGAACAATGTGCGCGATCAGTACCGGCAGCGGGACTTGTACACGCCGCAGGAGGTCCTCGCGCGGCCCAACGATACGGACTACTCCCAGCTCTGGAAACTCATGGGCTACGAGTTCCAGCTCGTGGGGGGTGGCATTTTCACGCGGTTCTATTACGGGAATGAGCGCCCTGAACAGCGCACGCCGGGACAGGCGTTTCTCGAGCTGCCGGTCATCACGAGCTTTTTGCGCGACATCATCGTCACGAAGTACGGCGAAGAGGAGCGCTTCCGTAACGCGGGCATGGACTTCGCCAGCAAGGAAGCCGCGAAAGGGCTCGAGGAAAACCGCGCCATCCAGGCGGCGGTCGCGGCCTATCAACAGCGCCCCGCGAGCGAACGGACCCTGTATACGCAGAATGAAATTGGGGAGCAGCTGGCGGCGAAGCTCTATCCCAATGAACCGGACGCGGAGGAGCGCAAGAAGCATCAGTCGCGCATCCGCGGCAAAGTGAAGCTCTCGGTCCTGAAGGGCAAGGCGGATACCCTCTCCGGCCCCGTCCTGGCGGCACGCGACAACGACGTCAAGGCGGAGATCATCGCCAAGGCGCGGCCCTACTACACGGCCGATGAGTTCGAGAAGTGGCTGGACATCGCGACGCAGGAAAAGATCATCTCCATGGAAGTCCGGCACAAGGTCCGCGCCAAGCTCTACCAGCCGGCCACGGTGCATTAAATTTCCTAATAAAACGGCCCGATTCGCAATCGGGCCAGGGCGTGCCGATCATGGGGAACCATGCCCGGATTTCCTGCGCCTTTTATCAAGTTCCGCGAGGACGACGCGAACGGCTTTCCGCTGGCCGGCGGCAAGCTCTACAGCTACGTGGCCGGCACGAGCACGCCGCTGGCGACCTACACCACCCAGGCTCTCGACGTGCCGAACACGAACCCGATCGTGCTCGACGCGTCCGGTCGTGCGTCGGTGTTCCTCGAGGATGGGGTCGGCTATAAGTTCATCCTGCACGATGCGCTCGGCAACGTCATCTGGACCGAAGACAACATCCAGATTCCGAAGATCGCGCCGCCGCGCGCGCCCGTCACCATCCCGCCTGGCGTCATCGTGCAATTCGGTGGGGCCGCAGCGCCGGCGGGCTGGTTGCTCTGCGATGGGGCGTCCTATGGCACCACGACGCATCCGGATCTGTTCGCGGCCATCCTCTACACGCATGGTGGGTCCGGCGGGACGTTCAACGTCCCCGACATGCGGCAGCGGTTCCCGCTCGGCAAGGCCGTCGCGGGCACGGGCGTCGTGCTCGGGAGCAAGGGCGGGAACATCGATCACACCCACTCCGTGCCGCGATCCGGTTGGACGCCGCAGACCGTACCGGCCGCGCAAGGCATCGGCTGGTTGCAAACCTCGATGGGCGGCGCGGGCAATCTGGCGGTGCCGATCGGCGACAACACCACAGGCCAGGCGAACCCTCCATGGCTCGCCCTGAATTTCATCATCAAGACGTAGCGGCTAACAACTGCTCTGGGTTTTCGGCACCGCGCGCTGGCAGACCCACGCGAAAAACGCGGCCTGCTCCATCTCGGTGCAGTCTGGATCGCCCAAGGCGATGAGCACGTCAGCCAGTTCCTCGTCGGTCGTCTCGTATAATTCGTAGTCGTTGAGGTCGAGAAAGACCGTCAGCGCGATCGCGGCCGTCCGTTTGTTGCCGTCGACGAACGGCTGGCTTTCCGCGAGGAAAAACGCATGGGCCGCGGCCTTCTCCGGGATCGAGGGATAGGCATCCTCGCCAAAGACGGTTTGATACGGCTGCATTGCCGCGGATGCGAGTTGATGGTGGTTGCCAATGCCCTCACGCCCGCCCGAACCGAGCGTGAGGGCCTCATTGTGGAACGCGATGAGATCGTCGACCGAGAGACGCGTGAGCGGGTCGGCCACGGCCTATCGCGCGAGCTTCTCGAGCGACTTCCGATGCCGAGCGATCATGCGCTTGGCGGAGGCCGCCACCTGCGATGCGGATGCAAAGGTGTAGCGACTGAGCACAATCGTCGCCCCCTGCACCTGCAGCTCGATTTCGTCCCCCTGCTCCCATCCGACCTGCTTCAAGATGGGCTTGTCGAACGTGATTCCTGCTGAATTGCCAACGGCGTTCAGTCGCTTTGTGAGAGCCATGCGACCTCCTGCCGGTATGTTATAACGTCGTCATTACGAGTGCAAGGCTTGACAGAGCCTGTATTCTGATCTGCTGGCCTCACGCCAGCAGGAGAGATCACGATGCGGCCTGATATGGCGAAGGTCGTCACCGAATCGCCGCGCCGCGGCTCCGGTGATCGGAATCACAAGAGCCGTGCGCGCGTGTCGGTCACCACCCTCGATCTCGACGGCGATCACGGGCCGCGGCATTTGAAAATGTCACGGCACGTGCGGACGGGTCGCGGCTACGCCGAGGGCAAGGACTTCTCAGACAAGCTCGGACCGCTCAAGAAGTTTCTGCGAAAGCAGGTCGGCCGTCCGTGGGATGCGGTCTACAGCGAGCTGAGCACCCACCTCGATAAGCGCACCGTCAGCGGATTACACATTTGGGATCACGTCTGGCAGTTCGTGGAACGACACTGCGAAGAGATCGACGGCCAGGTCTATCGGAAGGCGAGCATCTGGCGCTGGGCGATGCCGCGCGGCACAATCACCGGTCTCTACGTGCATCCGCGCACCGGCATCCTGCGGTACGCGAAAGAGACCTATCCAAAATATCGAACGCCAGCCAACCCGGACATCATCGCGATCGATCCGTTGACGAAGCTCGAGCGCCGCGTCGGCCTCTGGTACCGCGTCCACTACGCGCCGGCAGATCGCTACGTGCCGCCAGTGATTCGCAAAGGCCTCGTCCTTCGCGCGGCGAGCTGGCGCGAGGAGCTCGTCGAGCAATCGAAAAAGCAACTGTCCCGCGCCGAGCTGAAAGCGCAGGGGCTGCGGAACGACGAGGGTGTGCAAACGCCTGTGGGTTCTCACAGTGCTCGCCGCTGACAGAAACGGACAACAACGAACTGCTCCCCAAAATCGACAAATCTGTAAGTCTGGTAAGTCAATAGTAGTTTAGTAGTGAAGTGCTTGGACAAGTGCCCTAGTAAAAAATTGTGTAATGAGTGGCGACTTTTGATTGAAACCGTACGAAAAAAAACGGTATAAACGTCGCTTGCGGCAAACACATCACGTGCGTGTGTCGTATGGATCCCTCAAGGGGGGCGAATGCACGCACCGGTGATGATTCGGTTCACGCTCGACGTCGTCCGGAATCAGATCTTGATCCACACGGCCTGTAAGGAGTGTGGGGAGTCCACCCTAACGGTGGCGAAGGACCATCTTCCCGTGCTGACCACCGCACTGGTCGCGGCCTGCGCCTTCTTGGGGGTTGACCTCAGTCGCCAAACAGCTACCGTGGCCCCCGTCACGCCGGAGACGGTGCACGAGCTGGAAGCGCACTTCACCAAGGATGACGTCGAAGACGAAGACGACAACGGTGCCGCATAACGACGACGCGACCACGATGAGACTACTTACACCAACACGAGTGTTCGTTCCCCGCGGCACTCGAAGGACGTCGCCATACCTGAAAGGCGACAGATCGGAAGACGAGTCATGGCTGCTCAGCGAAAGCCTGCGGCGATCTGGTCCCCTCATCCCGAGCCGCCCCCGATCGCCCGCGCGTGGCACATCTACAAGAACGACGGCCTCGGTGAGACGGTCGTCGCCAATGCCTGCCTGATTTTCGACGGCGTGCTCTCGTTCTACAACGTCCTTCCCACTCCCGACTACATCCTTGTTCGTGCTTTTCCCGTACGCGCCTTCCAGAGCGGCCGCTGGGACGACTGCGTGCTCGTGGACACGCCCTACGCGCCGGCGGTCCAGTTGTCACGGCCGGAATAAGAGGAGCAGCTCATGACCAAACACCGTGACGGGACCGTGGCACGTATGGCCGGCAACATTCTCGCCGGACTCGTGGGGCCCTACATCGATCAGGAGCACGGCCACACGCTCGAGGATGAGGATGCGATGGTCCAATTCGCGGTCCGGATCGCGCAAAAGACGTTGGCCGAGATTGCCCGCATCGAGACGGAGACGGCCATCGCCGCGGAGGTGGAGGCGGTGGCCGCACAACAACAACATTCACGCGCGTGACGCGCAGAAAAGGCAGGCCCGTGATGGTCAAGAAAAAAAAGAACGTCGCGAAGAAGAAGACCACAACCAAGACGACGAAGGCGTCCGCCGCCCGTCGTGGCAACGGCGTGCTTGTGCCTGGGCCTGAGTTGAGGGGGATGCGGGAGAAGCTCCAATCACAAGCCGCCACGATCCTTGACTACATGCACCGGGAAGATGCGCTGCAGTTACGCCTGGAGGCGGTCGAAGCGCGCGAACGGGCGTCCGCCATCGCGCGCGTCGACGCACAACTCAGCCCTGCCGAGCTGGAGGCACAGGCGACAGCTTTACGGGCGCGGTTGGAGCTCGAGATTCGCCAGGGCGAGACACTGCATCTGTCCGACGACAGCCTGCAGATTATCAAGTTGGCGCTGAGCGGGGGCCGCCATGACTGACCAGAAGAAGGCCACACATCCCGACATGGCTGTGGATACCGAGGGCCGGCCTCTGCCGTACTCGGTCACCGAGGTGCGGCGCATCATCGCCCAGGCGATCGATAGCGGGTCGATCCGCTTGGTGATTATCGAGATGCCGGACGGCGATGTCGCCGTGCAGATTTTCAATGAAGCCGGTGGCCCAACCCCAAAGCTCCTCGGCGTGCTCGAGCAAGCGGTCAAGGCCTATCGCGACATTTTGTATCCGAACCCGAAGTTCAGCGCATGAGTGTGAGCTGGATACGTCCATGCCCCGTCGGCTTCCCAGCCGGTCGCCTTCCGGTCGTGGACGGCCTTCCCGTCGGTCCCGAACGGGTCCAGACTTCGGGACAACCATGACGCGCCACGGATGGTCCGGCTATTGGCCGACCGAGGAATACCCGCCGAAGGGCGCGACGATTCGCTATCGCACGTCACGAGGCCAAGAGGGTGAGGGCGTCATCACCATGATCTGGTGCGGCATCGAGCCCGTCATCGTCCTCGACTCGGGCATCAGCATCTTTCCCACACTCGACGAGTATGAAGTTGTTGCGAAGGAGGACCCGTGAGCCGCCGACACACGCACCGATTCGCGCGGTGGTGCTGCCACCGCCTGGGCTGGCACAGCTACCGCGCCCGCGTGCCGTACGGGTTTCTGGTTCTGACGTGTCGCTATTGCGGGAGAGTCGCGTGACGCCCTGCGCGCATTTACGATTTCGCCGATGTGCGAAAAGTGCATCTTTTCCCTGCGTGCAAGAGATTTTTTTTCGGCGTCGTGATTTCAGCCCTCCACGAAAATGACTGAAATCCCCGCTCTATAAGACCTACATCTCTCTCACTCCAGACACGTTATCCACGAAATACGGGAAATAAGGCGAATACGGCAAAGTTGGAAAAATCAGAATCTTTATTGGGGAGAGGTGTTTCTGGAAATTGCGGTGGACACTCCTCCTTGGCGGTCACGATTCGCGGGACGAAAGGCGGTGCATCGGTGAACACCACAGGGCAAACAGTCGAAGACCTGGGCAAGATCCTCGAAAAGCTGCGACTCGAGTGGAACCTGTCGTACGGGGAACTTGACGAGCATATCTATCAAATGACGCATCTCCGGCGAGATGCCGATACCTGGCGGAAATTCTGTCTCGGCCACACGAAGCGTCCGCACGCGACGACCACGTACATCGTCAAGGCGTTCCTGGCGGTGCACGACATGCCGCGGGGGAAGCGGATTCGTAAGCATCAGTCGCGCACGAGCGCGCGGCCGGGGGCGCGGAGGGCGTCGTGATCGTCGTTGAATTGCCCCTCGCGGTGATCCAGCTCGACGAGCGGACGCAGGTGCGCGCCTCGATCAAGAAGAGCGTGGTGGCGAGCTACGCCGCGCAGATGGCGATTGGGAGTGTGTTCCCCCCGATCGTGGTGTTTGTCGACGACGTCGGCACCTACCGCGTGGCCGATGGCTTCCATCGCGTGTCTGCGACCGATCGGAACGGTGGCACCACGATTCTGGCGGAGGTGCATCAGGGCTCGCTCGAGGATGCGATCTGGTACGCGGCGGGGGCCAATCGCACACACGGCCTCCCTCCGTCGCGCCTGGACAAGACGCGCATGGTTGAAATGCTGTTGGCGAACTGCCCGGAAAAAACGGGGAGTGACATCGCGCGCCAGGTGGGCTGTTCGCCGTCGCTCGTCACGCGGACCATTCAGTTGTTGCAGGGCAAATTGACAACTGAACTTCCTGCACATGGCCGCGAGCGTGAAGCCCAGCGGAAGCGTGAAGAGGTGCGCGCCCTGCTGTTGGCGGGTGGGAAATCCACCGAGGTGCAAAAGGCGACGCACGCGCACGGATCGGTTGTGGCGGATGTGCGCCGCGAGCTCGGCATGGTGGTGCCGGTCAAGCGTACCAAGGCGACGCGCCAGAAGCGACTGGAGCGCATCCGTGAGATGGCGGAGGAGGGGCATACCACGCATCAGATTGCCGCCGACGTGGGGCTGAGCTACGACCAGTGCCGCCATGTCATCACGAAAGCGAGTATCCCGGTGCGCGCGGACGCGGTGACTCGGAACACGCGTCTCCCCGATGGCAACCGCATCGTCGCGCAGATCGTGGCCGATGCCGAGAACCTCTTGCTGGGCGCCAAACTCATCGACTTCAAAGAGCTGGACCCCACCCGGCTCGCCGACTGGATTCACACCCTCCAACAGGCACGCATAGACCTGGGCGTGTTTATTAAGCGAGTGAAGCAGCAGGAGCAGTGTCATGTCGAAGCAGCAAATTCGCACGCCCTCCAAAATTCGCCCAGTCCCGATTTCGTCGATTCGGACGCCGACAGCGTTGGTGACACAACGGGAGTTCCGTAAGGCGCACGGCGACAGCATTGCGGCCGATCTCGATCTCAACAAGCTCGGATTCCCCGTCGTGAACCATCGCGACGGGCACTACTGGGTCATTGATGGACAGCATCGGATCTATGCGCTGCGTCAGAACGGCTTCAACGAGGAGCCCTTGGATTGCGAAGTCTACGAGAACCTCACCGACGCGGAAGTCGCGGACATCTTCCTGGGGCGCGATAAGCGGAAAGCCGTGCCGCCGTTCGACAAGTTTCATATCGCGTGCACCGCGGGCTATGAGCGCGAAACCACGGTCCGGCGCACGGTGGAATCGAACGGGCAACGGATCAGCCGCGACCGCGACGAAGGCATCAGCACGGTCGGGGCGATCGGGAAGGTGTACGACCAGGCCGGCGATGTCGTCCTCGGGCAGGTCATTCGGACGATCAATCTGGGGTTCGGTGGCGACCCGTTGGGGTTCGAGCGGTCGGTGATTGAGGGCTTGGGCCTCGTCTACAACCGCTTCAACGGACGCACCAATGAGAAGGCGATGGGGCAGCGGCTCGGCACGTTGAAGCGGGGCGCGCGCGAGCTGCTGCAGAAGGCGGAAGCGCTGCGGGAGAAAACGGGCAACCAGAAGAAGCACTGCGTGGCCGCCGTCATCGTGGACGTCTACAACAAGGCTGAAGGTCCGCACAGCAAGAACCGTCTGTCGTCGTGGTGGAAGGAAACCCCCGTGTAAGTCCGTCGTCGTAGCCCTCACGATTTTCACTGTGTGTTGACCGCAAACGAGCAGGTGACAGGCGACGTGTGCCTTGAAGGAGTGCGTGATGGCAGATGTAGAAACGCAGCCCGAGACGGAGATCGAGGCCCAGCCGAGGCCGGTGGGGACCATTTACGCGGCCATGGTGGCCGTCGCCGCCGAGCTGTCGCGGATCGGGGTGTCCAAGGATTCGAAAAACGAGCAGCAGGGGTTTCGCTTTCGCGGCATCGACCAGGTGACGAACGCGGTCAGTGTGGTGCTCCCGAAACACAGCATCGTCTTTCTGCCGACCTACCACGACTACCCCGATGTCGAGCGGGTGACGGCCAAGGGCGCCGCTCTCATCTACTCGAAAGTGAAAGGCGTGTTCACGTTCGTGTCGGCGAAGGACGGCAGCTTTGTCAGCGTGACGACGTTCGGCGTGGCGATGGATTCCGGTGACAAGGCCATGAACAAAAGCATGAGCGCCAGTTTGAAATATGCGCTCCTGCAGACCTTCCTCATTCCCACCGAATCGACTGAGGATGCCGACGCGTCGACGCCCGAGCCCAGCGTGGTGAAGCCGCCGATCGGATTCGACGACTGGTTCGCGGACTTTCTCGTCGCGGCGCACGATGGCCTCAAACCCGCCGCCGCCGCATGGAAGCGCAATCGTGAGGAGTTCCGCGAGTACGCCAAGAAGTATCACGCTCTCGAGCTGGAAGAGGCGCGCGCGCTGGCGAAGAAGGTGACGGCCAGCGAGAAGGCGGCGACGACCGCGCCATGACTGTGATCGACTGCGATCAACGCAGCCACGAGTGGCGCGCCGCGCGTGCCGGCCTGCTGACGTCGACCGACGCCGCCGCGTTGCTCTCGCGACCGACGAAGAAGGGCGAGGAAACGATCGGCAAGATGGATCTGCGGCTGCGCCTGGCGCTCGAATCGTTACGTGGCGTCCCGCTCGAGGAAGACGGCTACGAGTCGACTTACATGCGCCGCGGCCGCGAGCGCGAGGCGGAGGGCCGCGACGCCTACGAGATCGTGACGGGCGAGCTCGTGCAGACCGTTGGCTTTCTCCGGCACGACACGCTCCCGATCGGCTGCAGCCCGGACGGCATCATCGGCGATTTCGAAGGCGGTCTGGAGTTGAAGTGCCCGAAGTTCACGACGCACTTCGGGTACCTCGAGAAGGGCACGCTCCCGAGCGAATACAAGCCGCAGGTGCAGCACGCGCTGTTCGTCACGGGCCTGCCGTGGTGGGACTTCTGCAGTTACTGCCCCGAGTTCCCCGACGCGTCGCGGCTGTTCTGGGTGCGTGTGCCGCGCGAGAGCTTTGACATGGCGGCGTACGAGCTGGCGCTCTTGTTCTTCTGGAAAGAAGTCGAGTCGATCAAGGACACCTTGCGCGCGCTGCGCGCGCCGGAGATGAGTCATGTATGAACCGAAACCGAATGAAGTTGGCGCGATCTGGCCGAAGCGCGACGAGAAGGGCGAGTCCCTCGTGCTGACCCTCGAGCTGCAGAAGCTGATCGAGCACCTCCTGCACGGCGAGATTCCGGAGAAGGTCTACATCAATGTGTATCCGGTTGAGAGCCAGAAGCCCACGGCCCCACGTTTCAAGCTCATGTATTACCCGAAAACCAAAGGCTACCAGCAGACCGCGCCGGAACCGCGTTCGGCGCCGCGGCCGGACGACATCTTCGAGGTCGATGCGCCGCCGCCAGTCGACGACGACGACATTTTATTTTGAGGGAGGACGTCATGTTGATGGTGCACACCGATTCGAACCTCGTCACCGATGCGGCCCTGAGCGACCTCCCGACGCCGCCGAGCCTCGGGCCGCAGCACCAGCCCGTCCCGCATCACGTGCTCGTGCAGGCGATGAAAGACGCGGCGCTCGAGAAGGGCTACCTCGTCACGCGCCAGGAGCTCGCGATGAACCGCACCGGCCAGCGCCTGTTTGGCGTCATGGATCTGCAGGCGCCCCCGTCACTGTTCCCGTGGCCGGCGGATCGTGGGTTCGCGATCGGGTTTCGCAATTCCACCAACGAGAGCCTGGCGCTGCGGATCGTGGCCGGCACGCGGGTGTTTGTTTGTGACAATTTGGCGCTGAGCGGCGATCTGATCGCGCTCAACCGCCGCAATACCACCCATCTCGATCTGCCGGCCGCGCTGAGCGAAGCCTTCGATCGGTATCTCGCGCACGCCAGCGCGCTGCATCGACAGATCGAGGAGCTGGAGCAGACGCCGATCTCGGACGCGCACGCCAAGTCGGTGATCTTCGATGCCTTCGCCTCGAAGCTGCTGCCGCCGCGCCTCTTCGATGCCGTGGCCCGGAACTATTTCCATCCGGATCCGACGATGACGGATTGCGTGCCGCGCACGACCTGGGCGTTGCACAACGCGTTCACGCGCGTGTTTAAGCGGCTGCGGCCGACGAGGGCCTTCGCCGCGAACATCGCGCTCGGCCAGTTCTTCGGATTGACGAAGCGGGACGCCCAGTGATCAAGCCCTCCGCGCGAAGCAGACTGCGGCGCGCCGAGACGGTGGCGCGGCGGCGGGCTTGTTATGCCGCCGTCGCCCGCCGTGCCATGGGGCGCTGCGAACGGTGCGGGATCGCGGTGAGTAATAACCGGCCGAAGTGGCATCCGCAACGGGCGCATATGAATCACCTTGTGCCGCTTGGACGCGGCGGGACGGACACGCTGGAGAACTGCGAGCTGATCTGCCAGGCGTGCCACATGCCGGATGGCGTGCACGCGCCGACGAAGGCCCGCATGGACGCGCTGCGGTGGATGACGCGCAATCCGAAGTGGCTATAGGGAGGCACCGATGGACATTCATCTCGACAAACACTCGTTCGTGGATCGGCGCACCGGTGAGGCGACCGCGCCGTCCGAGTTTCTCCAAAACCTGCGTGGCATCGAAGCCACCATCGCGCAAGCGGACGACGACATCGCCCGGTTGAAGTCGGAGTTGAAAGCCGGGCGCGAAGCACGCGAGATCCTCGTCGCGCAGCTGCGCGGTGCGATTCGCGATGGTGTGGTGTTGCCGCTCTTCGACGGAATCGACGACGAGCCTGCTGGGGCGTGAAGTGATGGGCACCGGAAAGATCGAGTGGGCGTGTCCGAATTGCCGCATTGGTGCGTTGGCCGCAAAAACCCCGACCTGTCCGAGCTGCGGCCGGCCGATGCTGCCGACGACGACAAAAGACTATGACGACGACCTGCCGTTGTTTGCGCGCGGCAGCGACCCGGAAACATCGCACGAGGCGATGGCGGCCTACGACCGTGCGCGTCTGCGATCGGCGATCGACGTCGTCGTGACCTTGCACCGGGAGCAACTCGGGGGGCTCGCGGACTACGAGCTGCGCGCGGCGTTTGAGGCGCGATGGCAGCAGCCCTGTTGCGACCACCTGTATCAGCAGGCCCGCAGTAGCGCGCGGGACAAGGGGTTGATTCGTGACAGCGGCGAGCGGCGTGTGAATCCGACCACGAACCGACGCCAGGTGGTGTGGGAAGCGTGCGCGGAGGCCCCACCCATGATCGATCGGTGCAGCGCGTGTGGGCACGTGCTGCGGAGACGATGAAAAAGGAGGGTTGAGCATGTAAACGACACCGAATGTGCGCCGCAGTCCGGGCGGCGATCCCCAACACCGGACGAGTGTGAATTGCTCTTGTCAACGCGTGCCACTGCCCAACGGGCGATATGCACCAACGACTGAGCGCATTGACGACACGAAAAGGAGATTCCCATGACGACGTCTGACAACGACACGACCAAGACGACAGACACGAAGACCGCAAAGTCGGTCACGATCAAGGCCCCGAACTTCGGCTACGCGCAGATCAATATCAAAGCCGACGGCGTACCGCTCGTGCAGCATCGCTTCTCGAAAAAGGTGGCGGAGGAAATGGAACGCAAGATGGAAACCGGCAAACCGTCGACCAGCCGCAAGAACCGCGAGCCCAAATCCACGGACGACCTCTTCAACGAGGCGCGGTACGTCAGCTCCGAGGGATGGGACGGGTTCAACGCCGCCGCGATTCGGAACGCGATGATCTCGGCCTGTCGCCTGGTGGGTTTCAAGATGACGCTCGCGAAGCTCTCGCTCTTCGTGACCGCCGATGGCTATGACGCCACGGAACCCCAGATTCCACTCGTTCGCATCTATGCGACGCCGGTGAAGCAAAAGGATCCGGCTCGGGTCGAGACGGGTCAGCCGTACATCACGATCCGGCCGGCGTACCACAACTGGCGCGCGAAGTTGCAGCTGCGCTGGGATGCGGATCAGTTCACGTTGGCGGATGTCATCAATCTGGTCTCGCGCGTTGGGCAACAGGTTGGCATCGGCGAGGGGCGCTACGACAGCAAGAACAGTCCCGGCATGGGCTGGGGCGCGTTCGTGATCGACAACGAGGGAGTGTAGGTCATGAGCAACACGATGACGAGCCTATCGATCACCGAATGCCTCCTCGAGCTCGCGGAGCAACACCACGGCGAGCTGCGGCCCGCTGTGGTCGTCGAGGCGGCGCGCGTGCCGACGTCGCCACTGCATCCGTATTTCGATTGGGACGATTCAGAAGCGGCGCAGAAATGGCGGATCGCGCAGGCTCGTCAT
>Ga0307468_100000066_pt1 | contig 34529 bp, 17 predicted proteins | sample atmdna_FD_203085 | JGI IMG/M metagenome (GOLD analysis project Ga0307468, IMG submission 203085) | Hardwood forest soil microbial communities from Morgan-Monroe State Forest, Indiana, United States - atmos_gases AM2C_05 | ecosystem: Environmental > Terrestrial > Soil > Temperate forest > Bulk...
GCGAGCGAGCACGTCAAGGTGGTGCTGACGGGCGAAGGGGCGGACGAGTTGCTGGCCGGCTATGACAAGTATCGCAAGACGATTTACAACCTGGCGATGGGCAAACTCTATCATCGTTTCGCGCCGGCATTTGTGAAGCGTGGAATCTTTTCGGCCATTCATGGCTCAAAAAGCAAGTCACTTTTGCCGCAGAAGCTGGCGCGTACATTTCTGTGCCTTGAACCGGATATTGAGAACATTTACTTCGATAACTTCGCGGTCTTCAGCCGCGCCATGCAGAAGCGGTTATTCACCGCCGCCAGCCGCGAGCAGATGGGTGAAGGCGACCCGTACCGCGCTTCGCTCGATCACATCGCCGGGTCGGATGCCGATACGTTGCTCAATCAGTTGTTAGCTGCCGACCTGAAGACCTACCTGCACGAGTTGTTGATGAAGCAGGATCAGATGAGCATGGCGGCATCGCTAGAGAGCCGTGTGCCGTTCCTGGATCACCGGTTGGTGGAGTTCGCCTGCGGCTTGCCGGAAAGGATGAAGCTGCGCGGGCTGGAGACCAAGTACATACTGCGGCAGGCGATGAAGAAGGTGTTGCCGCCAGAGATCCTGAGCCGGCGGAAGATGGGATTTCCGGTGCCGGTGGGAGCCTGGCTGCGAGGCCCGTACCGGCAGGTGATAGATGAGTATGTGTTGAGCGAGCGGGCAGCGGCGCGCGGCATCTTCAATCTTCCGTATGTACACGAACTGGTGGCGCGGCACATAGCCGGGGAAAACCACACGGAGCGCTTGTGGTCGTTGATCAACTTTGAGATCTGGCAGCGGCGCTTCTTCGACGGCGAAGCCGTTAGTGAACGCGCGAATGGATTCGCCTTGACGGTGACCGCATATTGATTCGACGAGGTAGGAGAGCATGCGAATACTCTGGCTCAAAACCGAACTGCTGCACCCTGTAGATAAGGGCGGCAAAATACGAACCTATCAGATGCTGCGGCACATCAATCAATTGCACGATGTAACCTATCTTACGCTTATTAAGCATGATGAGCCGATTGATGCGTTGGCGCAGGCGGGTGAGTATTGCCGCCGGTTGATTCCCGTCAAGCATGCAGAAATCGCGAAATTCAGCCCGCAATTCTACCGCGACCTGGCATTCAATCTCGGATCGTCAATGCCTTACGCTATTCAGAAATATCGCTCTGCGGCGATGCAAGAGGCCATCGAGCACGAACTGTGCAGCCGGCAATATGATGCGGTGGTCTGCGACTTTCTGACGCCAAGCATCAACTTCAAGAGTGATGCGGCAACTCCGACTGTGTTGTTCCAGCATAACGTCGAATCATCGATCTGGAAGCGACATTACGAAATCCAGCAACACCCGCTCAAGCGGGCGCTGTTTTACAATCAGTGGCAGAAGATGCTGCGTTATGAGCGCGAAACCTGCCGCCAGTTCAATGCGGTCGTCGCCGTTTCTGCCACCGACCGCGATCAGATGCGCGATGAGTTCGGCCTACGCAACGTCTACGATGTACCGACCGGCGTCGACACAGACTACTTCCGCCCGCTCGGCGGCCAACCGCAGCCAGCAGAACTGGTCTTCACCGGCTCGATGGACTGGCTGCCAAATGAAGATGCAATCGCTTTCTTTGCTGAAAGGATTTTGCCGATAATCGCGCTGTCCCGCCCGTTGGTCAAACTCACAGTGGTTGGGCGCAACCCTTCGGCGCGGTTGCGCGAGCTAGCTGCCGCCGATGCTCGCATCACGGTGACGGGCCGTGTCGACGACGTTCGGCCTTACATAGACCGCGCCGCCGCTTATGTCGTACCGCTGCGCATCGGCGGCGGCACACGCTTGAAGATATATGAAGCGATGGCGATGGCGAAACCTGTGATTTCCACCACAATTGGCGCAGAGGGCCTGCCGCTCAGGGACGGCAAGGATTTGTTGATCGCCGACGAGCCAGAAGCGTTTGCGCGCGCCGTTTTGCGGGCAGTCGATGACCAGACATTCGCAGATCAACTGGGCGAAAAGGCGCGGGCTCTCGTTTGCGAACGATTCGGCTGGGAGCACGCCGCCGATTCGTTCATCGATATCTGCGGCAGTATCTCGAAGAAAGCAAGCAAGCGCCAAGCTGCATAATCTGCCTGATTTTGCACAGAGGATTGATGAGAGCGAAATCGAAAGGGAAGGGATGAGAATAAGCATTTTCGGACTCGGATATGTTGGCTGCGTATCGGCGGCTTGTTTGGCGCGGGACGGCCACGAGGTGCTCGGCGTCGATGTCAATCCGATCAAAGTCGAGATCATCAACAGCGGGCGCAGCCCCATCGTTGAGCCCGGCATTGACGAGTTAATTCGACGCACGGTCGATGCGGGCAGGCTCAGAGCAACGCTCGATGCCTTGGAAGCAGTGCACGGATCCGACATCTCGCTCGTCTGTGTCGGCACACCTTCACATCACAACGGCAGTCTCGATCTGACGGCTATCAAACGTGTCTGCCAGCAGATCGGCGAAGCCATTTCGGCAAAGTCGCGCTATCACATCGTCGTCGCCCGCAGCACAATGCTGCCGGGCACGATTGAACAAACCATTATTCCGACGCTCGAAGTCTTTTCGGGCAAGCGCGCGGGCCGCGATTTCGGCGTGGCGATCAATCCCGAATTTTTGCGCGAAGGCACTTCGATAGCGGACTTCGACCATCCGCCCTTTACGCTCGTCGGCGCTAACGATGAAGACGCTGCCGCGCCGCTGCGCCGACTTTATACTCATATCGATGCGCCGATGATCAACCTCGGCGTCAAAGAAGCAGAGATGGTCAAGTACGCCTGCAATGCCTTCCATGCGGTGAAAATTACATTTGCCAACGAGATTGGCAACCTGTGCAAAGCCATGGGCGTCGACAGCCATCAAGTGATGGAGGCGTTCTGCAAAGACACCAAGCTCAACCTGTCGCCTTATTATTTGAAGCCGGGGTTTGCCTTCGGCGGCTCCTGTTTGCCGAAGGATCTGCGGGCGATCACCCACAGGGCGAAAGAACTGGACGTCGATGTGATGATGCTCGATTCAATCCTTGCCAGCAATCGCCGCCAGGTCGAGCGCGCCGTTGATATGGTGTTGGCTACCGGGCATAAGAACGTCGGCGTGTTAGGCTTGAGCTTTAAATCAGGCACCGATGATTTGCGCGAAAGCCCTATGGTCGCGCTTGTCGAGACGCTGCTCGGCAAGGGATTGAAGCTATCGATCTACGACCGCGACGTTGAACTGGCGCGGCTTTTCGGCGCAAATCAATCGTATATCGAAAGTGGTATTCCTCACATATCGCAACTGCTGCGCTCCGATCTAAACGAAACTATCGAGCAGGCCGAAGTCATCATTATCGGCAAGAAAGAGGATGAATTTCGGCAACTCGCGGACCGGCTTAACAATGGGCGCGTCATCATTGACCTCGTGCGCCTGCTCGAAGTCGACGACGCGCGCAAGTCTTATCAAGGCATGTGCTGGTGAGGTGAAGTTGTGAAATCGCTTGCAAGTGCAACGTTCGCTCTCATTTTATTCGCAGGCGTCATCGCGTGCGCCAAGAATCACACGGCGGCTGGCGCGCATCGACTCGCGACTGAAAGCCGGGCAATGAATATGCAGGCAGACGCCTCCTCATCCGCCTCCTCATCGCCGTCTGCGCCTCCTGCGGTCATTTTGGACACGACCTACCCCAGGACGGAGGGCCGCACGATTGCCGTGCGCGGCGGCGCAAATGGCGCAGACCGCTTGCAGGCCGCTTTCAACCAGGCTGCACCGGGCGATGTGATCGTGCTCGATGCAGGAGCGCAATTTGTAGGTAACTTTACAATTTCTTCAAAGCCGGATGCGAGCGGCAAGTGGCTGATCGTTCGCTCGTCGGCGGCGAACAAGCTACCGGCAGATGCGCGCGTCTCGCCTGGGGACGCCTCATTGATGCCCAAGCTGATCAGCCCGAATGCCGACGCGGCGTTGAAGACCGCGCCGGGCGCGCATCACGTTCGCTTCGTCGGTATCGAGTTCGCTGTCGCGCCGAACTGGCCTACCAACTATGGCCTTGTGTTGTTTGGCGATGGCGGCAGCGCACAAACCGAGATTCAGCAGGTGCCGCACGACCTTATCCTTGATCGCTGCTACATCCACGGCAACGCGACGAGCAATTTGCGGCGCGGCGTTGGGCTCAACAGCGCGCGCACGGCGATCATCGATTCTTATATCGCCGATTGCCACGAAGTCGGCGCTGATGCGCAGGCCGTCTGTGGTTGGAATGGGCCGGGGCCGTTCAAGATTGTCAATAACTATCTCGAAGGGGCTGGCGAAAACTTCATGCTGGGGGGCGCTGATCCGAGCATTAAAGAGTTGATCCCCTCCGACATCGAATTTCGCCGCAATACCCTGAGCAAGCCGCTCGCCTGGAAGACCGGCCATCCGTCCTATGCAGGAAAACACTGGTCGGTGAAGAACCTCTTCGAGCTAAAGAATGCGCGCCGCGTGCTGATTGACGGCAACCTGATGGAGAACTGCTGGGTTGATGGGCAAGTTGGCTTTGCCGTGCAATTGACGCCGCGCAATCAGGACGGCGCTGCCCAGTGGTGCACAGTCGAAGATGTGACAATGACGAACAACATCGTGCGCCACGCGGCTGGCGGCATCAACATCCTGGGCCACGACGACAATCATCCGAGCGGCCAGGCGCGGCGCATCTTGATTCGCAACAACCTGTTTGAAGATATTGGCGGGCCGCAGTGGAGCGGCAACGGGCGCTTCTTGCAAGTCAGCGATAGCGATGCGGTCGTCGTCGATCACAACACCATTTTGCACAGCGGCAATATCATCACCGCTCATGGCAAACCGAACGCCAATTTCTTCTTCACCAATAATCTCATGGCGCATAACGAATACGGTATCATTGGCGACAGCGCAAGTGTAGGGCTGGTTACAATTCGCCAGTACTTCCCGAACGGCGTCTTCAAAAAGAATGTGATTGCCGGTGGGCGCAGCGCCATCTATCCGCCGGATAATTTTTTCCCGGCCTCGCTTGATGAGGTGCGCTTCACCGACCGCGCTCACAGCAGCTACGGCCTGAGCCCTGCGAGCCCTTATCGCAACGCCGCGACCGATGGCAAGCCAATCGGCTGCGATGTGAGCGCGCTTGAAACCGCCTTGCCCGTAACCCGCGCAGCGCAAGCCGCGCGTTAAACCTGGCGACAACCGTTTGGCGTCTATGTCAGACCACCTTATACCAACAAACCAGCAAGCACCGTTGCAGGCGACGATTGGCCGGATGGTCGAACGCAACCAGACAAGAAAGCGATTGATGCAACTCATCAACAAAAGCGGGCCCAGTGAGAATCGCCATCCGATGGTCAGCGTTATTATGCCTGCCTATCGCGTCGCCGAATTTATCGGCATCGCCGTTGAATCGGTTTTCGCGCAGACCTTCAGCAATTTTGAAATCATCGTCGTCAACGATGGCTCGCCCGATAGCGCCGAACTTGAGCACGCGCTGACGGCCTATCGTGAGCGCATCGTCTATATCGAACAGCCCAATGCCGGGCCGAGCGCGGCGCGCAACACCGCCATACGCCAGGCGCGCGGTGAATTTCTTGCTTTCCTGGATGCGGATGATTACTGGGAGCCGCAGTTCCTCGCTCGGCAGATGGCCTTCTTCGAACAGAACCCGGAGGTCGATCTGGTCTACTGCGATGGCTTGCTGGTCGGCGATTCAACACTGGCGGGCCGGACGTTCATGGAACTGACGCCTTCTGTAGGCGAGGTTACATTTGAAAACTTGCTTGGCGGCAGTTGCACGGTGATCCTGTCGGGCACGGTAGCGCGCAAGCGAGCGGTGGTTGAAGCAGGGTTGTTTGATGAACGGCTGCGCTATTCAGAGGATTTCGATCTCTGGCTGCGTGTGGCGCAGAAAGGCTCACAGTTGGCTTGCCAGGAAGAGGTGCTGTTGTGCAAGCGCATACATGCTGACAGCCTGAGTTCCGATTGCATTGGCCTGCATCAGAGCGCTCTCGGCGTGCTCGAAAAGTATAAGCAGCGCGCCCGGCTCTCCAAAAAGACGTTACAGGCGATGGCCGAACAGGAAGCGAAGCTAACGGCGATCATTAAGCTGGAGCTTGGCAAGCAGCGGTTGTCGCAGGGCGATTTCGCCGGCTCGCGGCTTTCGTTTGGCGAAGCGCACGCGCTGTCCGGCAGTTGGAAACTCGGCGTCGCCCTGTTCTGTTTGAAACATTCGCCGCGCCTGTTGCTACGCACGTACAACCTGCTGGCTTCGCTTGAGGGGAAGAAGCGCCGCCACGACCCGTCTGACGAACACAACGGCTCACTGACCATGCGCGCGGCGCTCTATATGTTGGCCAAGACCGTCGCCTTTCTGTTCAGCTTCATGCTTCCGCTGTTACTGGTTCGCCGCCTGAGCCAGCACGAGTTTGGTCTATACAAACAGGTATTTCTTATTATCGGCACAGCGCTCAGCATTCTACCGCTCGGCGTCGGCATGAGCGCCTACTACTTTTTGCCGCGCGAACGTGAGCGGCAAGGGCAGGTGATCTTCAACATCCTGCTGTTTTATCTTTTCATGGCGGGCGGTGTCTGCCTGCTCTTTGCGCTACGCCCGCAGATCGTCGCCGTCATCTTCAACAGTACAGACTTGATCCAATACGCGCCGCTGATCGGCGTAGTTATCTTGTTGTGGGTCATTTCATCGTTTCTCGAAATCGCGGCGGTCGCCCACCAGGAAGTCCGGCTGGCAACCTTTTTTGTCGTCGGCTCGCAGTTCACCAAGACGGCGCTGATGCTGGCAGCGACGTTAATGTTTGATACGGTCTGGGGATTGATCTATGCGGCTATGCTGCAAGGGGCGCTACAGACGATCATCATGCTGGCTTATCTGAAGTCGCGTTTCGGAGTATTCTGGCGCAGCTTCAGATGGGCGATCTTGCGCCGCCAACTGGCCTATGCGCTGCCGCTCGGCGTCGCCGCCGTCATCATCGGCCTGCAATCCGACATTGATAATTACTTCGTCGCCAACCGCTTCGGCGCGGCCTCATATGCCATCTACGCCATCGGCTGTTTTCAATTGCCGCTCATCGCCATTATCAGCGACTCGATTGGCTCGGTCATGATTCCGCGCGTCAGCTACCTGCAAAAATTTAACCGGCAGCGCGAGATCATCGAAGTTACTGCCAGGGTGATGCGCGAACTGTCGGCTCTCTATTTTCCGATCTACGCTTTTCTGCTGATTATGGGCCGCGATTTTCTCGCCTTGTTGTTCACCGAACAGTACCTCGCCAGCTATCCTATATTTGCGATCAACATTACACTCATTCCGCTGGCGATTATTACCAGCGCCTGCGATCCGGTGATGCGGGCTTATGCCGAACACCGCTTCTTTCTGCTCAAGGCGCGCGTGCTTTTGCTAGGGCTGCTGTTTGGCGCGTTGTGGATAGTGACCAATCATTACGGTATGGTCGGCACGATTGCTACCGCCATCACCGTCAACGTTATCGAGCGGGCCGTGACCCTTGCAAAAGTCGGACGTGTGCTGCACATACGCAGGCAAGACCTGTGGCTCTTGAAAGACATCGGCAAGCTGGTACTGGCGGCGACCGCAGCCAGCCTCATGACGATGCTGGCGCGGGCTTATCTGCCGATGACTAATGGCTTTGTGCGGCTGCTGGTCTGTGGGGCAGTTCTATCTGTGACCTATCTTACAAGCCTGCAACTGCTCGGCGTGTTGACCGATGTAGAGCGCCAGGCAATCCGCGATAGAGTAGGGCGCTTGCGAAATATCTTCAAAGCCAGGGCGGTGACGCTGGCCGCGCCGGCGACGCCGGGAGAATCGAAATGAGCATCACGGCAAAAGCCCATGAACTGTTATCCAGGAACCTGTTGCTGCCCTTGTGGCACGCGCAGCGGCAGATCCGCCCGTCGCGCCGCGCGGTGGCTTCGGCCATCCGTGATGGTTTGCGTTTTCGCCGCTCTGCCGCAGCCTGGAGCGACGAACGGAAGCGCCAATGGATACTTGAAAGGTTGCGCTTCTCCGTGCGCCGCGCGTACCGAGATACGCCGCATTATCGCGAGGTGTTTTATAGCGCCGGCTTCGATCCGTTTGCCGACTTTTCATTCGCTGATTTTGCGCGTCTGCCGGTGCTTGAGCGTGAAGACTTGCGCGCGGCAGGAAAGCGGTTAATCTCACAAGCCGTTCCACGCGATCAACTGAAGAAAGACGCGACGGGTGGCTCGACCGGCGTGCCAACCGAAGTGTGGATCGGGCCGGAAGAGATGGGCTGGAAGGAGAGCGGCGGCGAATACTTCATGCAAACGATAGGCGTGCCGACAGGAACGCGCACGGCGATGCTGTGGGGCCATCATCTGGATCCACACAGCACTGACACCTGGCGCGAACGCTATCATGCGTTCGAGACGAACAGCCGCTGGTTCGATTGTTTGCGCCTATCGCCTGATACGCTCGCGGGCTATCATCGCGAGTTTGCCCGCTGGCAGCCTGCCTGTATTGTCGCTTATGCAAGCGCCGCCGGCCACCTGGCCGAATACGTTTTGGAGCACGGCGGTGAGGCTAGATACCCGGCGCGTTGTTTCGTCACCGGCGCGGAAAAACTGCTCGACGAACATCGTGAGAAGATCGCGCGGGCATTTGGCCGACCGGTTCACGAACGCTATGGCGGACGTGATGTTGGTTACATTGGCTTTCAGATGAACCCGGCCCAGACGCTTGATTATGACGTAGATTGGGCTAACGTGCTGGTCGAGCCGGAGACCGGCGAAGGCGAATCCAGCATACTGATCACCAAGCTGCACGCCGATGGTATGCCAATGATTCGCTATCGCGTCGGCGACATCGGACGTTTCCCGCAAACCAGCCGGCCCGGACACCCGGCGCTCGTCCTGCACGAAGTCGTTGGCCGCGACACTGACCGCATCTGGCTTCCAGATGGCCGCTGGGTCACCGGGCTACAGATCCCTCACATGATGAAAGACTACCCGGTGCGCGAGTACATGTTTACGCAGCGCCGTGATTACTCGGTCGAAATTAAGATCGTCCCGAAGAGAGATTTCAGTGACCGTAGCCGCTTGCAAATGCTGGCGACGGTGCAGGCGAATCTGCCGGGATTGAAGATTGCCGCAGCGCTCGTCGACGAGATTCCGCGCACCAAAGCCAATAAGTGGCGGCCTGTGGTTAGCGAAGTCGAGGGCGCATTGAAGAAGTCTGCATGAAAAGACTGGATGCAACAACCTGGAACGCTCCCCGCGTCGCCATCGCGCGGCTGAAAGCGCCACGCTATAGAGAGACGCCCGGCGGCGACGACGACGCCTGCGCCGCATTGAGCCGCGCCGCAACGGCGCTTGGCTGGAATGATGCTGAACGCGGCCCTTTGGGGCGGGTGATCCCGAATGGCGCGCGCGTTTTAATCAAGCCGAATTTCGTGATTCATGCGAATCAAAGCAGCGGCGGCATCGAGCCGCTCATCACGCATCCATCGCTCGTTCGTGCCGCAGTGGACGCTGCGCTCAAGGCGGGCGCATCGCGTGTGCTGGTCGGCGACGCCCCTGTCCAGGGATGTGACTTTGATCACTTAATGGCTATAACGGGGCTCGGTGAATGGGCAACCCAGTTGATGACAACCGAGGCAAGATTCGCCGGCATCATCGATTTTCGCCGCACAACCTGCACCTTTGTTGACGGCGTGCGTATCGCTTCGGAAGACTTGCAAGCGGAGGAGCGGTTCACACTTTTTGACCTGGCAGGCGACAGCTTGCTTGAGCCGGTGACGGACAATCGCGCCTCGTTTCGCGTCACCTGTTACGACCCCCGCCTGATGGCCCGAACCCATGCGCCGGGGCGGCACCAGTATCTCATTACCAGGGAAGCGCTCGACGCCGAAATTGTAATCAACCTTCCAAAACTGAAGACGCACAAGAAAGCCGGCATCACCTGTGCGCTTAAAAACCTCATCGGCATAAACGGCAATAAAGAGTATCTGCCGCATCATCGCCTGGGTGGCGCGGCCCTGGGCGGCGACTGTTATCCGGGCAGCAGCCTGTTGAAACGCGCGACCGAATATGCGCTTGACCGGCAGAACGGCTCGCGCTCGGCGCTTTCGAGCAAGCTCTGGCACGAGGCAGCGGAGAACTTGAATCGCATTGCGGTTCGCAGGGGCGATCAAATTGGCGTCGAAGGCTCATGGTTGGGAAATGACACGGTCTGGCGCACGGGACTTGATCTGAATCGCATACTGTTATATGGGCGAACGGATGCGACCATGAGCGATAGACCACAGCGGCAGGTTCTGCACATCGTCGACGCGGTCATCGCAGGTCAGGGGAATGGGCCGCTCAGTCCCGATCCATTGCCGCTCGGCTTGATCCTCGCCGGTAGCAACGCGGCGGCGGTCGATCACGTTGGCGCACATCTGCTGGGTTATGAGACGGCGCGCGTGGCGATTGTCAGGGAAGCCTTCGGTGATTTCCGCTGGCCGATTGCCGGGTTCAAATCAACCGATGTTTCGATCAGCGGCGATCTCGGCGAAGGCCGCGCGGACGAGGTGTTGCCGTCATGCGAATGGCCTGCGGTCAGTTATCCGGCGGGCTGGCGCGACGCGGCACGTCAACATGCTGTATCGAATCGAGCGCAGGCGGCAAGCACGAATCATCAATTGTAGCGAGAATCATATATGTGCGGGATAGCAGGAATCATCGGCAATGTTGACAGCGCCAGTCGCCGCTTTGCGGTGCGGGCCATGACCGAGGCGATGGTGCGACGCGGGCCGGATGGCGAAGGCATTCAGGCATGGCAGGCGGCGACGCTCGGCCATCGCCGCCTGGCCATCATTGATCTAAGCGAAGCGGGTCGCCAGCCGATGCTGACCGACGATGGCCAGGTTGGCGTTGTCTTCAATGGCGAGATTTATAACTTCCAGGAATTGCGGCGCGACCTCATTGAGCGTGGTTGCCGTTTCCGCAGCCAGACAGACACCGAAACCTTGCTGCATGGCTATCGCGAATGGGGATTGATGGCACTGGTCGCCAGGCTTCGGGGCATGTTCGCCATGGCGTTGTGGGATGACGAACACCAAAAGTTGTTTTTGGTGCGCGACCGCCTGGGGGTCAAGCCGCTTGTCTACATCGCAGACGCCAATTCGATTGCCTTCGCTTCGACACCGCGCGCCCTCAAACGTGCAGGGTTGACTGCTGAGCTTGATCCGCAGGCGGTCGCGGAGTACCTGGAATTCGGCTTCATCACCGACGACCGCGTGATCTATCGCAATGTAATCAAAGTTCCAGCCGCCGGTATTGTCGAATGGTCAGATGGAAAAGCGACGACGCGCACTTACTGGCAGCCGCCTGCGATCAATGAATCGTCTCGCATCACCTTCGACGAAGCCGTTGAAGAAACGGAACGCATTTTTATAGACGCGGTTCGCATACGTCTTCATGCAGATGTCCCTGTCGGCGCACTGTTGAGCGGCGGCGTCGATTCGAGCCTCGTCTGTTGGGCGACCACCAAGCTTGGCGCTAATGTTGCGGCCTACACCGTCGGCACGCCAGGCGATACGCTGGATGAGACAGCGGATGCGCGCGCCACGGCGCGGCAACTCGGTATTGAGCATCGCGTGCTGGAAATGTCGGCCAATGATGCCCCCGACATTGACGAACTGGTTTCAGCATTCGGCGAACCCTTCGCGTGCGCCTCGGCGCTCGGCATGCTCGGCGTGTCGCATATGGTCTCTGCATCGGCTAAGGTCCTGCTCACCGGCGATGGCGGCGACGACGTGTTCTTAGGTTATCCGGAGCATCGGCATTTCTGGCTGGCGCAGCGGCTGGCAGGGGTGCTGCCCGGAGCCAGTGTCAATATGTGGCTAAAGCTACGAAACGGATTTCCCCGCCGTGGCGTGCTGCGGCGCGCGCGCTCGTTCCTGGACTATGCGACGGGAGGGCTGGGCGCGGTGACGCAGACACGCGATGGCTGGCCGATGTATCAAAGCTGCGGCTTGCTCGGCGAACGCCTGCGCACGACGCGCATCCCGCAACGCGAATTGGCATGGTCTCAGAATTCAGCGCGGCAAGTGCTCACGGACTTCTTATGCTACGACCGGCTGACGCGATTCACAGGTGAATACCTGCCTAAGGTAGACGGCGCGACCATGCATCACTCAATCGAAGCTCGCTCACCTTTCCTCGATTATAAACTCTGGGAGTTTGCTGCATCGCTGCCCTATGACTTGCGATTGAAGGGCGGAATTTTGAAAGCAATCTTGCGCGAGTTGGCGCGGCGGCGCATCGGCGAGCGTGTCGCTTCGGGGCGCAAGCGCGGCTTCGGCATTCCCGTACAGCGATGGCTCGCGGGCAAGTGGCGCGACCGAGCCGAAGCGATTTTCCGTGACAGCCTCCTCGAACGTGAAGGCTGGATTCGCGGTGACGCCGTGATTGCCGAGCTCGACCGTGCCGCAAAAACCATGTGGTCGCCGAATCAGTTGTGGTATCTCTTCGTGCTCGAATCGTGGCTACGCGGCGAACGCAATGAGGCTATTCATACGGCATCGCGCAACGAGGGCCACGTCCTGGCAGCGATGACTTGTAATTGATCAGGAGCTACAAACATGAGACCAGGCGTCTTGCATTTGGTCAGCAGCTTTCATACGGGCGGCTCTGAGCGCCAGGCGGTGCAGGTTGCGCGCCTGCTCAAAGAGAGCGGGCGCTTTGATGTCCATTTCGCCTCTCTCGATAGCAGCGGTGTCTTACGCGCCGAAGTCGAGCGCCTGGGATTGGCCGAGATTCCCGAATACCCGCTGAGCAGTTTTTACGATGTCAACATGATGCGTCAACTTCGCCGCTTCGCGCGGCTGCTTGTCGAGCGGCGCATTGATGTGGTGCAGACGCACGATTTTTATAGCAACATCTTTGGCATGATTAGCGCGACACTGGCGCGCGTGCCTGTGCGTATCGCTGCGCGCCGCGAAACCACAGGGTGGCGCAGTGCTGCGCAGAAACGCGTCGAGCGCATGGCCTATCGCCTGGCGCACGCGGTCATCGTCAATGCCGAAGCGGTCAGGCAACAACTCATCAGCGAAGGCGCACAAGCGCACAAGATCGAGGTGGTCTACAACGGTCTTGACCTTGAACGCATACGACAACCGGCGAACTCGACGCGCGAAGAGATACTATCGTCATTAGGTCTGCCCGACGAGCCTGACAATCGATTTGTAACGATCATCGCAAACCTGCGCCATGCAGTGAAAGATCACCCGACGTTTCTGCGCGCCGCGTGTCGAACCCATCAAGCCTACCCGCGATCACGATTCATCCTGGTTGGCGAAGGAGAGTTGACCCAGGCAATGCGCGAGATGGCCGGACAACTCGGCATTGCAGATCAAACCTATTTCATCGGCCACTCGGAGCGCGTGGCGGAACTCCTGGCCGTAAGCGATGTGTGTGTGTTGAGTTCGCAGGCCGAGGGCTTTTCCAACTCGATACTCGAATACATGGCAGCGGCGCGCCCCGCCGTCGTCACCGATGTCGGCGGGGCGCGTGAAGCCATTACGGACGGCGTCACCGGCTTTATCGTCCCCGCAGGAGACGACCGGTTAATGGCCGAACGCATCACCCTGCTGCTCAAAGAGGCTGAGCAAGCGCGTGAGATGGGCCGTCGCGCGCGGCTAGTCGTCGAGGAGAAGTTCTCGTGCCGGGCACAGCTTGAGCGCACCACTGCGTTATACCATCGCCTGCTTGCACCGCGCAGCCGCCTGACACATCGCCCGCTCCATCACATAGTAACGTTATTTACAAAGCCAGATGGTGAATAGAAAAGTCGTTCAAACAACAGATTCACGCCGGCGAGATAACGCCGCGCATTCGGCTTGTGCAAACCAGCCGAGGGCGAAGCGGCTACGTGTCCTCATCGTTGCGCCGTCGCTCGATATTCTTGGCGGACAAGCCATACAGGCGACGCGCCTGCTGGCGCGGCTTGCCGAAGAGCCATCGCTTGAAGTGGGGTTCGTGCCTATCAATCCACGATTGCCGGGCCCGCTCGGCAATCTGCAAAAAATTAAATACGTGCGTACCTTCGTCACCTCATTGTGCTATTGGGCGATGCTCCTCAAACGTGTGCGACAGTACGACATCATTCATATCTTTTCAGCCTCGTACTGGTCATTCGTGCTCGCGCCGACGCCGGCGATACTTGTCGCCAAACTCTACGGCAAGCGCGTCGTGCTGAACTATCGCAGCGGTGAGGCCGAAGATCATCTTGAGCGATGGCGACGCACGGCCCTGCCGACGATGCGATTGGTTGATCGGCTTGTCGTGCCATCGGGTTTTCTCGTTGACGTGTTCGCTCGTTTCGATCTGCGCGCTGAATCTATCTTCAACTTTGTCGATACGGGCCGGTTTCGCTTTCGTCGCCGCGCGCCGCTCAAGCCGGTCTTTTTATCAAATCGCAACCTTGAGCCGCTCTACAACGTCGGTTGCATATTACGAGCCTTTGCCATCATTCAACGGCGCTTCACGACGGCGCGCTTGATCATCGCCGGCGACGGCAGCCAGCGATCTGCGCTTGAAGGGCTGGCACAGTCGCTCAGGTTGCGTAACGTCGAGTTCATTGGCCGCATAGCGCCCGGTCGTATGCCTGAGCTTTACGACGCGGCAGACATCTTCCTGAACAGCCCAAATATTGACAACATGCCCGGCTCGATCATCGAAGCGTTTGCTTCGGGCTTACCTGTAGTGACGACCGATGCGGGAGGCATTCCTTACATCGTCACCGATGGCGAGACAGGGCTCATCGTCGGTTGCGACGATCATGAAGCGATGGCGTCGCGGGCGTTGTCGCTGCTCGAAGACGAGGCGACGGCGCAACGCCTCATCGTGCAAGCGCGCGCCGCGTGCCGCGAGTATGAATGGCAGGCGGTGCGTGATAAGTGGTTGAAATTATATAACGGCCTCGCGCTCGATCTTCGGGCGTCGCAACCACGACTTGCGATTGGCAGCGCACAGGCGGACGCCACGAAGTTGGATTCCTGAGTCAGCGACCCGGTTAAGGGTTGGGGAGAGACGTATGAGCAAACCACAAACGGTCGGCCCCGTCGGAGAGTCGCATCGCATTCCGTCGCTCGATGGGCTGCGGGCGATTTCGATTGCGCTGGTCTTCGCGCATCACGTCGCCGGCACGCAGCATTCATTCATCCCCGCAGCGGTTGCCAATCACCTGGCGCTTGGCGAACTGGGCGTCCGCGTCTTCTTCGTGATCTCAGGCTTTTTGATCACTGGGCTGTTACTTAAAGAGTTGGATAAACGCCAGCACATTCGTCTCGGCCTTTTCTATTTTCGCCGTACCATGCGAATCTTTCCGCCGTATTACGCCTTTGTGCTGGCGCTGATCGTTTTGCAGGCGATGGGCTGGGTCGAACTGCTGGGCGGCGATGTGCTGCACGCGCTGACCTATACTTCGAATTATCATCCGGAGCGTTCCTGGAACACCGGCCACACGTGGTCGCTGGCAGTCGAAGAACAATTTTATCTTTTGTGGCCCGCCGTATTGTTGATGGCAGGCCGGCGGCGCGGGCTGATGATTGCAGCGGCGCTGCTTCTGCTCTGCCCGCTCATCCGTCTGTCGCTCTCCGAATTCATGCCGCAAACCCAGCCGGGAATCGGCCAGCGTTTTGAGACCATGGCCGACGCGCTGGCGGTTGGCTGTTTGCTTGCAGGGCTGCGCGACTGGTTGCAGCAACAAGCGCTCTATAACCGGCTACTGCGTTCAAAACTTTTTATCGTTGTACCGGTCGTCGTCGTCGCGACCAACCTGATGCACGATCACTGGCGTCCTTTCATTCTCGTTGGTTTCACTGTGATGAACCTCGGCATCGCGCTGACGCTTGACTGGTGTGTGACGAATCATACAGGACGCATCGGCAAGCTGTTGAACGCCAGGCCGGTGGTTTATGTCGGAGTAATTAGCTATTCGCTCTACCTGTGGCAACAGATTTTTTTGAATCGCACCTCGGAGGCTACCGCCACCGCCTTTCCAGTAAATTTTGGGCTGGCCATTTTGCTAGCACTTGCGTCATTCTATCTGATCGAGCGTCCCTCACTGGCGCTGCGGCAACGACTTGAAAAGAAGTGGTTCGGCAGCGATCAGCGCCAAGCCGCCTCGCCCGTTCCCATTGCAAAACCCGAAGCCAGCTTTAAGCCTGCCAGCAATGTAATCATTGCGGCGGAAGCCGACGGTTTGGGCGCGCGGGCTGCCACGGCGGTCGCAGGCGAGCCGCCGGCGCGCTGATGTAGGGATGATGAAAATGCAAATACGAAATCAGGCCAGATCAGAATGGCACAAAAAGAGATTGCCACAGAGTCACAGAAGCACAGAGAAGACGATAAAAATCTCTGGTTTTTCTCAATACTTTTGGTTTCCTCTCTGTGGCTCTGTGGCTCTGTGGCTAGTCTCCTGTCTCAATGTTGTGCGCTTCGATTTAGATCGGAAGTTGAGCGACTCATGGGCAAACGTCAGTCTATGGTTGATGTTTTTGCTGCTTTGGCCAGCCATTACAGATGCTGCCAGCCTTCGAGCAAAGCCGACGCCGCCGCATCAACAGAGCACCATTGCGCGAACCAAGTCCGCGCAAATCTTTAGCGTCAGTACCAGCGACGAATTGCAGTCGGCGCTTCTGGATGCGCAACCGGGCGACCAGATCGCCATTGCGACGGGCGTGCAACTCGTCGGCAATTTCACGCTGCCGAAAAAGCCAGCCAAGTCCTCGACGAACTGGATCACCATCCGCACCGCCGCGCCCGATGAGGCGCTGCCGCCGGCAGACTCCCGTATCACGCCGGATTCTGCGAGCGCCTTGGCGCAACTCGTCAGCCCGAACGCGCAGCCGGCGTTGCGTACCGAAGCCGGGGCGCATCATTACCGGCTCATTGGTATCGAATTCACTATCGCGCCCGATGTGATGTTGAATTTTGGCATCGTGCAACTGGGCAATGGCGACGAAAGCGACGCGCAACTGCTGCCGCATGATCTGGTCTTTGATCGCTGCTACATTCACGGCCATGCGCGCGCCGACGTGTCGCGCGGCATCGCGCTCAACAGCGCCAGCACGGACATTTTGAATTGTAATATTTCAGACATTCACGGTATAGGCTTCGACACTCAAGCCATTTGCGGCTGGAACGGGCCGGGGCCGTTTCGCATCATCAACAACTATCTGGAGGCCGCAGGTGAGAATCTCTTGTTCGGCGGCGCTGATCCACAGATTCCTGATCTCGTGCCGTCTGACATCGAGTTTCGCCGCAATGATTGCTCTAAGCCGCTGGCGTGGAAAGACGGTATTGTTGCGACGCCGGTCAACCTGATGGCGACGGCATTGAACGGCACCGGCAATCATCTGCCCGGAGGCGCGACGGTTTATTACCGCATCGCGGCGCGGGCCCGCGCCGGGTTCGATACCATAGCGACTTCCGTGGCGTCGAACGAGATCGCCCTGCCGTTAGCTTTCGATCAAACCGCAGTAACACTTGTTTGGGACAGCGTGCCGCTTGCAACCGAGTATCGCGTCTACCGCACGACGGATGCGCCCGCTGCCGTGGCGCGTAACTGGATCTATTACAGCACCCTCAACGCGACCTTTAACGACATCGGCGACCTGCTGACGGCTGCCGTCGACACGCCGCCTGAGCAGGCGACTCGCTGGTCGGTGAAAAACCTTTTTGAACTCAAGAACGCCCGCCGGGTCAGCGTCGATGGCAACCTTTTCGAGAACAATTGGGTGGATGCGCAAAGCGGATTTGCGATTTTATTTACAGTGCGCAACCAGGACGGCAAAGCTCCCTGGTCAACGATTGAAGACGTAACCTTCACCAATAACGTCGTCCGCCACGCCGCCGCAGGCGTCAACATCCTCGGCAAAGATAACAATCAAACAAGCCAGACGGCGCATGACCTGCTGATTCGCAATAATCTCTTTTATGACATAGGCGGGCCGCAGTGGGGCAGCAACGGGCGCTTCTTGCAAATCAGCGAAGCGGTCGGTGTCACCCTTGATCGCAACACGATTCTTCAGACTGGCAACATCATCACGGCTTACGGCGTGCCGACGAGCGCTTTTGTCTTCACCAATAATCTTGCGCCGAACAACGACTTTGGCGTCATCGGCGACGGCACCCCCAGCGGCAAGGCGACGATTGACGAATACTTGCCCGCAAGCGTCTTCAAGAAGAACGCCATCATCGGCGGACGAGCCGCCATTTATCCGAAAAAAAATCTTTTCCCCACGTCCCTGGATGAGGTCGGCTTCATCGATCTGGCCGGCGGCAACTTCAGATTGTCGCCATCGAGTCCGCTGAAAAGCGCCGGCACCAATGGCCGCGCAATCGGCGCTGACATCAATGCAATCGAACAAGCGCACGGCAGCGCAATCACCTTCGGGTTGCCTTGAAAAGACCCGCCGATTTTGCAATCCGCCGCCGCTTGTGAGTATCGGAAGCTGAGAGGGCGTCGTGTGGAAACTTTTTCGGCCCAAGCGACTTTATGCGGCCATCATTTCCAACTCGCCTTTAAACCAGAAGAGACATACTGGTTTTGAATCCCGAATGAAATTCTCAATTATCATCCCCACCTACAATCGCGCTGACGAGTTGCGCGCAACCCTCGGCAGCCTGGCGCATCTCGACCCGACAGGCGACTGGGAAGTGATCGTTGTCGATAACAACTCGCGTGATCACACGAAAGCCGTGGTTGTGGAAGCGGCAAAGGCTTTTCCGGTGGCGCTGCATTATCTCTTCGAGCCGGAACAAGGCCGCTGTGCCGCGCTCAACGCCGGCATTCGCGCCGCTTACGGCCAGATCATCGTTACGACAGACGACGACGTGCGCGTTGAACCGAACTGGCTTGATGCCATCGCCCATGCGCTTGAAAGCCTAGGCGGTGATTATCTCGCCGGCAAGGTACTTCCCATCTGGAGCCGGCAACGCCCTGCATGGTTGCCCAATCGCAGTGGGCGTCACTGGGCAGTAATTGCGCTTCTCGATTATGGCAACGAACCAGGCGAACTGAACAAGCGAGCGCCGCTCGGCGTCAACATGGCCTTTCGCCACGACTGCTTCGAGCGCGCAGGGTTGTGGGATAACCGTCTCGGTCGCAAAGCCGGCACGCTGCTTGGCCAGGAAGTCCGCGAGTGGCGTTTGCGTGCAGGCGCTGCCGGACTCACAGGCGTCTATTCGCCTGATGTCGTGGTGCATCACGTTATTCCCGCCGACCGCTTGACGAAGCGTTATTTTCGCCGCTGGTTTTACTGGCATGGCATCAGCCGTGCGATGCTCTACCAGCAGGCGCGCATCAACATGGAATCGCCTGAAGAGACGACGCTGGATTATTCCAAAGTTCCGCACATTGCCGGCGTGCCGCGTTATCTATACCGCTCCTGTTTGCACATGCTCGGCAACATGCTGAAAGCCGCAGTGCGACGCGACCAGGTTGCGACATTTGAAAACGAACTGTGGCTCTGGTTCTTTGCCGGCGTGGTCAAGCAAAGGTGGAAAGACCGCAGAAAGCTTTCGACATTCAATTCGGCAATCGCCGGAGCGGCAGGAACCGAGCGATGACCCAGGCCAATCAGAATGTAGTGAGTGATGAAGCGCCGCCGAACGGTGCGCCCGGCATCGAGGACGAGCGCATCTGGGGGCGCAAGTTCAGCCTCTTTGATGTCTTTGCGCGCAATATCTCGATGGATTATTGCGCTCTCGGCCTTGAGATGCTCGTCGGCGTCGTCATGCTGCCGTTCAATGTCGCCCACCTTGGCCAGTCAGCATATGGGTTGTGGGTGCTGGCGGCATCGATCACCGCCTATTTTTCGATGCTCGATCTCGGCTACGGTGTTGGACAGGTGAAGTTCGCCGCACAGTATCGCGCCCGCCGAGACCATCACGGCCTGAACGAAATCGTCAGCACCCTCTTCTTTTTTTTCACGCTGGTCGGGGTTGCGGCGATGGGAATCGGCACGTTGTTGGCATTCAACCTCGAAACCCTTTTCAACGTCACGGCTGACCAGGCCGCCATCGGTCGCAAGGTGTTGCTCATCATCACTGCGTATGTGGCCGTCGGTTTTCCATTCAGCGTCTTCGGCGGCGTCGTCAACGGCTTCCAGCGCCACTTCATGAACGGCTCAGTCGCCATTGTAACGACAATTACGGTAGCAATAGTGAACGCGGCAGTGCTGATGGCCGGTTACGGGCTGGTCGAACTGGTCGCCGCAACGACGAGCATCCGCCTGCTGGCTTATATCGGCTATCGCCTGAACGCCTATCGCGCCTTTCCTGGGCTGAAGATTCGTCCGCGCCTGGTGAAGCTGACGCGATTGCGCGAAGTGACCGGCTTCAGCGCCTTCATCCTCCTCATAGACATTGCCAACAAGGTGAATTATTCGACTGACACGCTTGTCATCGGGGCATTCATCGGCACAGTGGCGGTGGCGATATGGGCGGTAGCGCAGCGGTTAATTACCGCCGTGCAGGATTTGACCTCGCAGGTTAGCGGCTCGCTGTTTCCCATCATTGTCGACTTCGCCACGCTCGGCGATGGCGAACGGCTGCGGCATATCTTCGTACAGGGGACGCGCATCACCCTGGCGATGGTCTTGCCGATGGCCGTCGGTCTGGTCATGCTGGCCGAGCCGCTGGTGCAAGCGTGGGTCGGGCCCAGCTTTCAAGCCAGCGTGCCGATCATCTATACCCTGGCCTTGGCAGTGACCATGCGTGTCGGCACATCGACGGCAAGCATGCTGCTTAAAGGCGCGGGACGCCACCGGCTAGTAGCTGTAACGAACCTTACAATGGCGCTTGCCAATCTGGTTTTAAGCGTCGTGCTGGTGCGTTGGCTTGGGCTGATGGGCGTTGCCATCGGCACATTGATTCCCATCGCCCTGGGCGCGGGCGCAGTCATCTTCCCTGCGGCCTGCCGCCGCGTCGAGATGCCTGTCATAAGCGCCCTGGGACAAGCCGTATGGCCGGCGCTCTGGCCTGTGTTGTTGATGGCCTTGATGCTGGCGGCGTCGCGCAATCTATTCGGCGCGAACCTGATTTATATCGCCTTGCAATCGGTGGCCGCAGGCGGTATCTACGCGCTGATTTTCTTAATGTTCGCCTTACGCCGTGAAGAACGGCACTGGTATACCGAAAAGCTTCGCCGCCTTCTGGGCAGAGGGCGGACGGCGGCAGCAGTCGAGGCATGAGCAAACCGTTTATGAAAGCAATTATCCTGGCGGCGGGCAGAGGCTCGCGATTGAAAAACGCAGCCGGCGACTTACCGAAATGTCTCGCGGCGGTCGGCGCGATGACGCTGCTTGAGCGGCAGATCGGCGCGCTCAAGGCCGCAGGGCTCCGCGACATCATCGTGGTAACCGGATACCGCGCCGACATCGTCGCAGACGTTTGCGGCAACCTGGCAACATGTATTGAGAACACCCGGCATTCCGAAACCAACAGCCTGTATTCGCTGTGGCTGGCACGCGAGCATATGCGTGACGGCTTCGTGGTGATGAACGGCGACGTGTTGTTTCACCCGCAACTCTTGATCGACCTGCTGTCCTCGCCCTGCGAAGACGCGCTGTTGATTTCCTATAGCGATCCGGCTGCGCCGCTCGGCGACGAAGAGATGAAAGTTCTCCTCAGAAATAACTGTGTGGCAGAAATTACCAAGCAAATGGATGGGCGGCTGGCTGATGGCGAAAACGTCGGGGTCGTCAAGTTTGGTGTCTCCGGGGCGCGATTACTGATCGAACAGATGGATACGCTGATCGAGAGCGGCGCGGAGCGCGATTGGGCACCGCGCGCTTTCCGTGAATTTGCGCTGAAGCGCCCGCTTTATGCGGTTTCGACGCGGGGTCTCGCGTGGATCGAGATTGATTACCCTGAGGATTACCGGCGCGCCGTCAATGAAATTCTGCCGATCATCGAGTTCACTGAAATGCTTGAGGAAGAGTCGCTGGCGGTTGCGGTCGCGGGCGAATAAGAGGAAAGCCCTGCCATGCGCTTTGTGGTTAATCTCACACGTGAAACGGACAGGCGATTAGCGCATTGGCGCAGCAATGCGCGGGCGGTGCTGGTCAATTCGCGGACGGCGATGAACTATGCGGTCGTCAGGCCAATCTGCGAAGCGATGCGCGGCGACGAGCGCGTGGACTTCTATTTCACCTCCAGTGAAGAGCCCGCGAAGCTCGGCCAGGTTTACGCGGAAGCCGGCAGCGCGGCGCGCTTGATTCATCCACGTCGCGCCATGTTCAAACGCTTCGATGCATACCTGACGGCGGATTTATTGTGGCCGAAGCTGCTGCGCGGCGCTCGCCGCATCATGATGTTTCACGGCGTCGCAGGTAAATACGCCAATGTCTACGACTCGCCTGACCGCTCGATGCGCGACTGGGATCGGCTCTTCTTTATCAACGAGCAGCGATTGCAAAATTTCATCAAGTCAGGCGCTATTGACGGCAATAGCCACGCGGCCCGCCTGGTTGGTTACCCGAAGCTCGACTGCCTGGTAGACGGCACGCTCAGTCGCGAGGCGCTGCTTGAATCGCTCGGCGTTGATCCGTCGCGGCGAATTGTGCTTTATGCGCCGACCTGGTCGCCTTATTCGTCCCTCAATGCGATGGGCGAAGGCTTGATCAAACGACTGTGCGCCGCAGGCTTTGTGGTGATCGTCAAACTCCACGACCGTTCGCGTGATCTGCAATACATTCACTCCGGCGGCGTCGACTGGGCCGCGCGACTGCAACCGCTGCTCCGTGCAGGCGGCGGCTTGCTCGCTGAAACAAGCGATGCTTCGCCGTACCTGGCGGCGGCAGATGTGCTGGTCACCGATCATAGCTCGGTCGGCTTCGAGTACCTGCTTCTGGATCGCCCGCTCATACGCATCGAGATGCCGGAGTTAATCGCCGCTACCAACATTCACCCCGATTATGTGGCGATGATGGCCGAAGCTGCTACCAGCGTGTGTACTGCCGAAGAGGCGGTGCGCGCTGTCGAAAGGGCGTTTGATGATCCGGCGAAGAAGTCGGCGGCACGCCGGGCAGTAGCGAGTAAGTTATTTTACAAACCGGGAACGGCAACCGGGCGAGCCGTTCGCGAGCTTTACGAAGCAATCGACCTCGAACCGCTGCCTGCCTATCATTTCGCAGCGCCAGCTTTGAGCGCCGGCATCGAGTAATGAACGAGATGACGACCATCCTCACACCTCAACAAGTCGTTCGAGATACGCTGGAGCGAAATGGCGCGCATATGCCTTTTATTAAGGGTCACGCGCCGTTTCAACTCCTCAATGTATGGCCGCTTGAGGAGGCGGCTGATCCGGCGTCCTGCATTCATCAATTGTTCGAAGCACAGGTTGCCCGCGCTCCTGAACGAATAGCGGTAATGCATGAAGGAGAACTATTAAGCTACGGTGAACTGAACAGGCGGGCCAATCAACTGGCTCGCCATCTACAGGCGATTGGCGTTGGCCCGGATACATGTGTGGCAATGGCGATGCCGCGCGCGCCGGAGATGCTGGTGGCGATGCTTGGGACGCTGAAAGCGGGCGGCGCTTATCTCCCACTTGACCCGTCCTATCCGCGCGAGCGATTGGCGATGATGCTCGCGGATGCGCGCCCTGTAGCCTTGATTACTAATCAAGTAATCGCCAGTGAATTGCCGCCTGCGGCGGCGCGCGTTGTTTGCCTGGATGCAGACTGGCCCATAGTGGCTGAGCAGAAGTCTGAAAACCTGATTGATAACCGAGCCCCTGCGAGCCTCGCTTACCTCATCTACACATCAGGCTCGACGGGTCAGCCGAAAGGCGTGATGATCGAGCATAAGGCATTGAGCAGCTTTGCGCGGGTTGCCGCTGCCGCTTACGAGATCGACGCTGAAGACCGCGTGTTGCAATTTGCTTCAATTAGTTTTGATACCAGCGCTGAAGAAATCTACCCGTGTTTGATCAAAGGCGCGACGCTCGTACTCCGCAACGAAGTGATGCTGACTTCGATTAAGCGCTTCATCGAGCAATGCGCCGCCTGGCGTATCAGCGTGCTTGATCTGCCGACAGCTTATTGGCACGAGCTAGTCGAGCGATTGGCGGCTGAGCGATACGAACTGCCTGAGTCGCTGCGGTTGATGATCATTGGCGGTGAGCGGGCGCTGCCCGACCGTGTCGCCGCGTGGCAACGGGCAGTTGGCCGCCGCCGCCGGCTCGTCAACACATACGGCCCGACCGAAACTACAATTGTCGCAACCGCCTGCGACCTTTCAGAGAGCAGCGAGGGTGATGCGCCGATTGGCCGCGCGCTTTTGAACGCCGAGACTTTTATCCTTGATGCCGATCTGCATCCCGTAGCGGTTGGCGAGGTCGGCGCATTGTATATCAGCGGAGAGGGAATGGCGCGCGGTTATCTGAATCAGCCTTCGCTGACGGCCACGAAGTTCATCGCGCATCCGTTCGCAGATGCGCCAGGCCGGCGGCTTTATATAACCGGCGACATGGCGCGCTGGCGGCCTGATGGATTAATCGAATTCTGTGGCCGCGCCGACAATCAAGTAAAGATTCATGGCTTTCGCATCGAGCTTGAAGAGATTGAAGCGGCAATCGCCAGCCATACGGCAGTTGGCGAGAGCCTTGTGCTTGCCAGAGAAGAGGCGGCTGGCGATAAGCGGCTGATCGCCTACTTTGTACCCACAGCCAATCTGGATCGCTTGAAGAGCGCAACGTTAGCGGCTGAATTGCGCGCGTATCTGAGCGACAAGTTGCCGCATTACATGCTGCCTTCGAGGTTCGTCGAACTCGACCGATTCCCCATCGGCGTCAATGGTAAGATAGATCGCAATGCGCTGCCTGCTCCTGTGCGAATGCGTGATGAGCACCCCGCTTCGAGGGTCAAGCCACGCGATCCGCTCGAACATCAACTCACGCAAATCTGGGAAGAAATTTTTGACCTGCGACCCATCGGCGTCACCGAAAGCTTTTTCGATCTTGGCGGCCATTCGTTGTTAGCCATGCGGATGATGGACAGCATCGAGCAAAGGCTTGGTAAGTTGTTGCCGCTGGCGACGCTCTTTGCTGGCGCGACCATCGAATATCTGGCTCAGGCACTGCTCAATCAGGAAGCGGCGGCTCAGTACGCGCCGGTCGTCGAGATTCAGCGCGGCAGCGGGCGGCTACCCTTCTTTTACCTGCACGGTGACTTCAATGGCGGGGGCCTGTACTGCCGTTGCCTGGCGCGGCATCTCGGCAGCGAGCAGCCGTTTTATGCGCTGCAACCGCACGGGCTGTATGGGCAGCCCGCGCCTGCGAGTATCGAAGCCATGGCCGATTATCACCTGAAGCTCTTGCGCGAGGTGCAGCCACGGGGGCCGTACCTGCTTGGCGGCCACTGCAATGGCGGATTGATCGCCTACGAGATGGCGCGACTGCTCGAAGCGGCTGGCGAGCGCGTGGCGCTGCTGGCGCTAATCTGCACGCCAGGCGCGAACACGCGATTTCTTGCTCTCTATCGCTTGAGCCAGGCGTTTTGTGCATTGCGTCGCATGGCGGTCGAAGCGCGACAACAACGCTTCCTGCAATGGCGCGAGCGCGCGATACGCCTGCAAGGATTGCGCGAATATTTCGCCGAGCGGTTGCGTGCATTGATACGCTCGCCGATCCGTATACAGGAACCATCTATTGGCCGGAAGGCTAGGCAGCGCGCCGGCGTTCTCGTCTCAGCATTGCGCGACCAGTCCGAGAAAGAATCGCCATCGGCAAAGTGTGATCTGGATAACAATCTGACGGACGCGCGGCGGGCTATCGGCCAGGCATACGAGCAGGCGATGGCGGCTTATGTGCCGGGGCGCTATGCCGGTCGCGTGACCCTGCTGTGGCCAGAGGATTTGCCGTTTGAGCCGGCTGGCGATGCGACGTGCGGGTGGCGCAAAGCCGCCGCAGAGATTGACGCGCAGATCATACCCGGCGGCCACCTGACATGCATTACGAAGTATGCCGAACAACTGGCGGAGCGTTTGAAACTCTGTCTTGAACGGGCACAGGCCGGTCGTTGAGGCGGCTGCCAGATCGCTGATAGCGCGACGCTTGTTGGCTGATTGCAAAATCTGATGCTTTCGCCGTATAGAAAAATCGAGGCTCTCTTACCAGATCACGCAAATGAATGCCTTCGCATTTATTCGCAAATAATAACCCTGAACCAATTTGCCTAACAGTGTGCAAAACCATAGCCTCATGCGATCAATGGCTTATTCGTCGGTGCCGTACGATTTTTGCGCCGCTGTATGCTTCTCATATAAGCATGTCGCCCGCGAGAATGCTGATACAAATGTTTAGAAGCCATGCCATATCAGAGTCTGCTAAGCATGTTAGGATATGTCTGCTAAGGGATAGCCACGATGTTGCGTGCTCACACGCTGGTTATCTCTGCAACAAACTCGCAGATTTACTTGCATAGGCCGGACACGGCCAGAAGCCAGTCTCCGATTCGCACGAGTGGACGCTAACTGAACTCCGCCTTGAACGGTATGTTGAGGTTGATCCTCAACACTCGCTGGCACAATGCTCGCCTTGATGGCGGATGCCAAACGCTCAGTGGCATGAAGCTGTACGCCTGGTCGAGCAGGCACAAACGAACCATTCGAGGTTAAAGGTATTCACTCATGCTGAAGATCAAACATCTTGCTCTCGCCCTCTGTCTGTTGTTTGCCGCTGCACCTTTCGCCGCATCGCAGGAGCGCTTATGCGACACGTCATTTGAAGATTGCCGTCAGCCGCTTTGGGATTTGATTGATCACGAGACGGTGCGCATCGATGTGTCGTTCTGGTTCATTCAGGACACGTCGCTCTCCAACAAGCTCATTGCGCGCTTCCAGGCCGGCGTGCCCGTGCGCATCCTCTGCGACCCGCGCGCCAGCGAAGACTATTCGGGCAATCAGGCGATTCTCGATCAACTCAGCGCCGCCGGCATCCCCATGCGATACAAGGTGGCGGACGGCATCCAGCACATGAAGTTCATGCTATTTGTCGGGCAGAACCGGCTGGAGTTCAGCGGTGCCAACTATGGGCCGTTCTTCTTCGTGCCGAACGTTCCTTATCAAGACTATATCGACGAAGCCATCTACTTTACTGATGACCAGTCAATCATCAACAGTTTCAAGACAAAGATGGATGATATGTGGACGGACACGGTGATGTATGGCAACTACGCCAATATCAGCGGGCCGCTGACGCGCGTCTATGCGACTTTCCCGATTAATCCGGACCTGAATTTTCCGCCGTCGGCTGACGGCTCGCAGGATTTTTACAACCGCACTGCCCAGGAGATAAACCACGAGACGCAGAAGATTGACATCATCATGTACCGCATCACCAATGACCGCTATACGACAACGGTGTCGCAAGCCCTGGCGCGCGGTATCCCTGTAAGGTTGCTTACAGAGCAAAACGAGTATCGCAACCGTGACCGCCCTTGGGATTCATACAATGTCGATCTGATGTACATCTCCGGCGTACAGATTCGCCAACGCGCCCACCAGGGACTGAATCACGAGAAAGCGGTGATTCTCTACGGCCTAGGCGAAACGATCTTCAGTTCGTCGAACTGGACGGGGCCATCATCGAACTACCAGGCCGAGAATAATTATTTCACGACGAAGCCGTGGTTTTTCCAGTGGTTCGTCAATCACTTCGAGCGCAAATGGAATTCGACCACGGAAACCCAACCGTTCGTGCCGCTGCCGCCCGACGACCCGCAATACCAATCGCCCGCCAACAACGCGACCGGCGTGGCGACGACGAATGCCAAGCTCGCTTGGGAAGGCGGGCCGTTTGCGCAAAGGTTCGACATCTACTTTGGCACCAGTTCGACTCCGCCTTTAATTGCCGCCAACCAGTCCATCGGCAGCGTTGACAATGGCTCGGTGCCTGAAACTTACTCCTTGCCGGCGCTACAGCCAGGGACGAAGTACTACTGGAAGGTCGTCAGCAAGACGATGGCTAACATAGCGGCGAGCGGCCCGGTGTACAGCTTTACAACCGCAGGCCCGCAGCCGCCGCCTGGCCCCGCACCAACTGTAAGCGGGATTACACCGAATTCGGGCCCGGCTGCCGGCGGCACTTCGGTGACGATAACCGGGACGAATTTCGTCAGCGGTGCGAGCGTAAAGATCGGCGGCACGGCGGCGACCGGAGTTACGGTCAGCAACAGTACGACGATGACGGCGACGACGCCTGCGCATGCGGCGGGAGCAGTGGATGTCGTGGTGACCAATCCAGACAATCAGAGCGGCACGATGGCTGGCGGCTTCACCTATCAGACACCGCCTCCACCGCCCCCAGGGACGCTACTCGCAGACGACTTCAACAGCGCGGCCATCGATCCAACAAAGTGGAACGCGAGCAGCCTGTTCAGCGGGTTTGTAGATACGACAGTGCCAATCAATCAGGGCAATCAACGACTCAACATCGGCCCGTTGCCGCAAGGCTCGGCAGCGAGTGGTTCGCATTACAGAGGCGTCACGTCAGTAAATTCCTATAACTTCACGAATGCTTACGCGCAGGTCGAGATCGTGCAGCCACCTGCCTCAAACAGCGCCGCCGACGCGATGTTGACGATTGGCCGCGATAGCAACAATTACTATCGCATCTATGTCGAGGCGGGTAATCTCATCTTACAAAAACGCCTCGGCGGTACGAAGACGACGCTGAGCACGGTAGCGTTCAATGCGGTCAATCATCGCTTCGTGCGCATCCGCCACGATGCCAGCCTGGGCAATGTCGTTTTTGAAACGGCACAGGGCACCGCAGGCGTGCCGGGCACCTGGACGCAGCAGTTCAGCGAAGCCTGGAATACAGCGGGGGTGCCGCTGGCTACGGTGCTGTTTGAATTAAAGGCCGGCACCTGGACAACCGAAGCGAACGCGCCAGGAACGGTGATCTTCGATAACTTCAAAGCAGCGGTGCCGGGTGCTGGCCCCGCTCCCGCACCGACAGTAAGTAACATTACTCCCGGTTCCGGGCCGACGACCGGCGGCACGGCTGTGACGATCACCGGCACGAACTTTACAAGCGGCGCGACGGTCACGGTCGGCGGAACTGCCGCGACAAACGTCGCCGTCACCAGCAGTACGACGATCACGGCGACTACACCCGCACACGCAACGGGAGCGGCGGATGTCGTGGTGACGAACCCAGACAATCAGAGCGCCACGCTGGCTGGCGGTTTCACGTATCAAACGCCAGCCCCGCCGCCCGCGCCGACAGTAAGCAACATTACACCTAACGCTGGCAGCACCGACGGCGGCACGGCTGTGACAATCACCGGGAGCGGTTTCCAGGCCGGCGCAGCCGTCACTTTTGGCGGCACGGCGGCGACGAATGTCGTGGTTGCCAACAGCACGACAATAAATACGACGGCTCCGCCTCATGCCATTGGCACAGTTGATGTCGTGGTCACTAATGCGGATAACCAGAGCGGCACCCTGAGCAATGGCTTCACCTATTCGCAGGCGCTAGAGACGGCGCTGCTGGTGGATGATTTCAACGACAATTCGTTGGATCTTACGAAGTGGAAAGTCAACAACCTGTTCAGCGGATTCAGCGATGCGAGCCTGGCGGTGATCGAAACCAACCAGCGCCTGGAGATCGGCCCCCTGTTTCAAGGTGCCAGCGGCTCGCATTACAACGGCCTGGTCTCTCTGCAACGCTACGACTTCACCAACGCCTATGTCTATGTGGCTCTGCTGCAAGCCCCAGCAACCAATACCGCTGGCGATGCCATGTTGACCATCGGCCAGGATGCCAACAACTACTACCGCATCTACGAAGAAGCCGGCCTCTTGTATGTGCAGAAGCGATTGTTTGCCGGGGCCAAGGTGACCATGTGGAGCGCCGCCTATGATGCGACGACACAGCGCTACTGGCGAATACGGCACGAGGCGGCAAGCGGCAGCGTGGTGTTTGAGACGGCGGCGGACAATGGCGGTGGGCCAGGGACGTGGGTGGAACGCTGGCGAGAGGCATGGAGCACGGCGGCGGTGCCGTTGAGCAGTGTGTTGTTTGAGATGAAGGGGGGAACCTGGCAGGCGGAGGCGGCAGCGGCAGGCAAGGTCATCTTTGATGACTTCAAAGCCATAAAGCAATAGCCTCAGCCCTTCGGCGGGCGGCCATCGTAATCTACAAGGCAATGGCCGCCCGCCCGTTTGGCGCTCGCAGCGCAAACCTTCTGTGAGCAAAAGGCTGACGGCGCGATGTCCAACAAAGAGTTCCACTGGAAGCCGCCACCGTCCCAGAGCCCGCTGGCTACATAGAACCGACCAGACAGCCTCTGTGTGACCAAACCATGGCAACTGGCAGTCATTAAGACTATTCAGAATCACGAAAGGATGTCATTGAAATTATATTCACTGAGAACGAATTTTCTCTGGCAGCGCCTCGTCGGATTGGCGGCTTTGCTGTGTGCTCTAACTCTACTGATGTGGTCGGATAGCATCATCAGTGCTTTCGCGTCGCAAGACATGCAGCCATCAGCGCCCGGCGATCCATCGCTGACGGGCACTCGCGGCAGCGCCTCGCGCACGGCGGTCGTCAACATGGCGCTACTGGCAATGCAAGAAGCTCTCGCGCCAACTAAGCAGGCGGTTGCCGCCGAAAATGAGTCTGACAAAGTCGCCACGCCGCACAGCAGGCCCGTGCCCTTAGACGCCAATGCGCCGAGCGATCATACGTATGACCCTGACGCGATGGCAACCCCCGCTGCGCCATCGCCTGCGCCTGCCGCCAGCTTCAGCGCGCTTGGTGACGACAACACGCGCGTCCCGCCCGATACGCAGGGCGCTGTTGGCCCAAGCCATTTGATGGTGGCGCTCAACAGCCAGGTGCGAATTCAAAGCAGAACCGGCGCGACCGTCAGCACGGTTTCGCTCAACGCCTTCTGGTCAACCTTTGGCCATACCTACCTCTTCAACCCGCGCGTGCTATATGACCCGTATGCAGGCCGCTGGATCTTCATCGTGCTTACCGATTACAACACGGCGACTTCGTCGCTCATGGTCGGCGTATCGCAGACGGGCGACCCAACCGGCAACTGGAATCTTTATGATATCGATGCTGATCCGGCGAACCTCGTCTTTGTCGATTATCCTAACGTCGGCTTCAACAAAAACTGGCTCGTCGTCACGGTCGAAATGTTGCGCCAGAGTGATGGCAGCTTAGCCGGCTCGCGCATCTACGCCTTTGGCAAGGCGAACCTTTATGCCGGTGGTTCGAGCGCCTTCACCGTCTTTCAGGACAGCGCCGCCAGTTCGCAAGTGCCGGCGGTGATGTATGACAACACCGCTTCGACGATGTACCTCATAGAGAACTGGAATGGTAATCAAGGCGGCAGCGGTTATCTGCGACTCAGCACGATCAGCGGCGCAGTGGGCTCGGAATCCTACACACCCGGCGTTGCTTTTCCTTCGACGCCCAACCCCTGGGATTCGCTGCCGCCTACCCTCAACTTCGGGCCGCAACTTGGCTCGACGCAACGCATCAGCGAGGACGATGCCGATGTGCAGAACGTTGTCTATCGCAACGGTTCGCTCTGGTGCACGCAAACCGTCTTTCTGCCGTCGGGCTCGCCGACGCGCAGCGCCATACAGTGGTGGCAACTAAGCACCTCAGGCGCAATCCAGCAGCGCGGGCGCATTGACGATTCGTCAGGTAATGTACATTACTGTTATCCGAGCATTGCGGTGAACGTCAACAATGATGCGGTCATCGGCTATTCGCGTTTTTCGACATCGCTGTATGCTGGCGCTACTTATTCGGTTCGTGCCGCCGGCGATCCTCCAAACACGTTGCGCGATGTAGCCGTGTTGAAAGCCGGCGAAGCCCCTTATTACAAAACCAACGGCGCTTTCAAGAACAAGTGGGGCAATTACAGCGCCACCGTAGTTGATCCGGCCAACGACGTAGATGCCTGGACGATTCAAGAGTATGCGGCGACGCCTGTGGCTGGTATAGATCGCTGGGGAACCTGGTGGGGGCGGCTCGATTTATCTGCGATACCGCCGCCACCGCCACCGGCAAGCGATCTCGTGCTCTATGCTTCAGAAGCGCCGGTGCGCGTCGGCAACTGGCAAGTCGTCGCCGATGCGACAGCCGCAGGCGGCGCGCGCATCTGGAACCCTGACCTCGGCGCGGCCAAAGTCGTCACGCCGCTCGCGAACCCGCCAAGCTATTTTGAGATGACCTTCAACGCACAGGCGAACACCGCCTATCACCTGTGGATGCGCGGCAAGGCGCAGAACGATTCGCCCTACAACGATTCAGTACACCTACAGTTCAATGATAGTGTCGATACAAACGGCGCGGCGGTCTTCCGCATCGGCACGACAACTAGCACAGAGTACAATCTCGAAGACTGTTCCGGCTGCGGCTTGAGCGGCTGGGGCTGGCAAGACAATGGCTGGGGCGTGGGGGTCATGGGGCCGAACCTTTATTTCGCTTCGACCGGCACACATACGCTGCGCGTCCAGGTGCGCGAAGATGGCCTATCAATCGATCAGATCGTGCTGTCGCCTTCGACATACTTGAACACCTCGCCGGGCGCGCTCAAGAACGATACGACGATCCTGGCGAAAAGCGGGGGCGGCGGAAATCCTGCGCCAATCGTAAGTAGCATTACACCCGGCTCAGGAACAACCGGCGGCGGCACTGCCGTAACGATTAGCGGCACAAATTTCGTGAATGGCGCTGCCGTGAAAATCGGCGGTACGGCGGCGACCAATGTCGCGGTTACTAACAGCGCGACAATTACAGCGACAACCCCTGCACACGCTGCGGGGGCGGCGGATGTCGTCGTCACGAATCCCGATAATCAAGTCGCCACGCTCACCAGTGGTTTCACTTACACAACCCCGACTGGACAAACGCCGCGTTTCGGCCACGTCTTTGTCGTCGTCGAAGAGAATCACAGCTATGCGAACGTCATCGGCAACGCCTCGGTGCCGTATCTGAACAGCCTGGCCTCGCGTTACGGATTGGCCACGAATTATTACGCCAACACGCATCCTTCGATTGGCAATTACTTCATGCTGACGACAGGGCAGCTTGTCACAAACGATGACAACTTCAATGGCACGGTATCAGTGGATAACCTTGCGCGGCAGATGATCGCTGCGGGAAAGACGTGGAAGGCTTACGCCGAAAGCCTGCCTTCCGTCGGATGGCTAGGCGGTGACCAGTACCCTTATGTAAAGCGCCATAATCCGTTCGCCTACCTGACGGATGTCGTCAACAGCACGCCGCAGGCGAGCAACCTCGTGCCGTTTTCGCAATTTGCCAGCGACCTGGCGAACAATCAGTTGCCCAACTTCTCATACATTGTTCCTAACCAGAGAAATAACGGGCACGATTGTCCGGGCGGCGCAGGCTGCACGGATACAGATAAGCTGGCGGCAACCGACAATTGGTTGACCAACAACATTGCGCCGCTGCTGGCGAGCGCCGTGTTTCAACAAGATGGTTTGTTGTTGATTCTCTGGGACGAATCTCTGGACACGGACACGACCAACGGTGGCGGCCACATTGCCGCGCTGGTCATCAGTCCGCGCGCTAAACCGGGCTATCAGTCAACGATGTTCTACCAACATCAAAGCAGCCTTAGAACTATCGCTGAGGCGATTGGATTGACGAGTTTCCCTGGCGGGTCGGCAACGGCTCCGAGCCTGGCCGAGTTTTTCGATACGTCAACTTCGCCAACGCCGAATGTAGGCAGTATTACACCGAATACGGGGCCAACGGCTGGCGGCACCTCTGTGACGATCAACGGCAGCGGCTTTGTAAACGGTGCGACGGTGATGATCGGCGGTGCGCCGGCGACGAACGTCGCAGTGACCAGCAGTGTGACGCTCACGGCGAAGACTCCGGCGCGCGCGGCGAGCGGCGCAGTCAGCATCACCGTAACCAATACCAACGGACTAAGCGGCACACTGGCAAATGGCTTCACCTATACCGCACCGACAGGAGAGACCGTTCTGCTGGCGGACGATTTCAATGACAACGTGCTTGATACGACGAAGTGGCAAGCGGGCAGCCTGTTCAGCGGATTCAGCGATGCGAGCCTGGCGGTGATCGAAGCCAACCAGCGCCTGGAGATCGGCCCCCTGTTTCAAGGTGCCAGCGGCTCGCATTACAACGGCCTGGTCTCTCTGCAACGCTACGACTTCACCAACGCCTATGTCTATGTGGCTCTGCTGCAAGCCCCAACAACCAATACCGCTGGCGATGCCATGTTGACCATCGGCCAGGATGCTAACAACTACTACCGCATCTACGAAGAAGCCGGCCTCTTGTATGTGCAGAAGCGATTGTTTGCCGGAGCCAAGGTGACCATGTGGAGCGCCGCCTATGATGCGACGACACAGCGCTACTGGCGAATACGGCACGAGGCGGCAAGCGGCAGCGTGGTGTTTGAGACGGCGGCGGACAATGGCGGTGGGCCAGGG
>Ga0307468_100000067_pt1 | contig 34065 bp, 17 predicted proteins | sample atmdna_FD_203085 | JGI IMG/M metagenome (GOLD analysis project Ga0307468, IMG submission 203085) | Hardwood forest soil microbial communities from Morgan-Monroe State Forest, Indiana, United States - atmos_gases AM2C_05 | ecosystem: Environmental > Terrestrial > Soil > Temperate forest > Bulk...
CTGTTTCCAGTATCCGAGTTGGGATTGCAGCGACCCGCCTTGCAGCCAATTTCTCTGCCACACCGCGTAATCTGCGTACTGTATACCCAACTCCGGCAACGCGGGCCGTCTTTCATTTACGTATGCTTCATAAAACTCTGCAAATTCCTGAACGAGAATTCCCTTAGACCATCCGTCAGAGATGATGTGGTGCATATTAAGCAGCAACACATATTCCTGTTGATCGAGTTTCAACAGGCTTACTCTCAGCAGCGGGCCTGCGCTCAAATCAAATGGCCGTTGAGCCTCTATTTCGGTCAACCTCAGGGCTTCAAGCTCTCGCGGCTGCTCCGGCAAATGCGATATATCCGTGAATTCTATAGTTGTTTCAGATGATGCCGAAACGACCTGCACAGGCTCTGCATTTATCATTGAAAACGTTGTGCGTAGTATTTCGTGCCTTGCTATGATGCCATTAAAACTTTTCTTCAGTGCCTCTATATTGAGGTTGCCTCTCATGCGCAATCCAACCGAATTATTATAGAAAGGCTTGCCCGGCTCTAGTTGGTCTAAGAACCACAATCGCTGCTGCGCGAACGAAAGCACCGCCGGTCCATCATCCGTTCTTTTCGGGATACGCTCCATTTCAGAGGCGGCTGATGTCTTCCTCCTCAATCGTTTCTCAAGCAAAGCGAGCTTGGTTTCCGAAAGACCCGAACGCAACGCCGATATATCATCTTTAGCGTGAGACATTATTCCCTTCCTATGGCGGAGATCTTGATAGGTGGCCTTGATTTTGGATTTAGTCTTTGTCTGCCGATGGAACTGCTGCTATGGAAGCAATGATTTTTAGTAGGCCCAATCTCTTATTTGACGGCTTTGATGGCCCGTATAGAAGCGAGCAGACCATGAACAGAGACCATTAAGCCCTCGCGGGAAGCTGCCAGGCAGCACAGTAAAATAGAGAATCTGCACAAACAACTATCTTAATTAAAATCAGACCAATTGGTTACCTCACATCAATTTAAAAGTTGGTATTATACATAAAAAATTAGTATTATACATTTCAAAAGCCGCCAGACTATTGTAAAAGTCGAGCAGGCGCAAGTCTATGCGAGGCCGTCATAATCTGGCCTGATAAGGCTCCGGCATGTTTTGTTCCTCGTTGACATGCCTTTTGCCGCAGAGTTAAGATACTGCCGCTTAACGAGTAATGTGACTCACAGACGAGAGGAGGTCAATATGAGCCTGAACAGAGAGAGGCATTTCTATCTGCGGTAGTGGGAGCAAGCCAATAACATCACATATAGGTTCCCCGATAATCGACGTGTTCCCGCAGATGCGAGGATGAGAAACCATGCGGCGTAATGTGCTCATCATTGGCGCGACCGGTCTTCTTGGGACATACCTTACCGCGTTTCGTCTGAGGTCGTCTGAAGACATCATCTTTCATGCAGTATCACAGGCCGAGCCCTCCTCTTCAGACGAGACCACGGCCCTTTTACTTCAAGCCCTGCAACAGGTCGCGCCGGAAAAAGCGTGCGCAATTGAGGAGCGACTACACCGACTTCCCTGCGACTTCGGCTTAGGAATACCGGACGCCTTTTTATCTGGTGTCCGAATTGACGAAGCCTGGTTGCTTTCTGAAAGCCCTCATTCCGCGCAACTTGGAAGTTTGCTTTCAGCCCTGCCTCAACTTGGCGCGACGGAATTCAACTATGTTGGCGCTGGTGGAATTGCCGACATAGAACGCGAAGTTATCGAGCAATGCAGCGCGTCAGGCATCAGCTATCGCATCTTTCGCACTGCATTGATCATCAGCGAGAATCTGCCTTTGCGAGACCACAAACGCGAGGGGATTTTCCGGTTTTTATCGGCGCTGTACGATATAAAAAATGAGGTTGAAGAGCATCTGCCGGAATACTTCGAGTACCAGGCGTTGCGGTGCTGGGCACCCGACGATGCGGGCCTTAATCTCATGCGAGCCGATCAAGCAGCAGAGATAATGTCGCGCATCGCGCAACGGCCCGATACATTAGGCAATCGCTATAATGTCGTCAGCCCGGAAAGCGTCTCTTTTGCGGATTTGTGCGAGCGCGTCGGGATAGTCTATGGCTTGAGCCTCCTTACCGTCGATGATCGCCAATCGTTAAATGTGATTGACAGACTTTTCCATGAGCGATTGAACGGATTTCACGATCATTTCATGCCATCGGGAAAAATCGCTTGCGAAGAAACTTACCGAGCCGCTGACTTCGCACCCGAAGATGTTCTGCTTGACGAAGAGGCGCAAGTGGCGTTGTTTGAGGCCATCCTTTGCAATCAAAATGCCGTCCGTGACGCGCGCAGAGAGCGCATCGCCAGTTTTCCCGGCTCGCTTGAGCAGAAGACGATCAAGAGAGGCGAGTTTGAATTGACCTACTACAGCGGCGGCTCAGGAGAGATTCCCATCATTCTCCTAAACGCTCTTGGGCAGGGGCTGCGTTATTGGTATCGCCTGATAGACAATTTGATGCACCGGCATCGCGTGATCATTTGGGAACCGCGCGGCATCGTTTCCCCGCCGCCGCCGTTTGGCATTAAAGACCAGGTTGATGATTTGGAGGCCGTCCTGGAAAATGAGGCCGCCGATACCTGTTATTTGATTGGCTGGTGTACCGGCCCCAAGGTTGCCACGGAATTTTATCTGCGCCAGCCGAGCGCCGTCCTGGCGATGGTTTTCCTCAACAGCACTTTCAGATGCCTGGGCGGGCCTGAGGAATATGAAACCGACTACGAGCATAACCTTGAACCTTTATGTCGCTTGCTCAATCGCCGCCCTGAGACCGCCGCTTCGGTGATGAAATCTCTTCAGGCAAGCAACAGCAGCGATAAGATCAATTTGCTTGAAGAATCAGACCCTGAACAGTTGGCGACCGGCGTGCTTTCCTTGATCAACGTGGATTTGAAGCAGGAAGTCCTGATGCCGTTTCGAAATGAATCCACAGTGTTAAATTATTCACACCAGGTTCTTGATTTCTGGTCTCATAACACACTGGAGCACGCGCCCCGCGTACAAATTCCCGTTCTGATTATTGGGTCGGAGTATGATAAAAGCGCGTCGCCGGCAATGTCGCGCGTTGCCGCAGAGCTTTTTCCCACTGCGCGTTACGTTCAACTGCAAGGCGCAACGCATTATTGCTTCTATGATCGACCGGATTTGATTACAGAACTGATCGACCGTTTCTTTCATGACCCGGATGCCTTGAGCGGCATCGACAATGAAGCTAAATTAATCGCCTCCCAAGCCGAACGTCAGTCCTTGGCTGAAGATCTTTCTGGCCCTCTGCCCCAAGCAGCATCTCATAAGAGCATGGCCCGGTTATTGAGGGATTTGGCAGTTCAATCTCCCAGTTCGATTGCCATCGTGGATTCAAACGTCAAGCTCACGTATCAGCAGCTTGACCAGCAAGCAGGCTTGATCGCGCGGCATCTGCGCGAATACGGAATACGGGCTGAGGATGTCGTCGGCGTGTTTCTTCATCGCAGCGCCAACCAGGTCGTAGCCATGCTTGGCATCCTCAAGGCAGGGGCTGCTTGCTTGCCTCTGGATACATCAGAGCCGCCTCTTCGCCTCAAGTCCATTCTCCAAGACAGCAATCCCCGCCTGTTGATCACCGACCATTCGCTCAAAGTTCATCTGCAAGATACGTCTGCCGACGCGCTCTACATCGAAGACTTGCAGCAACTGCTTGAAGAGAATCAATTCACAGAACTGCATGTGGAAGATGCTGAATTTGATTCAGACAATCTCGCGTTGCTGCTCTATCAGTCCAGTCCTGTCGGCAGAGCCGAGGCGGTGATGCTCACTCATCTCTCCCTCTACGACCTGGCCTCTGTTGCTCAATTACAAATGCTCCCATCCGATAAAATGTCTTATACCTCACCTCTATGGCAGCAGTCCTGGTTGCTTGAGGTCTTTGCTCCTCTGGCCGCTGGAGCAACGATGGTCGTTTTGCCCGACGCTTCATCGTTGCCGCCTCGCAAGTTCGCCTCTCTCCTGCGGAATAATCGCATCACGATCTGGTCAACTCACTCGGCGGCTCTGCAACGTCTGACCAAGGAGTTCCCCTGGGCCATCAACTCGATTCGGATGTTCATCTGCAACGACAACGCTCAGGATAGTTCAAGCCTTATAGCCAAGCTCAAGGCTGACATCCTTCAGCGAGTCTTCATCTGTTATGAGGCCATAGAAGCAGCCGGCTGCTGGGCATTGCATCCCCTCAACCAGCCTGCAACAGACATCTCCCCGCAACATCTGACGACTGGCAAGAAGCTGCTCCTGCTGGATGATTCCTATGAGCCCGTCGCTTCCGACATCACTGGCGAACTCTACATCTCGACTGACGCGATGGCGCGAGGCTATTATCGCAATCCATCCCGCACAGCAGAAACGTTCATTCCCGACCCTTTCTCATCTCACACATCCGCTCGTCTCTATCGCACAGGAGAACTGGCCCGTAGCCTGCCGGACGGCTCCATCCAACAGCTAGGCCGTCGAGACTGGCGCATCCATCATCACGGCCAGATGATCCATCTCCAGGAGATCGAGGCGGCGCTGCTCCAACATTGCCCTATCTCCCAGGCTGCTGTCGTCTTCAAGGACGGTGTCATTGCTGCCTTCATCGTTGCGGCACAGGGCCAACCTCCCTCCGCCGACGAGTTGAAGCGGTTGCTCAAACAAAGCTTACCTGAGGCGATGTTGCCCTCAAGTTTCACCTTCCAAGAAGACTTGCCGCGCACTCCCGATGGAAAGCTCGACCGCAAGGCGCTTGTCAGTCCAGATGCCGCCGCCCTCTGCCAAACGGCCAACCCCGCTGTCAGCTATGTGGCTCCGAGCAACGACATAGAACGCCAACTGGCGCAGATATGGATGGAAGTTTTCGATGCCCAGGAACTCGGCATTCACGACAACTTCTTCAGCATGGGAGGTCACTCGCTGCTGGCCACTATGGTGGTGGCCCGCATCAGCGATGTGTTCAAGCTCCATCTGCCTCTGAAACAGGTGTATGAGACTCCCACAGTTGCGGGGCTGGCCAAGGTCATCGAGCAGCTAAGTCCGGCTCAAGGGACTCAGGATAGTAACAATGAGGACAAAGACAAACCGCACACCATTTCTAAGGGGCGTTAGCAGGACAAGAACTCCGTGATGACTCGGATTGCGCGCTCCGGGTCGTCGCGCCAGACTCCGTGCCCGCATCCGGGAAAGCGTTCGAGGCGTCCCACCCCTTCCGGGAGCGCGTTGAGGATTTCCTGCATCTCCGAAACGGGCGTCATCGGGTCAGTTTCCCCGGCCATAATCAGCGTCGGACAATGCACGCGCCAAAGCTCCGCGCTGTAATCGAAGGTGACGCCCTCTCCGTCCGAACGCTCGAAAAACGGCAGCACCTCTTCGCTTTTGATAACTCGCTTGGCCGCATCAGGATCAAGCGGGCGGCTGGTGTAAAGAGGGCCGCACACGCGCCGGAATTCGTCATAAGATTCCGGGCTGCGATCATCAAAGGCTCGGCGCATCACTTCGCGGGCTTCGACTCCTCCGAACCGCTCAAAAGCTTCCAGGACTCGCTTACGCCGGACGGGGTCACCTGTGCCGCGCAACGCGGTGCTCACTAAAATGAGCTTTGCAGGGTGATCGGGATAGCGAATCGCGTATGACATCGCCACGTAACCGCCAAACGATGTTCCAAGCACGATGGGACGCTCAATGCCCACCGCATCGCAGAAACCGCGCACATCGTCGGCCCATTGAGTCAGCGACCAGCGTTCAGGCGTGCTCCAATCGCTTCGCCCATGCCCGCGCTGATCAAGATAAACCACCTGCGCGATCTGTGAAAAGACAGAGAATGCCGGTTTAAACCATGAATGATCCAATCCCGGCCCCCCATGTAAGAGCAGGAGCGTGGGCCTCTCTTTCATCACAGGGCCGTCTGGGACTAACTTCGCTCCCTCGACATCAAAGAAAAGTCGAACATCACCTACTTTGACAAACATAATCTGATGATCCTAAACACAGAGTTAAGCGCGCTCCAGAAGCCGCTCGGCATTCCCGTGCAAGATGAGCGCTTTTTCGGTTTCGCTTAAATCAGAGAGGGGGCCATCTTCAGAAATAACCGCCTCAACGAAACTATGCTGATCGCCTTGCAAGCGAAATACCGGCCAGTCGGTTCCAAATAAAACTTTGTGATTAATGCCCCGCGAGACGACGCGCTTTACGGCTCCGCCAGTGCCGTCCGTACGAAACGAACTTTGATAGCCGCTGATGTCGAGATAAAGGTTCGGTCGAAAAGCGCACATCATGGCGCTTTCTTCGGTGAAGCTCACGGATGAATGCGCCATGATGAAATTCACATTAGGAAATTTCCGCGCCGCTTCGTCGAGCAAAAACGGATTTGAGGTGTCGAAAGAAAGCGCCGGAGATGTTGGGCCGATGTGGACGACCACAGGAGCTTTATACTGAGCGCATAATTCGTAGAACGGAAACAGCCCTTCAAAACTCGGACTGAAGCCGCAGGGCGGATACACTTTAAGACCGCGAAAGCCGAACTCTTTGAGCGAGCGCTCGAAAAGCGCCACCCCATCATTGCCCCAGCGGGGATCGATTCCGCCAAACACTTCAAACTTGCCGGGATGCCTGGCAAGAACATCACGGTGTCTGGAAAAAGATTCCTCGATATTTAACGCACAATCTTTCAGCGCGTAGGTGAAGTCAGCCGCAAGCAGTATGCTCTTTGAAACACCCGATTCGGCCATCTCCGCGACCAGCGCATCGCAAAGCGGGTCTTGCAACTTCTGGCAATAGAGATTAGCCAGCTTGCTGGCCGCGACCCGTACACCCTGGGCCGAAAGGGCTGATACCATGTTGTCAATCGCCCCGTCGATGAAAGACCTTGGAATAAGTTCTTCAGAGGCGATGTGGCAGTGTGCGTCGATGATCTTTGGCGGCGCTTGGCTGTGATCTTCCATAGTTCAGTCGCTCTCAAAAATCAGTTGGCGGTCTTTGCCTGCTTCATAAGTTTTCTGCTCATATCTATCGCATCGCCGACCGTTCGCATCTGGCTCAGGCCAGCGCCGAAGTCAATGTCATCTACGCTTATGCCATATATCTCTTCCAGGCGAAAGACCAGGGCGGCGAGTCCTAGCGAGTCAATTCCCAGATCCGCCAGAAGGCGCATATCCTTCGTAATTCCGGCCTTTTTGTACTTTTTGGGCACCGCCTCAGCGATAAGCGAGAGAATCTTTTCGTCAAATTTCTCGTCGGGTTCCACTGCTTCCTCCTGATTTAGGTTTTGCCGGCCTTGGCGGCGAGCGCCGAGATTTCGGCCTGAAAATGTTGCCCGATCTTCTTTCGATCAAGCTTCAGATTTGGCCGCAGGAATCCGTTCTCGCGCGAGAATTCGAGATCGGTGAAAACGATTTTTCCTACGGTCATCGACGGTTGGCGTTGGTTAAGCTGTTCGACAAACTCTTGGATGCGGCCCTGCGCCGCAGCATCTTGGGGATTTTTGGGCAACACGACTGCGATCAGTGACGGCGCGCCCTGGCTTCCGAAGACGACCGACCTTGCTACATCTGGGCAAGCATTGATCTCTGCCTCAAGCACCTCAGGATGTACTTTTTTGCCGCCGCCGGTGATGATGATCTCTTTTTTACGACCGATGAGATAAAGATAACCGTCATCGTCAAAGCGGCCAATGTCTCCGGTAGCGACCCGGTTGTTTCCGATAAAGGTTTTCTCGCTTTCGCCTTCCGCGCACTCGAAGTATCCATGCGTTTGCATCTGCTCTCGATGAGCAATGATTTCTCCGTCTTCAGCAATCTCGATCCGAACGCCCGGAAGGGGCCGGCCCACCGATCCGACCTTGTGAGCTTTGGGCACGTTGAGCGCGACCGAGCCGAATTCGATGAGTCCATACGTTTCAAACAGGGGCAACTGCATGCGAGCAAACAGATCAAGCGTCGAGCGCTTGATAGGAGCCATGCCGGTTACCATAAATCGCATTCTGCCGCCGAGCGTCTCATACACTTCCTTGAAGAAAAGCTGTGCAATTTTTTGGCGCGCAGATTCGATAGGCAGCTTGAGCGCCGCGTCGCCGGCCACTTGCGCAATCAGTTGCTTCCATTTCGGCAAGTTGGAAAATCGCGTCTCGAATGCCTCATAAAGCGTGGGCGGCGCGATGAAGATCGTCGGATGGAGTTCTTTGAGCGCGCGAAAGAGACGGCTGGGATCGGTCACGATGATGTCGAAGCCATACCACAGCGCCGAATAATAGATAAGCCGTTGTTGGAAATTCGAGATGGGAAGAAACAGAAGCACCGAGTCGTCCTCGCGCGGGGCGATGACCTGAGTGAAAGAGTCCACGCTCTCTTCAATGCCCTTTCGATTGAGGACAAGACCTCTCAACCCGCCCGTTGACCCGGATGAAAAAATCAGCCCCGGTTTATCGAAGCCCTCATCATCTGCCGATATGCCCCGATCAATAACTTTTACGCCGTCATTGTCCCCGTTGATGTAGGCGATAAACGGGCTTTTTTCCGGGTCGCGCGAGCCTTCCTTTGACGTGACAAATATCAGCGATAGAGAATATTTCTCACAAAGTTCTTCCGCGCTCATCTGGGCGAAGTCATCAGTAAAAGCGACGGAAACGGCTCTAATCTGAATAAGGGCAAGATCGTGGATGATCCATTGATAAGAATTTGGCGCGCGAATCCCAACGCGCATTCCGGGTTTTAGGCCCCACGCCGTAAGCCTGTCACAGGCGGCTTGCACATCGGCGTACACATCGGCATGAGTTCTCTTCACCACGCGCCCGTTTTCAAAGGATATGATGCTATGTGCCTTTTGCTCCGGCAGGCGCGCGACAAGGGCTGTAATATCCATTCACTCTTACCTCATATGATCGAGCGGCGGGGATGCATTATCCGGCGGGTAGAGCCGAGGTTGCACATGGATCAAAATCAGAATGCCGTCCTGGTTCGAGTGATCAAGTGTTTGCTCAAAATACCGGTTAGTCATCGGATTACGACTGTAGTATAAGGGCTCTTTGTATATAGGGCCGAAACGTTTATAGTAGCCTTTATTGACGAAAGTCTTCGGGTCAAGCCCGCAGCCTGGCGAAATCTTTTCGGCCACGCGCACGGCAAGGTCGCGGATTTCATCCGGCATCGGCTCAAGTTCGCAATCGTCGGTGATCTGTGGGTACAGAGTAAGATCAAGATCGGAGTTGGCCGAAAACTCGCGCGCGAAGTAGCGCGTCGTCTCGTATATGACCGGGTTGGCAGTGCGGCTTACGAAATAAAATTCGCCGATCTGCTGCATCCATTCCGGCGAAAAAACGGAGAGCACCGCACCTCTGAGCAAGCCCGCGCGATGGTACTGCTTAAGCGTCATCGTAATTCGTATGTAAACGAAATGATGCGAAGGATCAAGATCAAATCTGGTCACGCCAGTAAAATGAATCAACCGATCTTCGTCGTAGATCAACACAATCCGGTCAAAGTCTTGTGGCCTTGCCCCTAGGGTGGTGTAATATTCCCGCCAGCCTTCAATTGCGGGCCGGTAAGATTGCCAGTCTTCACCGCCCGTCGTCTGACAAGCGAGATTGACAAATGCGTCGGTCAACTCTTGTGATTTTTCTTCCGACAAGCTCGCTGGTTCTGTGACGATATGAAAGCGATAGCTTTTTTCCACGGTGGTCAAAGCCGTTCCCTCCTGTAAGCCAACATATACGAGATCGTCTCAGCGCCAGTAGTAATTTAGGATACGTGATCCGTGCGCTATAATACAAAATCAATGTTGAGATGTCCACTAATCGCTTTGCGCCGGTTCGCTAGCGAGCGGGCGGAGAAAATGCAGGAACACGCTTGACGGCACCCTCTTTCGAGTCGAATGAGACGAAAAATTCTTCTAGATCAGTTTGCGAATCAATGTAGGGGAAAGATCGGCATACCGATGAGCCACCAAGACACCAAGACACCAAGTAGCACGAAGGAATGGTGTAGCTTGGTGCCCTCGTGTCTTTGTGGCCCTTCCCGTATACGCAATTGCACACCACTCTAAGACAGCCAGGGCACGTCATTTTGCAACCGCCCTCTTCAGGGCGCGTTAGTTGATTGATCTATTGTATTTCTTCATCACGTTCATCAAGCGACGATGCGGGATTGCGTAGACTTTGTGCCCGTTGATTCCGGCCATGGTTTCTGCGGCAATCATCGCATTAATGATGGCTTCTTCTGTTGCCAGTATGGTTGCCTCAAAAAGAGGATTCAGTTTGTCATTTGGGATCATTTGCACTCTGGCGGTTTTGCCGGCGGGCTTGGCGGCCTGCGAATTGGCAGTAGAAAAAGCTATGAAAATATCGCCGGAGCCATTGCCCGCGACGCCTCCGGTTCTTGCGACTCCCAAGGCCGCGCGTTTGGCAAGTCGCTTTAATTGATGAGGCAGCAAAGGAGCATCTGTGGCAATGGCGATAATAATAGAGCCTTGCTCATTATAATAATCCGCCCCCTTTGTGAACGGAGCATTTTCCGTGATCTCTTTGCCGACGGGGACGCCCGCTATTTGTAATTGATACCTCCGCCCGTGATTGGCCTGTACCAACGCGCCGACCATATAGCTTCCCGCTTTTTTAGACAGTTTTCTGGACGACGTGCCTGTGCCGCCTTTGAATTCATAGCAAATCATGCCTGCGCCTCCGCCGACATTGCCTTCGGCAATGGCTCCTGATCGAGCGCTCTCAAGTGCCTCGAAGACATGCTCTTTTGTGACATGGAAGCCGTTAATATCATTCAAATAGCCATCGTAGGTTTCGGCAACCACGGGGAGCGAGAAGGGTTGAAAAAGCTTGCCGTTTTTCACCTGCCACTCGATCACGGCATCTCGAACAACGCCGACGCTGTGGGTGTTGGTGATCAGGACAGGGCCTTCCAGAAAGCCCGATTCTTCGACCCAGGTCGTTCCCGTCATTTCTCCGTTGCCGTTGAGAGCAAACCATCCTGCAAAGGCGAGAGCTTTGGAAGCTCTGCCGCGAGGCAAAATGGCCGTCACTCCGGTTCGGATCACGTCGGCTCCGTCTTTTGATTTGGTGTCGCCGCTGATTAAAGTCCTATAGCCGACCTCTACACCGCTGACATCCGTTATTGCGTTAAATGGCCCAGGAGCCCCATCAAAAGGAATCCCCAGATCACGCGCTCTGAATTGCCGCCCTCCAGATTTGGAATTCGGCGAGTCACTTTGCGGTGCCATAAGATGAACCTGTAACGATGACTTATATTAAAATACAGCTATCGATGGAAAGCGGTACAGACCGAGGGCAGGCGAAACCCTGTAGAATTCCCACAGGTACGTTAAGGCAGGGACTTTTCGCGTGCAATGTTCCCGCTACCGAGTTATGCCATTTCAGGACAAAAACCAGTTGAAGCTACATCCACCACTTTTTATCCTCAAGCTGTTTTTTCCCCTCTTTCAGCGCTGTGGCGTGCACAACATCAGCTTTACCGAGATCCAGGTTGGCTTGTTTGAGGAGCGAGACCTCTATGTCCGTCAGGTCAGGATGATATGTGGTTATCAGGAGTACGAATCTGGTGAAGTCTCCTCTATTCCAGGCTTCGTGTTCGAAGCTTCCATCAAAGACCAGGCACTTGCCTTCCTCCCATCCTCTGGTTTCGTCTTTAACTCGCAGCGCGCAGTCGCAGTTGTCTGGGACGATCAGACCCAGATGGATATTGAATGTCCAATTGTATGTGGCGTGATGCGGCGCGATATGCCCTCCGGGATCAAGCGCCGAAAAAAATACATAATTTTCCAGCCTCGGCTCATCCGCGATAATTCTGGCGGTTTCCGGGCACATCGCCCTGTTCTCAGGAAACTCTTCCCTATGTTCTTTCAGGTAAAATGCTTTCCATTCTTTCGGCACTTCAGAGTTCGGGTCATTTTGTTTATCGGTTTCTCTTCGCACGTAATGTTGAAACCCACGTCTTTTGTCGAGAGCATATTTCAACTCATCTCTGATCGCTTCCCATGACTGCTCAAGTTTAGCGCAGATTGGGAATTCTTCCGGACTATGCCAGGGCTTTGCAGCTAAACCAGGGAAGAAGAAATCTGTCCCTTCTTGTGATGAGTCTTCGGGGCCGACAGGCTGTTTTGAGCCGATAGCGATAGCAAAGGTTTCTTCGAGTCGCTCCAGCGCAGAAGGGTTGTATTTTTTCTTAGCTTCGGAGAGCAAGGCTGCTAATTTTTGCTTGTCTGCTTCGTCTATATACATACCTACCTCCTTATCCATTTGCGGTCAGGCAGCATGGATTTTTCATTCATGTTCCGCAACGATACCGGCCACCTGGTCATTACGGCTTCTAAAATCTAAGGCCAATGGAAAGCAGCGCCGATCCAGGCCAATTGAGCCCCTGTAGAATTCTCACGGCTAACTTAATAACGCCGGGACTTTTCGCGCGCAATGTCCGAGCTATCGAGTTATGCCATTTCAGGACAAAAACCAGATCGAGCTACACCCACCACCTTTTATCCTCAAGCTGTTTTTTCCCCTCTTTCAGCGCGACGCCGTGCGCAACATTAGCTTTACTGACAGTCATAGCTTTACTGAGATAGGCGTTGGCTTGTTTGAGGAGCGAGAGTTCTATTTCCGTCAGGTCAGGATGATAGGTGTCGATCAGGAGTATGAACCTGGTGGTGTCTCCTTTATTCCAGGCTTCGTGTTCGAAGCTTGCATCAAAGACATGGGATTTGCCTTCCTCCCATCTCTTGGGTTCGGCTTTCCCAACTCGCATCACGCAGTCGCAGTTTTCTGGGACGATCAGACCCAGATGGACAACGAATATCCAGTTGTATGTGGAGTGATGCGGCGCGATATGTCCTCCGGGATCAAGCGCCGAAAAAAATACATAATTTTCCACCCTCGGCTCGTCCTCAATAATTCTGGCGGTTTCCGGGCACATCGCTCTGTTCTCAGGAAACTCCTCCAGATGGTCTTTCAGGTACAAGGCTTTCCATTCTCTCGGCACTTCAGAGTTCGGGTCATTTTGTTGATCGCTGTACCTTCGCACGTAATGCTGAAACCCACGCTTTTTGTCGAGAGCATATTTCAACTCATCTCTGATCGCTTCCCATGACTGCTCGAGTTTAACGCAGAGTGGGAAATCTTCCGGATTATGCCAGGGCTTTGCATTTTTTGATAAACCAGGGAAGAAGAAATCTGTCCCTTCTTGTGATGAGTCTTCGGCACCGACAGATTGTTTTGCGCCGATGGCGATAGCAAAGGCTTCTTCGAGTCGCTCCAGCTCAGAAGGGTTGTATTTTTTCTTAGCTTCGGAGAGCAAGGCTGCTAATTTTTGCTTGTCTGTTTCGTTGAGATACAACATATCTACCTCCTTATCCATTTGCGGTCACATAGTTGGACATTGAGATCATCAGGCAGCGCCTCATGAAGCTCAATAGGATCAGCGAGCGAATAATTCCTATCCTTCATGGCTTTTCACCGCAGGCCATCAACAGCACCCTCAGCACAAAACTATCTTCAGAGGTCAGGAGATGTTCTGCTGCTGCTCGGAGAATTTCGTACTCTGCTTCTGTTATCGCGCCCGCCTCTACAAGGGGGATCATGCGCTGAGGATTAATCTGCGGGTAAAAACATTCAACGCCTTTATAACCGCTATGCAAAACGACCGATTCAAGGTCTAAGTTTTTAAACCCGGCTTTCTTTAGTAACTGCCACATCTCACGACCGATCATCTTATTCCCGCCCAGCGCATACTGGTACTTCATAAGCCTATCGCGTATAGCCTCAACCTCAGGAAAGCAAGGGTCAGTTAATACTCTCATGGCGTAATCAGCTTCAGTCATGACCAGTCTGCCGCCGGGCTTGAGCAATCGCTTGATCTCACTTAGCGCCTCGACCGGATCGGAGATGTGCTCGAAGACAATGCGGGCAAAAGCGAAATCAAAACTGTCATCCGGGAGGTTCGTCTTGGTTATAGAGCTTTCGATAATTCGGTATTGGCACTGCGATGCTTTCTCTAAATGCTGTCTGGCGTAATTGACCATGATCGGGTCTATTTCGACGCAGGTTATTGACCCGTTCGGTATCAGCTTGGAAACCCACTCGGTGACGAATCCAGGCCCGCTCCCCACCTCCAGAACGGACATACCGTCCCGTAAGCCGAACGTCACCAGATTGCGCGCTTCTTTCTCCACATTCAGATTAGCCTGGTTGTAGAGGCGTTCTATCTCGGCGTCCTGACTTACATTCGCTGTGGCAACATCATACACTTTCGGTCCAGCCATTCGGGTCTCCTTTGTGATTTGTGCTCAGCTATTCAAGCTACATAAGTCGAAAATTATAGCGCGGACAACTGCGGCTACGGCAACGACAGCAACGCCTTTTCAATGGTGCTGACGTGCCGCCGGTTGTGCGTTACCACATGGTCGAATTCGTCCTTCAACGTCCGGAGCCCTGTCTCGCTATGCACAAACTTGATTTCATCACTGCTGTCGTAGTGCAGCCGGGCGTAGTATATAATGCCCTCCCTCGATGATATGTACATGCTTTTAGCCAGCTCTAACGGAACCGTAGAATAATCTAATCTTTTTTCCCACGCATCCGGGTCAAAAGCCCAGATGACCTGTTTCGGCTCACCGATGACTCGCCTGATCCTGTAGAACAATATCGTCTCGGCATCCGCGAGGTGGTGCAAAACATACCTGACGCTCCATTTCCCTGGCCCATAGTTCTTCTGGAGGTCTTCATCTGCCAGATCGAAGTACTTCAGCGTCTCTGCCTTTGTACTTTCGAGTTGTTCGATTATGTCCATTTCTCACCTCCGCTCCCTTGAATCGCCCGGCTTGTATTCTGCCTCACTCATTGTGCAGTTTGTATTTTGCCTCACTCATTATGTCTGTGCAAACCGCTGCCTGAAAGCCTCAATCCTCTGATCCGCGCCGCGCGGCGCTTGCTGCCGAAGCCGCTCGTTTCAAACCTGGCGTCGTGGCATACGAAATACTCGATTGCACCTCTTGGCGTAGATTTCCCACGCATTGTTCCCGCTATCGAGTTATGTCATTCCAAGACAAAACCAGTTCAAGCTACATCCACCACTTTGATCCTCAAGCGTTTTTCCCCTCTATCAGCGCGCTGGCGCGCGCAACATCAGCTTTTCTTCCCAGGCTGCTTGAGTTTAGCGACGATTGAAAGATCTACGGGATTATGCCCGGACTTTGCAGCTAGACCAGGAAAGAAAAATCCGTCCCTACTTGTAATGGGTTTTCAGTGCCGATAGATTGTTTTGCGCCGACAGCGATAGCCAAGTCCTCTTTGAGCCGCTCCTGTGACGCCGGGCTGTACCTTCTTTTAGCTTCGGAGAGCACACCTGCTAGTTTTTGCCTGTCTCCTTTGTCAAGATACATATCTATCTCCCTGTCCATTTGCGGTCAGGAACATAAAGGAAATCGCTATGTTTCGAGCCACAACAAAAAGGTGTTGAACACGCCACATCCAACAACTCTATTTTGCCAAGCCCAAGTAACTTACATTAAAGTCAACAAGCCGGGCAGAGTATAGCGTGCGAAAACCGAGGGTGTCAAGTTGTCTAATATGTCACATTTCGAGTGGCGAATCGCCGTTTATTCTCATACTTATCGCGCCTGCAAGGGCCGTGCATTATGGCGCGGACAGCCGCTGCTTCTGCGAGGACAGCAACGCCTTTTCAATGTCGCCGACGTGCTGCTGGTTGTGCCATACCACTTTGTCGAATTCGTCCTTCAACGTCCTGAGCCCTGTCTCGCTATGCACAAACTTGATTTCATCACTGCTGTCGTAGTGCAGCCGGGCGTAGTATATAATGCCCTCCCTCGATGACACGTAGATACTTTTGGCCAACTCCAACGGAACCGTAGAGTAGTCTAACTGTTGCGCCCAGGCATCCTGGTCAAAAGCCCAGATGACCTGTTTCGGCTCACTGATGACTCGCCTGATCCTGTAGAACAATATCGTCTCGGCATCCGCGAGGTGGTGCAAAACATACCTGACGCTCCATTTCCCTGGCCCGTAGTTCTTCTGGAGGTCTTCATCTGCCAGATCGAAGTACTTCAGCGTCTCTGCCTTTGTTCTTTTGAGTTGTTCGATTACGTCCATTTGTCACCTCCGCTCCTTTGAACCGCCGGGTTGATTCTGACCCAACCAATCTCTCTGCGCAACCCGCCGCCAGTAACCTCAATCCCGTGATCGGCGTCCGGTGGCCCGTCCTGCCGAAGCAGCTTGTTTCAACACCTGGCCCCGCTCACCTGTAAGATCATCATCATTATCAAGCGAGAGTTCGATTCCGCTCGTGCCGTTGGTTGGTACGGCTCAGCCTGTATTATCGTATGCAATAAAGATAATTCATTGACAATCAATCTGGGCGTCGCTGGTCAGCCGGTACCGAAAGGATTTGTTTCTGAGTTCTTCGCGCTCTAGGCCAAGGTATGTGCGCCGTTTCACCCTTTTAGTCCATAACACAAATCGGATAGACATATCAGCGACGATTATGTATGATAATGCGCGGGATTTAGGGTGGTATCTTACGTGCTGCCTCGTCAAGTGGGAGTGACTAAAGCCTAAATGAGTGGTGTCCTTTGACTTTTGAATTGCTTCCTACAACTGAAGAGGGGCGGCATTTTGTGATGCTCGCCGAAAATCATGCGGCAGACTTTGCACTGCGCGCCGAACAGCATGACCGCGAAGGTTCTTTCCCATTTGAAAATTTCGAAGAACTGCAAAAGAGCGGCTTTCTATCGGGCGGCGTGCCGCGCGATTTTGGTGGACTGGGCGTCAGTTCGCTTTACGACATAATGGTGGCGATGAGCCGCCTGGCACGTGGCGACGCATCGACGGCCATTGCCTCCAACATGCATGTAGTTGGAGCCGCTGCGATAGTCCGGTTCCTGCACCGGTCTAGGGTAACAGGCGATGACAAAGCCGCGTCGGTGTTGGAAGAATTATTAAAGCAGGTAGGCTCAGGGAAGGTGATGATGTGCTTCCCGACCAGCGAGCCTGGAACTGACCTCACGAGCCCAATGACTGAAGCCGTCCCAACACAGGGCGGATATATACTCAACGGGCGCAAGATTTTCGGCACGACCTCGCCTGTGGCGCATCTGTTCTTTCCAACCGTTCGCGTGCCCAATGAAAATGGCGGCTACCTGACTGCTACGGCAATGGTGCAGAGGAACACGCCGGGATTGGAAGTTAAAGACAACTGGAATGCCATGGGCATGCGCGCTTCGGGCAGCAACGACATCGTCTTCACGAATTGTTTCATCCCAGAAGGTCAGATTTTCGGCGTACGCGACAATTACGGCAAGATTGGCCGAGGCTTCATCGACTTCGGCATTTATGCGAACCTGCCGTTGATTTCTACCTTTGTGGGGATTGCCGAAGCGGCGCGGAATTTCACGGTGACGGCGATGACCAACCAGCGCAAAGGCGCTAAACGAAAGCTGCTCGGCGAGCGCATACCAATCCAACAACTCGTCGCCGAAATCGAAATTGACCTGGCCGTCTCGCGCGCTATGACCGAGCGCATAGGCCGCGCGGCGGACGCCTTCCTGCAAAAATACTCCACGTCTACAGAGGTAACTATCGAAGAAACCGACGCGCTGATGAAAGAGCTTCAGTGCATGAAATACGTTGTGAACCGTAAGGTGATCGACATAGTCGATAAAGCCATGACGGTGTGCGGCGGGGCTTCCTATATGAGCAATCATCTACTATCCCGACTATACAGAGACGCCCGCGCCGGCCCCTTCATGCAGCCTTTTTCGCCTTACGAAGCGCTCGAATACATAGGCAAAATTGCGCTAGGTATGGAACCGAATCTGGACAGATAAAGCCAATGGCCGACGTTTAGTGACGCTGTGCCCGTAATAAGGTGACACAAGTCCCGGCGATTGCATTTCAGTCGCTGCTCTCGCAAATGGATTTGAATCTATGCTGACGTTAGGGCTTGCAGGCGGATTGGATCCCGTGCACGAGGATCTTATGGATACGCCGGACAATTACACATACGATGGCGCAGCCGTTCTGATTGAGGACGGCAGGATAATTGCCGCATCCGAGGAAGAGCGACTCAATCGCATAAAGCATTCGAATAAATTCCCCACCCAATCCATCCGGTTATGCCTGAAACAGCGCGGCGTAGATATTCAAGATATAGACCTGATCGCCTACTATGTGAACGAAGAAGCCGCCAACGCGCTGCTGTCCAGGTTATACCTGGCAATGCCGGGCATCAAGCCGCGCGTCGACGCGCGGACATTGCTGGCTGTAACCCTTAGGCGAGAGCTTGGGTGCGAAATCAATCCCGCCAAAATTCGGTTTTATCAACATAAACTCACCCACGCCGTCAGCGCGATGGCGCTATCAGGATTTGATGAAAGCCTGGTGTTTATTATAGACAATGCCGGCGGGGTTTTTCTCGGACGCAGAGAAAACCAAGCGGTGAGCCTGGAATCAATTGTAGCGATACCTCCAAGCAAATCTCTTGGGAGATTCTGCCAGGCTGTTTTTCCTTTCCTCGGACTCAGTTTGTTTGATGAATACAAGGCGATGGCCTTAGCCCCGCATGGCGATCCGAAAGTCTACGAATCTTTATTTAGAAGCTTCTACGAATTGCTTCCAAACGGTGATTACGCGCTTCATCTGGATCGAGTCTACATGCTGATAGGAAAAGTCGATCCCCGACCAAAACACGAAGAATTCAGCCATGCTCACAAAGATATCGCAGCCTCCCTGCAACAGGCTCAGGAAGAAATTGTGTTGCATGTGCTGCGCCATTATCGCCAGGCCACCGGCCAGCGCAATCTATGCATGGCGGGCGGTATGGTAGAAAACAGCGCTACGAACGGCAAAGTTCTTTACTCCGGCCTGTTTGATCGGGTGTTTGTTCATGCTGCCGCATATGATTCAGGCTGCGCATTGGGAGCAGCATTGCTGGCCTCCTACGAAGCAGGAGCGACCTCGGATAACTCTCAACAAGTTCAACACGTCTATTGGGGCACCGACATCGGCGATGATTCCTCCATCTCTCATCAGCTTCAATCCTGGAGCCGTTTCATCTCCTTTGAAAAATCCCCCGACATCGCCAAACATACCGCCCAGTTGATGGCTCAAGGCGCGGTCGTCGGCTGGATGCAAGGCCGATCCGAGTTTGGCCCTCGCGCTCTGGGCAACCGAAGCATTCTGGCTGATCCTCGCCCTCAAGAAAACAAGCATCGCATCAACCAGATGGTCAAAAAACGTGAGGGCTATCGCCCTTTCGCTCCTTCCGTATTAGAAGACGATGCGCGCCTCTATTTCGATCTTCCTGACGGCATCGACAAATACCCGTTCATGATCTTTGTGGTCAACGTCAAAGAAAGCATGCGAGAGCAGTTGGGGGCCATCACTCACATAGACGGCACCGCACGAGTTCACACCGTCTCAAGAGAGACCAATCCCAGATATTGGGAGTTGATCAAGGCATTCAAGGAGATCACCGGGGTGGGCGTCTTGCTCAACACCTCGTTCAACAACAACGTCGAGCCGATTGTTGATAGCGTCGAGGACGGTATTGTCTCATTTTTGACGACCGGGTTGGACTATCTGGTGGTGGGCGAATATCTAGTCAGCAAGAGAACGCCGAGTTGGGAGGAGCAACTCTCGATGAAGGTGTCTCTGCCTCCTTATGTCAGGCTCACCCAAACCAAGGGATTTGCTGAACGCAAACGTATGGCTGCTCGCCATGAAATTCACACGTCATATGATTCCAAATTCCGCCGCAAGATTTCCAGAGAACTTGGCGATCTTTTGATAGGACTTGATAGTGAGAAGCCGGCTGGCGAACTGCTGCGGCACAGCGCCGTGGGAAGAGAACGTGAGCAGGATTTGATGGCGGAGTTAAATGATCTCTGGTCAGAACGCCTCGTTATAATGCATGCCTGACCGGAGTGAGTGGAGGTCGCTTGAAGGCTGCAATTGATTCATTTGACGAGGGAGATCGTTATCAGCGACATATCCCGGCTCATTATGAAGAGCAGAGAGGCATTATTGCCGAAGCGCTCGAAAAGGCGCTGGCGCAGAATGATCTGACCGGCTTTTATCAAGCCTTCCGCGCGACCGACTTACCGTTTATCGGGACTCATTACCAGCATGATGCTTATGGATTATTTGTCGTCTGCTTTGAAATACTTCATCGGCTCGGCAGCATTTCGCCTGCCACCGCGCTGGCCGTCGAAAATCACTATTATGTAAGCTCTGCCATTGCCACTTTTCCAACGGTGGATAATCCGGCGTTGAACAATAGTCGCCAATCGCTGTTGGCTTCCATCATTAATGACCGCCTTCTTGTGGCCAACACCAACTCAAAGATACATAGCGACAAGTTGGGCGAGATGGGCACCTGCGCCCGCCTTGAAGAAGAAGGATTCCGCATTACGGGCAAGGCCGCCTATACCTCCCTTGCAACTCAGGGCGATCTGCTGGTCTTTATAACTCAGATTGAGGGCGAGGGGCCTGCCCTTTTTGCAATCACCCCGATGCAAGAAAATCCGTGTGTAGAAATCGGGCCGTATTTGTTCCCCTCGGCCATGATCGACTCAGATACCCGGCAGATCATTTTCCATGATCTGTTGGTGCCAAAGGATAAATTAATCGCCGGCGGGAAGGACGCCCAGGTAGGACTGCTGATCAACTTTGAGATGGCCTGGCATCAGCTTCTGATCCCTGCGCTTTATCTGGGCGCGGCGGCACGCGCCATTGAAGAAGTGAGAAAATTCCTCCGCGCGACACACGGAAGGGATGGGCGACCGCTTGCAGAACTCGATGGAATGATCATCGATGTTGGGCGTATTGCGCTCGATTACCACAGCGCGTGCTGCTTAGTGCATCAAGCGGGCCAGGCGCTAGGAGAAGTCAAACAACTGCCGAAAGACGCTCGGCTGCTTGAGCGGGCCGTCGATTTGGCAAGTGCCGCAAAATATACCGGAACCCGGTGTGCGGAATCGATAGTGACAACCGCGCGGCGCATCATTGGGGCTCGCGCCTTCGTCGGGGGTCACCCGCTGGAAAGATTATCGCAGGAGGTGATGTTTGCGTCTCTGGGGCCTGAAGTAAGCGCGGTAATAGAGCGCCGCTACGGACGGCAAGCGTTAGATGACCATTCGTTCTTAGATCGGCGATGATAATTGAGCGCGGTACTATTCGCGTCAGTCGATTTTATCCCATGAAAGAGAGGGAGCCATGCTTTGTCTAGGATTGAGCGGAGGCTTGAACCTTATCCATGAAAATCCATACGAGATTCCCCGCGTCTTCACTCACGATGGCGCTGCCGCGATTGTCGAAGACGGCAAGGTAATAGCGGCCATCGAAGAGGAACGCCTCAACCGAATCAAACACTCCAATAAGTTTCCGGTAGGCGCATTGCGTTTTTGTCTCGACCGCGCCGGGGCCAGCATAAAAGATGTTGATCGATTCGCCTTCTATGCCACCGAAAATTATTGCAACACTTTGCTGGCAAGATTGTATTTGACGCGGCCTGAGATGAAAGTGCTGCTCGATACCAAAACGATGGTGCATGAACTTTTGCAGCAAGAGTTCAAATGCGATATTGATCCAGACCGAATCATTTTTACTCGCCATCACATGGCCCATGCGATCAGCGCTTACGCTCTATCGGGTTTCAACAAGAGCCTCGTGTTAGCTATCGACGGTTACGGAGATTTTCTCTCTGGACTGGTGGCGCTGGGCAAAGGCTCATTGCTAACGCAGATTGAAACGTTTCCACAAAATAAATCGCTCGGAGTGTTCTATCTCGAAGTGATCCAGTTTATTGGCTACAGTTCATTTGACGAATACAAGGTGATGGGCCTTGCGCCTTTCGGCGATCCGGCCACCTATCGCGACGTGATTCGCAGCTTTTACGAATTGCTTCCCGATGGCGGTTATGAACTTTATCTTGACCGCATCGTGTCTTCGCTGCTGGGACGTGTCGAGGTCAGAAAAAAAGGCCAGCCGTTTACGCAACAGCACAAAGACCTGGCGGCGGCGCTCCAACAAGCCCTGGAAGAAATTGTGTTGCACGTGCTGCGCCATTATCGCCAGGCCACCGGCCAGCGCAATCTATGCATGGCGGGCGGAGTGGCGCACAACTGCACCATGAACGGCAAAATCCTTTACTCCGGCTTGTTTGATGACATGTTCGTGCAGCCCGCCGCGCACGACGCAGGCTGCGCGCTTGGAGCAGCATTGCTGGCTTCCTACGAAGCAGGAGCGACCTCGGATAACTCTCAACAAGTTCAACACGTCTACTGGGGCACCGACATCGGCGATGATTCCTCCATCTCTCATCAGCTTCAATCCTGGAGCCGTTTCATCTCCTTTGAAAAATCTCCCGACATCGCCAAACACACCGCCCAACTCATGGCTCAAGGCGCGGTCGTCGGTTGGGTACAGGGCCGGTCTGAATTCGGCCCTCGCGCTTTAGGTAACCGAAGCATTCTGGCTGATCCTCGCCCTCAAGAAAACAAGCATCGCATCAACCAGATGGTCAAAAAACGTGAGGGCTATCGCCCTTTCGCTCCTTCCGTATTAGAAGACGATGCGCGCCTCTACTTCGATCTTCCTGACGGCATCGACAAATACCCGTTCATGATCTTTGTGGTCAATGTCAAAGAAAGCATGCGAGAGCAGTTGGGAGCCATCACTCACATAGACGGCACCGCACGAGTTCACACCGTCTCAAGAGAGACCAATCCCAGGTACTGGGAGTTGATCAAGGCATTCAAGGAGATCACCGGGGTGGGCGTCTTGCTCAACACCTCATTCAACAACAACGTCGAGCCGATTGTTGATAGCGTCGAGGACGGCATCGTCTCATTTTTGACGACCGGGTTGGATTATTTGGTAGTGGGAGATTACATAGCCAGGAAGCGGACATCAGGTTGGGAGGAGCAACTCTCGATGAAGGTGTCTCTGCCTCCTTATGTCAGGCTCACTCGAACCAGGGCCTTCGTAGACCCTGAGCGGATGGCCGCATCTTGCGAAGTTCGCACCTCTTATGATTCACGTGTTGGCGCTTCCATATCAGGCGAGCTTTGCAATCTTTTAATGAGCCTGGATGGCGAAAAATCGGTTCGTGAATTGTTCCGAATGAACCGTATAAACGGTGAAAGCGAACAGGATCTTGTCCAAGAAATGATGGAGTTGTGGTCACAACGCCTCATAAAATTGCGCCCGGATATTGAGGAGCGCTAATCAAAAGGTAGTCCAAACAATATCCGTACTTAAGTTCCTGAGGTAATACGGGCATGGCTCAACAAGAGGCAAGTCTCCCTGTTCATTGCACCACGTTGGTTGAGTTGCTGCGCCTGCGCGCAGAGCAGCAGCCGGATGATCTGGCCTACCGATTTCTTCCCTCCGGTCAAATCAATGGAGATATAGAGAAGTGGGCCTACAAAGAACTCGACCTGCGCGCGCGAACAATCGCAGCGCAATTGCAAGAGGCGCGCGCTGAAGGCGAACGCGCCCTGCTATTGTATACGCCCGGCCTGGAATTCATCTCGGCATTTCTCGGCTGCTTATATGCAAAGGTGGTAGCCGTTCCGGCTTATCCGCCACATCCAACTCGCCTTGATCGCACGCTGCCGCGCCTGCGCGCAATTGCGCATGATTCAGGCGCACGCTTCATCCTGACAACCCGGTCTCTGGCTAATAATCAGAAACTCATCTTGCAAGCCCCTGAGATGGCAGAGGCTCGCTGGATTGCCACCGATCAACCGGCGGAACATATTGCCTCGGCCTGGCGTCAACCGGAAATCACCGGCGAGACCCTGACTTTCTTGCAGTATACTTCCGGCTCCACCGGACAACCAAAAGGCGTAATAAATACCCACGCCAACTTGCTTCACAATGAGAGATTGATCGCCCAACGATTCGGCAGCGATTCTTCTATACACGTCGTCGGCTGGTTACCGCTCTTTCACGACATGGGGTTGATCGGCAATGTTCTGCACCCGCTTTACCTGGGCGCTTCATGCACGCTGATGTCCCCGCTGGCTTTTTTGCAGCGGCCCATGCGATGGCTTGAAGCCATTTCCCATTTTCGCGGCAACATCAGCGGCGGGCCGAATTTCGCTTATGATCTGTGCGCGCGCAAGGCGCAGTCACACGAACTTGAACGCTTGGATCTCAGTTCCTGGGCGGTTGCCTACAACGGATCCGAGCCGATCCGCAAGGATGCAATGGATCGCTTTGCGGCGACTTTCGCGCCATGCGGCTTCCGGCCCGAAGCCTTTTATCCATGCTACGGACTGGCGGAAGCCACCCTGTTTGTGACGGGAGTTGACCGCGACGCTCCGCCATTATTTCGGACGCTTAAAACTGAAGAACTGGAACGCAACCTTGTAGTCGATGCGCCTCCAGATGACGCTACGGCAAAGACGCTGGTTTCCACCGGATTGACCGGGCTGGGCCAACAGGTGGTGATTGTCAATACAGACACGCTCGCGCCCTGCCCTCCTCAAACCGTGGGCGAGATTTGGGTGAGCGGCCCAAGCGTGGCCTCAGGATATTGGAATCGTCCCGAAGAGAGCGCGCATACATTCGGCGCTCGGCTGACAGGGGGCGATTCTACTTGCTTCCTGCGAACCGGCGATCTGGGATTTATGATCGACGGCGAGCTATTTATAACAGGCCGCCTCAAAGATCTCATCATCCTGCGTGGCCGCAATCTCTATCCACAGGATATAGAGCTTACGGTAGAGCACGCACATCCTGCGGTGCGTTCATGGAGCAGCGCCGCTTTCTCCGTGGAAGTGGATGGCGAGGAGCGGCTGGGGGTGGTCGCCGAAGCCGACCTGCGCGGCGAGGGCACTGACCCGCAGAAAGTAATCGACGCGATTCGACGCGCAGTTACTGAGGAATACGGCGCGCACGTTTACGCCGTCTTGCTCATCAAGCCAAGGACGATTCCTAAAACATCAAGCGGCAAGATAAAGCGCCACGCTTGCCGTAAAGGTTTTCTTGAAGGAAGTTTTGAAACCATTTCGACCTCAGTGGCCGACGGATTAGCCGCGCCGGAACTCGAAGCCGCAGGGTCTGCTCCGTCGCTCGCTGACGAACTCAAATCCACGGATGTTGAAGGCAGGTTGCCATTAATTCAGCAACTCGTCCAGCGGCAATTTGCCAGCAGTCTTCGCATACAATCCGACGGCGTGGATATGGCGGCGTCGCCGGCAAGTCTTGGGCTTGATTCGCTGATGGGAATTGTCCTTCAGAGCCACCTTGAAGCGGCGCTTGATTTATCCCTGCCGGACGCTTTCTTGTGGCAGCAATCAACGATAGAAGAGTTAATCAAGAATCTGGCTGCGACCTGGGAGGCTCAGCATAACGGGATCGAGAAGACAGGAGAGCTTGCCGCTCCCATTGAACCTGCGCCGCTTGAAGGCGAGCTTCCCGTTTCGTCAGGCCAGCAGCGGTTGTTGCTGCTGGAAAATCTGGCATCGGGCATACCCGTATACAACGTCCATTTCGGTTTACGAATCACAGGCGCGCTCGATGTCGAGCTATTGCGCCGCAGTCTGGAAGAATTAATCAATCGACATGCCGTGCTTCGCACCGTTTTCTCGGAAGTCAACGGACAACCATGCCAGATCGTTCGGCCTCAAGGTCTGGTTGATCTGGTGCGGATAGACCTTCGCTCATTTTCCGAAGAGGAACGTGAGGATGAGCTTCACAAGGTTGCAACATCGATAGCTTCTGAGCCTTTCAATCTGGAAACCGGCCCGCTGATGCGTACTCATCTGGTGATGCTTGCCGAGGGCGAACATGTTCTGCTGATGACGCAACATCACATCATCACGGATGGCTGGTCGATTGCGCAGCTTGCTATGGACATGGCGGCTATCTATAAAGCGCTGGCGCACAAATTGCCGCCGCCTCAGATACCGCATTTACAATTTGCCGACTATGCCCGATGGGAACGATCCGATCAAACGAGGTTGGAGCCTCATCGTTCCTACTGGAAGCAGAAGCTCGCCGGATTGCCCCGACTCGATTTACCGGCAGACAGACCAGGCCCGCCGCACAGGTCTTATCGGGGCGGGCAAATCCCCTTGCGATTGACCGGCGAAATCAGCGAGCGACTTTCGGCGCTCGGTCGCAAGGAAGGATGCACCCCTTATGTCACCCTGCTTGCCGGCTATGCCGCCTTGCTCCATCGCTACACCGGGCAAGAAGATTTTGCAGTAGGCTCAGTCATCGCCAATCGCGCGCGCGCCGAACTGCGAGAAATGATCGGATTTGTCGCCAACACGGTGGCGCTACGCTGCGATTTATCAGGCAAGCCGAGCTTCCGAGAATTATTGCGTCGTATGCAAGAGGCAGTCGCTGAGGCAATGCTGCACGGTGAACTGCCCTTTGGCGATATAGTACAGGTAGCCGGCACCGCCCGCGATGGTGACGACAATCCACTATTTCAGCCGGGCTTTATCTTCGAGAGCAATCCCCTGCATGCAACTGATGTCGTCGGGATGAGTTGGCAACCGCTATACTGGGCACCTGACGGGTCAGTAGAGGGGACTGCCAAATTCGATCTCTCCCTGGTTCTGGAACAGACGCCTGAAGGCTTTGCAGGTCTGTTTGAATATAGCAGCGATAGATTCGAGCCGGAGACCATCCGCCCGATGGCCGGCCACCTGCAAACGCTGCTGACGGGCGTCGCAGAAAGTCCGGATTACCCTCTTGGCATGCTCTCGATTCTCACGCCGGAAGAACAACACCGGATGCTGGTGGAATGGAACTCTACTGCTGCGGAAGTGCCGAGAGAAATATGCTTCCAACAACTGTTTGAGCGACAGGTGGCGCAAACGCCGAATGCGTTGGCAGCCATATATGACGATTATCAACTCACCTATCAAGAATTAAATAATCGTGCTAATAAATTAGCACATTATCTCCACAATACGGGGGTCGGGCCGGATGTAATCGTGGCCCTGCTCATGCGCCGGGGGATTGATCTGCTCACCTCCATCCTTGCAGTGTTCAAGGCCGGCGGCGCTTACCTGCCGCTTGATCCTGACAACCCGGCTCAACGGCATTTTCAGGTGCTCAATCAAAGCAATGTTTCTCGCGTGCTTACGAGTCGTGATCTGGCGCAGGTGCTGGAAGACCCGGCGCATTCTCTGCCGGGCGAGCGCCGATTGGATTTATTCTATATTGAAGACCTCGCAACGCTTGATGAGGCGGAAGACAACCTCCCGGTCTTAAACGCGCTGGGCAACCTTGCCTATGTAATTTACACCTCCGGTTCTACGGGCGTGCCCAAGGGAGTTATGGTGGAGCATCTTGGAATGCTCAATCATTTGTATGCCAAGCTACATGATCTCAAGCTCGACTCCTCAGATGTGGTGGCCCAGACGGCTTCGCAGTGTTTCGATATATCGGTGTGGCAATTTTTATCTGCCCTGCTTGTCGGAGGGCAGGTGCACATCGTTCGGGAAGATGTGGCCGTCGATCCGCGACAACTCTTTGAAGCGACTGCGGAGGAATGCATTACTGTACTTGAGATCGTCCCTTCCCTGCTGCGAGCGACGCTAGAGGACATGAATCAGAGGAGCGTTGCGGAGTTGAATCTGCGTTCGTTGCGATGGCTGTTATTAACCGGGGAGGCGCTGCCGCCCGAATTGGCTCGCAAATGGCTTGAGCGCTATCCGACGGCTTCAATCCTAAATGCTTATGGCCCCACTGAGTGCTCGGACGACGTGGCGCACTATGTAATTTGCGATACAACCTCACTTGATGCGGTGCACACGCCGATAGGCCACCCCGTCTTAAACACCAGGCTTTACATACTCGACCGATGGATGCAGCCTGTGCCCGCTGGCATTCCGGGAGAGCTACATGTTGGAGGCATCTGCGTCGGGCGCGGTTATTTGGATGATCCCATCCGAACCGCTCAAGCCTTCGTCCCAGACCCATTCACAGATGGCACGACCTCACGCCTTTACAGGACTGGGGATATGGCCCGTTATTTACCTGACGGCAATATCGTCTTCCTGGGCCGCGTTGATTTCCAGGTGAAAATTCGCGGCTTCAGAATCGAACTGGGAGAAATTCAATCGGCGCTGGAACAGCTTCCCGAAATATCGCAAGCGGTGGTCATCGCGCATCAGGATGCCTCTGGTGATAAGAGGCTGGTGGCTTACCTGCGCACCGGCGAGGCGGTCTCGACAGCCGAGATTAGAGAGGCGCTCAGGCAGAGATTGCCTGAGTACATGGTGCCGTCGATATTTATCACGCTAGAGGAGATGCCGTTGACGCCAAACGGCAAGATCGACCGGCAGAATCTGCCTGCCCCGCCCACAGCAAGAGATGCCCTGGAAGATTCCTACACTCCTCCTCGCACTCAGATAGAAGAAATCCTCGCACAGATCTGGGCTCAGGTGCTTGAGCTTGACCGCGTCGGCGTCGATGACAACTTCTTTTCCATCGGCGGCCATTCTTTACTCGCCACTCAAGTCATGGCTCGCCTCCGTTCCTGGCTCGCCGTTGATCTGCCTCTGCGCTCCCTGTTTGAAGCTCCCTCCATCGCTCAACTCGCTCGTCATGTCGAACTCGCTCGCGGGGCCGGCGCTTATCTGCTGCCGCCCATTGAACCCATCAGCCGCCGTCAACCTCTCGCTCTTTCTTTCGCTCAGCAGCGCCTCTGGTTCTTGGATCAACTCGCTCCGGCTGATCCCTCTTACAATGTCCCCGGCGCGATTCGCATTCAAGGCCCCCTGGATGTGCCGGCGCTTGAGCGCAGTTTCCAGCAGATCGTTGCTCGACACGAGGTCTTGAGAACTACCTTTACCATCGTTGATGGGGAGGCGGTGCAGGTGGTCGCCCAAGCCATCAACTTCACCCTCGACATCATCGCTCTGCAAGCGGTCGAGGAAGGCAAACGCGAGGCCGAAGCTCAGCGGCTTGCAGCGGCAGAGGCCCGACGGCCTTTCTCATTGACCAGGGGGCCGCTGCTGCGCGCCACCCTGTTTGCCCTGGGCGGCGAGGATCATCTGCTGCTGCTGAGTATGCATCACATCATCTCGGATGGCTGGTCGCTGGGCGTCTTGATGCGCGAGGTCTCGGCGCTCTATCTGGCCTTCTCTACTGATCAGCCGGCAGTGCTGCCAGACTTGCCGATTCAGTATGCCGACTTCGCTCATTGGCAACGCGAGTGGCTCGCCGGCGAGTTGCTCAATGCCCAGTTGGATTACTGGATCAGCCAACTCGATTCGGCTCCTCCTGGTTTGGAAATTCCCACCGATTTCCCAAGACCGGTCTCTCGCTCGCATCAAGGCGCGCTGCTCTCTCTGGCCCTTGATGCCGATCTCGTAGATCGTCTCCGCGCCTTCAACAAAAAGCATCAGGCGACCATGTACATGAGCCTGCTGGCGGCTTTCCAACTCCTCCTCTATCGCTACAGCCGTCAACCCGACCTCAGCGTCGGCTCGCCCATCGCCGGGCGCACTCGCACCGAGACCGAAGGGCTGATCGGCTTTTTCGTCAATACCCTGGTGATGCGAACTGATCTCAGCGGCGCTCCGCGTTTCGTCGAGTTACTGGCGCGGGTCAAAGAGGTGACGCTGGGTGCCTATAGCCATCAGGATGTGCCCTTTGAGAAGCTCGTCGAAGTGCTCTCGCCGCAGCGCGACCTCAACCGCACGCCGCTGTTTCAGGTGATGTTCATCTTGCAGAATGCGCCGCTGCCGCAGATGCAGTTGGGGGCGGCCAAGCTTGAGCCCATGCAGATCAGCAGCGGCACCGCGAAGTTCGATCTGACGATGTCGCTTGAGGAGAAGGGCGGCGGCATAGAAGGTTATCTGGAGTACAGTACGGAGTTGTTTGAAAAAGAGAGCATGGAGAGGATGATCGGCCACTATAAGGTGCTGATTGAGGCCATTCTTGACCGTGAAGAAGAGGGGATAGATCGTCTGGCGCTGCTGACTCCTCCTGAACGGACTCAATTAATTCACCAGTGGAATGAGACTGGGGCGGAGTATCCCAATCTATGTATACACGAATTATTCCAGCAGCGTGTCGATACTTCGCCCGATGCGGCGGCTCTTATTTACGAAGGGCGAATAATCAAATATTCAGAGTTAAATCGCCAGGCCAACCAATTGGCGCATTACCTTAGGCGGCGTGGTGTTGGGCGAGATTCGCGCGTGGGCATTTACATAGGGCGCTCACCTGAGCTTGTCATTGCCATGCTTGGCATTCTCAAGGCCGGCGGCGCTTACGTTCCGCTTGATCCCGGTTATCCGACAGAGCGGTTGCGCTACATGATCGCTTCGGCGCAGATTGCTATAATTGCCGCGCACGAAGCCGATCAACAGCAGCGAGAGTCATTAGGAGCCGGGCTAGAGTGGGTAGAGGTAGCAGGCGCAGCGATTGCGATGGATCGCGATGACAATCCTGACTCTGTGACCGATCTTGATGATGCAGCCTACGTCGTTTTCACCTCCGGCTCGACGGGCACGCCCAATGGGGTAGTCGGCCTGCATCGCGGAGCCGTGAATCGATTTTCTTGGATGTGGCAGCGCTACCCATTCGTTCCAGGCGAGGTCTCTGCCTTAAAGACTTCCAGCAACTTCGTGGACTCGGTTTGGGAAACATTCGGCCCCTTGCTACAGGGAGTGCCCTCGGTAATCCTGCCGGATGAAACGGTGAAAAACCACCAGGCATTTATTGATGCGCTCGGAGCCGCGCAAGTGACGCGCATTGTGCTTGTGCCTTCTCTTCTTCGCCTTCTTATTGAGAGCGAAGTTGAACCGGCCCACAGGCTGCCGCACCTGCGATATTGGACTTCAAGCGGTGAGTCGCTGCCGCCCGATCTGCTCAAGCAATTTCAAACGCAGATGCCGGATCGGACGCTGCTAAATCTTTATGGATCATCGGAGGTGTCAGCCGACTCGACTGCGATAGACGCATCTGCGACCGCGCACATAGCTAGCGTGCCGATTGGGCGGCCCATCCACAATACGAGTGTCTATCTACTGGATGATGAGATGGAGCCGGTGCCGATTGGCATACCAGGCGAAATATACCTGGGCGGAGCGGGGCTTGCGGGCGGTTATTTGTTCCGACCGGAGTTGACGGCAGAGCGATTTATTCCTGATCCATACTCCAGCAAGCCAGGCGCGCGGCTCTACCGTACGCGAGATATTGGTCGTTATAAATCTGACGGCAATGTCGAATATATTGGACGTAGGGATCGCCATGTAAAGCTGCGCGGAATCCGAATTGATCTGGGTGAAATAGAGTCAGTGCTTGAGCATCATCCTGCCATACGCAATGTCGCAGTAGCCTTGCACAGCGGCGCGCCGGGTGGCGACCGCCTGGTTGCTTATGTCGTCGCCCATCAAGCTCCGGCACCATCTTCTGATCAATTGCGGCAATTTCTGGCGCGTCAGTTGCCACAGTACTTGATCCCGTCGATGTTTATGATTCTTGAGGCGATGCCGTTGACGCCAAACGGCAAGATCGACCGTCAGAATTTGCCCGCCCCGCCCACTGTCAGAGAGGCACTCGAAGAGAGCTACACCGCGCCACGCAGCCAGATAGAAGAGATGCTGACACAAATCTGGGCTCAGGTGCTTGAGCTTGACCGCGTCGGCGTCGATGACAACTTCTTTTCCATCGGCGGCCATTCTTTACTCGCCACTCAAGTCATGGCTCGCCTCCGTTCCTGGCTCGCCGTTGATCTGCCTCTGCGCTCCCTGTTTGAAGCTCCCTCCATCGCTCAACTCGCTCGTCATGTCGAACTCGCTCGCGGGGCCGGCGCTTATCTGCTGCCGCCCATTGAACCCATCAGCCGCCGTCAACCTCTCGCTCTTTCTTTCGCTCAGCAGCGCCTCTGGTTCTTGGATCAACTCGCTCCGGCTGATCCCTCCTACAACGTCCCCGGCGCGATTCGCATTCAAGGCCCCCTGGATGTGCCGGCGCTTGAGCGCAGTTTCCAGCAGATCGTTGCTCGACACGAGGTCTTGCGAACCACCTTTACCATCGTTGACGGGGAGGCGGTGCAGGTGGTCGCCCAAGCCATCAACTTCACCCTCGACATCATCGCTCTGCAAGCGGTCGAGGAAGGCAAACGCGAGGCCGAAGCTCAGCGGCTTGCAGCGGCAGAGGCTCGACGGCCCTTCTCATTGACCAGGGGGCCGCTGCTGCGCGCCACCCTGTTTGCCCTGGGCGGCGAGGATCATCTGCTGCTGCTGAGTATGCATCACATCATCTCGGATGGCTGGTCGCTGGGCGTTTTGATGCGCGAGGTCTCGGCGCTCTATCTGGCCTTCTCTATTGATCAGCCGGCAGTGCTGCCAGACTTGCCGATTCAGTATGCCGACTTCGCCCACTGGCAACGCGAGTGGCTCGCCGGCGAGTTGCTCAATGCCCAGTTGGATTACTGGATCAGCCAACTCGATTCGGCTCCTCCTGCACTGGAGATGCCAACTGATTTTGCTCGTCCCACCACTCAGACTCACAGTGGCGCTCACTATAGAGTTGTCCTGGATGAGAATCTTGTCGCACCGCTCCGCGCCTTCAACAAAAAGCATCAGGCGACCATGTACATGAGCCTGCTGGCGGCTTTCCAACTCCTCCTCTATCGCTACAGCCGTCAAGCCGACCTCAGCGTCGGCTCGCCCATCGCCGGGCGCACTCGCACCGAAACCGAAGGGCTGATCGGCTTTTTCGTCAATACCCTGGTGATGCGAACCGACCTCAGCGGCGCTCCGAGTTTCGTCGAGTTACTGGCGCGGGTCAAAGAGGTCACTCTGGGTGCCTATAGCCATCAGGATGTGCCCTTTGAGAAGCTCGTCGAAGTGCTCTCGCCGCAGCGCGACCTCAACCGCACGCCGCTGTTTCAGGTGATGTTCATCTTGCAGAATGCGCCGTTGCCGCAGATGCAGTTGGGCGCGGCCAAGCTTGAGCCCATGCAGATCAGCAGCGGCACCGCAAAGTTCGATCTGACGATGTCGCTTGAGGAGAAGGGCGGCGGCATAGAAGGTTATCTGGAGTACAGCACCGAGTTGTTTGAAGAGCAGACCATGGAGAGGATGATCGGCCACTTCCAGGTGCTCATCAAGGCCATTCTTGACCATGAAGAAGAACTCATTGACCGCCTGCCTCTGCTCACTCCTCCTGAACGTACTCAATTAATTCTTCACTGGAATGAGACTCAAGCCGACTATCCCCTTCTGCCCATTCACCAATTATTCCAGCGCCAGGCCCTTGCTTCTCCTGATGCCATTGCCCTGGTCGCCTCCGACCTCTCGCTCTCCTATCATCGCCTCGACCGCCAAGCCCATCTCCTGGCTCATCAGCTGCGCTCGCTTGCCGTCGGCCCCGGCTCCATCGTCGCCATCTTCCTGGAGCGCTCGCTCGAAGTCATCGTTTCTATGCTCGCCATCTTGAAGGCCGACGCCACTTATCTGCCGCTTGATCTGGCCGCCCCGCAAGACCGCCTGGCCTTCATCTTAGCTGACGCCGACGCCTGCCTCCTGCTTACCGATTCGGCCCTGCAAGACCGCTTGCCGCAAAGTCGGGCGCGCGTGCTCTATCTTGATCGCGAGCAACCCGCCTTTGCCGACTGGCCGCCGACCGCTCTCCCGGCTGATGCGTCCCTGCAACAGTTGGCTTATGTCATGTACACCTCTGGCTCGACCGGGCAGCCTAAAGGCGTGGGCATCCCGCATCAGGCCGTCGTCCGCCTGGCGCTGGCCTCCGCTTATATCAAGCTCACTGCCGACGACATCCTCTTGCACCTCGCCCCGGTCTCCTTTGATGCGGTGACCTTCGAGATATGGGCGGCTTTATTGAATGGCGCTTGTGTCGCCATTGCCGATCCGGGCCGGCTTTCCCTTGAAGAGTTAGGCGGGGTGATCAAGCGCCATCGAGTCACCACGGCGTGGCTCACGGCCCCGCTATTTCATGAGATGGCGGAAAATCGCCTGGCGGATCTGAGCGGGTTGCGCCACCTGCTTGCCGG